>Ga0209403_10007323_pt1 | contig 10920 bp, 10 predicted proteins | sample ArcticOcean_MG_C_8_FD_187440 | JGI IMG/M metagenome (GOLD analysis project Ga0209403, IMG submission 187440) | Marine microbial communities from western Arctic Ocean - ArcticOcean_MG_CB11_86 (SPAdes) (version 2) | ecosystem: Environmental > Aquatic > Marine > Oceanic | place: Arctic Ocean...
CATAAAATGACCTTGTCTCCCCGTTCCCAAGAAATTGCTCCAGCGATCATATTAATCCCTTCTGAAACATTCTTGGTGAAAGCCACTTCAGAAGGAGTGGCTTTAATGAAAGATGCGAATGCTCTTCTCGTGTCTTCGACCATGTTAAAAGCTTCTTCTTTATCCCAAGTAAGGTCGGTCCGACTAGATAGGTACTTAACAATTGAATCATGTACTGGAACAGGGATGAGTCCTCTTTGGGCTACGTTAGTAAAAATTCCCTTAGATACAGCAGGGAAGTGTTTTCTGAAATCTGAAAGGCTACTAGAAGTCATGTTTTTCTCTTGTAGTAAAGGAGTTGCGTTCGGAATGAGAGATAATACAGGTTCCCACCATATCTCCCATAACGTTTACTGTTGTACTTGCCATATCTAGGAGGCGATAGATACCGGTCACCATAGCCGCGATCTCAAGGGGCAGTCCGAATGCTTGGATGAATACAAGGGATACTACCACTCCACCCCCTGGGATTCCTCCCGACCCCATAGACAACACTGTTCCCATTATCAGAATGGTAAATAGGGTTGGAAGCGTGAATTCTATTCCAGCAGCTTGGGCCGTAAAAAGGAGAGTTCCTCCTAGGATGATGGCGGTACCGTCTTTATTTAATTGCGCTCCTAGGGGCAAGGTGAAAGAATAGATATCGTGAGGTATTTTCAGTTTTTCTTCGGCCATTTCAAACGCTACTGTAAGACTGGCAAGACTGCTACAGGTAGAAGCTGTCGTCGCCCAAAGGGGCATAGTGTTTCCCAAGAAATTTAATGGGGGATACTCGCTGAATATTTTTAACAGTACTAAGTAAATGAGTGCCATGAGTAACATAGCTGCCCAGATTCCTAGGATAAAAAGTGAGAGTGGGCCAAAGATTTGCGAGCCATATTGACCAAGGGTAGCTGCTGCTAGAGCTCCAATACCTAGAGGTCCAAAACGCATTATGACATTAACTAGCATTCGCAGTAGTTCAGCCACCAACACGAATCCTTCAGACAGAGCCTTACGTCTCTTCTCTGGCAATAAAATGGCTGCGATACCGAGAAAAATTGAGAACATGACAATTTGAGAAACATTGCCAGAAGCGAATGCCGCAAAAATATTTTCAGGGAAGAGACCGACCAAGATATCGATGATACTAGGGATTTCGTCTACGGTTGAGCCGATGTCTTGGGTTAAGTTCATCCCTAATCCAGGTTTGATTAATGACATTACAAAGAGTCCAGTTATCATTGCCAGGATTGTGGTTGTTCCATAGAAAACGAAAATACTGAGTAGTAGCCGTTTGAATGCTTTGAAGTCGGCCAGTCCAGTCATTCCGGCTAATAGATTAAAGAATATCAAGGGGACTGCTGCCATTATCAGAAGCTTGATGAATAAGTCTCCGAGGGGTTGTAGGGCCTTAGCAGGCTCTCCGATTATGAGTCCTCCAACTCCGCCTAAGATCATAAAGCAAAGTATCTGACCCCCTAATGATAGATTTCTATAATGATTATAGGCTGCAGAAAATATTCCGACTTTGTTGGGTTTTTTATTCGGATACAGTTCAACCATTTAAGTACTCTAAAGCCTTTTGTAGGAGTTCCTTATAGTAGGTGTCAAAGTTCTGTCGTGTAAGTATAAATAACTCATCAGGAAGTGCAGGATTGCCTTCCAGGATGTCGCCGTTAGGTCTAATCGTGTGTCCAATATCCCACATGAATTGAATGACAGGTTGGTCTGTGCCCGGGAATCCGATCGTCTCTTCCCACTCCCAAGTGTTACTGTATCCTCCCGCTGTCATCCCGATGATATGACCAATGGAGTTATCCTTGATTATGGCCGCAAACTGATCTAAGTGGGATCCTCTTCTCGGAACAAAGAATGCGACCATGCGACCGCGAAAATGTTGGGTTGCGGGCAGTAATATTCCGTCAGAATCTTTGGATGCATGAGCTAGTTTGAAAGGGACAGAGTTACTGTAAGTAGCTCCACTATTAAGGGAATCTGCAACTTCATTGTCTAGCCAGTCCATCAGCCAGCTACCATCATCCATAGCTTCTGGAACTCCAGAATCAAGACTTCCTCCTGATTGTACCTGCGAGCGTTTGTTTTGTGTGAAAATAGGGATCACATCACTGATACGTATATTTCCAAAGGTAGTTTTGAAGGGTTTGGGACTGAATCGTTGCATAGCGTAAGCACCGGCTGAACCTCCTCTGCTACGAGTCCCATCGATGATTATATCGAAATCTAGCCAGCTATTGTCCTGGGCCATTTCCATCAATTGATCTACATCAGCAATCATAGTATCCCTGAAACCATACCAAGTGAGGATAACAGTTCCCTGGTCTTCCAAGGGGAGATACAGGTCGTACGTGGGAGTGGAATGTTCTAGCTTGAACCCAGGGTACTGTGGCTCAGAGATATTTTGCCAAGGGATAGAGTCTGGATGGAGATATGGGAGTTGCACGGTGTGTGAAGATCCATCCAATTTTTCGAGTTCCAAGACCAGGTGGTCTCCATAGAAAATTGGGGGTAAGTTCGCTGTCTTTACAGTCATGTCTTCCGCCATCCGCCATCGAAAGTTGGGTCTATAAGAAGATGGATGGTAAGGACGGACGGATTTTTCGTACTGCTCTATGGGCATGTTATTAACGGCTATAATTCGTTCTCCAGGAGCAACAGCTCCAGAAGAAAAATGGCTCTGATTTCCTGATAGGTCACTCACGAAATAGACGGACGGATCACTGTAGTCGGGTAAAATCTTCAAAGGTGTTGAATAGACTGTCCCTTCACCTCCGTCGATGCCAGAAGATTCTTTGAGTCGTATTCCATTCTCCACAAGAGAAATGTCTAGATGTCTGTCATTCCTTGCATTACTGACTTTCTCAAGTGCATAGAAAAGTTTTTCTTCAGTGTCAGCATTGATTACTTCGTCGCGGTAACTTTCCATTGCATCCAGAGGATCTATCCCCCAATGCAGATTCTTGATGGGAGAGAATGCTTCTCTATTCGTTGTCAAAGTCATGATTGAATCGAACAACATTCCCCTCAATTGTGGATTGCCTGCCCGAGAATCTCTTTCTACACAACTGAGTGTGAAAGACAGGCTGATGGTCAATAAAAGCGGTAGGGGAATATTGTTTCTTGAGTTCATATGCTCTCTGGTGGGTTGGAGTTGCTACTATGCACAAGCATTCAGGATAGTTAACTTTTCGGCCTTCCAGAACACAATATAAGCTTTGTAGAGGGAATAGACACTATGGTCCTTGAGGAAACTCTGCAGGAAATAAAAAGAAATGCACCTTCGAGGCTCGGTCCTGATTTCTTAGCGGCAGCGGAAAGATCGATAGAAGAACTTCGTAAATCTGGTATCGTGGAAAAATTTGCTAAAGTTGGAGAGATAGCTCCAGCTTTCGAAGCTTCAAATGCCAAAGGAAACCCAATCAGTTTGACCAATTTGTTAGATCGAGGTCCTGTCGTTATTAGTTTTTATCGGGGCAGATGGTGACCTTACTGTTGCGCTGAGCAGGTAGCTCTCCAGAAAATTCTTCCAGACATAAGAAATAAAGGTGCTACTCTTATAAGTATCACTCCACAGATTTCTTCACGTATTGAATCTAATCTCAAGCGTTACGACTTGAGTTTTGAAATCCTTACTGATCCGAAAAATAACATCGCTAAAAGTTATGGGGTCGCTTTTGAGATGCCTGAGTATCTCAAATCATTTTACCGAGAAAAGGGTATTGATTTGTTAGCATGGAACGGTGACGACTCCTGGACTCTACCGGTCCCAGCCAATTTTATTGTTGGCTCTGACCGAGTGATCCTGTATGCCTCAGGAGATCCTGATTACACGACTAGACCAGACCCTAATGAGTTACTTGAAACGCTCGTGGGCCTCTGAGACCTCTAAGGTATTAAGTTGCGTTCATTTTTTCGTAGAATGAACATTCCTTCCTTTCCGCTATTCACGATAATTATCCCGCTTGAAAAGAAAGGATAGTTACTCCACGAACCGTCAAAACCAGGCGCATCTGGTGTCCAGGGGACGGTATCAAAAAATCCTATTTCTTCAGGGTTTTCCCTGTCAGAAATGTCCAGTATTCTAAGCCCACTGACATAGTTGGATTGATACATCAAGTCACCTTGGATGTATAAATTGTGGTCGGAAGCTGCGTTGTCAGCGAAGTGTTCTAAGGCCAGCACTGGGTCTTCTAGGTCAGTGACATCCCATACTAAAGTACGAGTGCGGTCCACATTTCCTCCGACTTCATCCAGTTCGTCATTCATGTAAAAATATTGGTGTTCTTCGTCCAGCCATCCCTGATGAGTGTATGCGACATTAGGGTACGTCGCCATCGAGAGTTCTATAGGATTGGCTTTATCACTGACGTCAGAAATACTGAGGGCAGTCTCGTTGGCACTGAAGCAGATCTCTTGGTCAGTATAGTCAGTGTCGGGACCTTGGTAGATGACGCATTGGGCGTCGTGACTGTACCCAGTATTTTGTCGGCCAGTGTTTGCGTGCTGGAAACATCCAGAGAAAATAGGTGTTTGTGGATCCTGGATGTTCACCATGTGAAGTCCGCCACCACAGGTCTCACCTCCTCCATTCACTCCGACTATGTAAGCAAATCCACTTTCTTCATTGATCACTACATTGTGAGCGCTTGCGATCCTACTGTAGTGCGCATCTTCTTCGAATGTTTGGGGTTCACTTCTGACTTTTCTCAATTTTGTCAGATCGAAAATTTGCATTCCGTGAGGTCCAGACCCATCGGCGACTATAAATGCGTGGTCTTTGTAGACCTTGATATCTCTCCATACGTTACCATTGGCACCATCAGTCATTGCGAGATTGCCCAAGTATCGAGGATTAGAAGGCTCCGTTACATCTATAAAAGAAGTTCCGTCGTAACGTCCAACCAGGGCGTATTCTCGACCTGAGGATGGGTCCGTCCAGCCCCAGACATCGTTGAGTTGAACTCCTCTTGCTCCTCCAACATCTTCAACTGATAAAAAAGAGAGCATGTCGATTTCGTTACATGTGTATTCGGATGCAGAGCCTTCTTCACAGCTGGTTTCTGCTCCAGTAATCGAACTTAGGTTGCCTGAATCGTTGAAAACTCTTGTTACTTCGTTCCAGTCACTTCCGATCCTTTCATAAATCGCGACAGTCCCTAGCTGGTAGTCAGCTCCAACGATACCAATCGCACCTAGGTTTCCTTTCACAGCGATTGCGCCTCCGAATTGATCGCCTTGAATCAAATCCTGGTGGCCAAGCTTTTTGGCTTCTATCCAATCTCCTGTGGTCTGATCCTGAGACATACTATAGACACGACCTTGAAAGTCGGAGGCTCCAGGGGCAGAAAGCCATACTTCTTCTTCATTAATCTGAATACTAGTTCCGAATTGAGTTCCGGGATTTCCTCCATCAAAAGCTTTGAGGCTAGATACTGGATTCCATTCACCGGATTCTTCTTCGTAATTAAAAGTATATGCGATACCCATACCTTGGTCATGCGTGGCCGCCCCAACAACTGCTTGTCCACCATCTAACGCTACAGCGACTCCAAATCCACTGTTGGGAGTGGTCCCCTCTCCAGTGAGTTTATTTTTTTCTATCCAATCACCCGTGTCTTGGTCCAAAGTGAAGGTGTATACGGATCCAGTAATATTGTTTTGTCGTGGTGCTCCGACTAACACTACACCGTCCTCGATAGCAAGAGAAAATCCAAATAAATCATTTGGTTCAGTATCACTCCCCATCAATTTTGCGGATTCACTCCAAAGGTTCGTATCTTCGTCTCTCTCGAAGACATACACGGCTCCTCGAGCTTCGGAATTTGCAAGCGAACTCATCAAAACATGATTCGGATCCGAGGCGCTGACTCGTCCAACAAAGTCGCCTTCCTGGGAATCACTTACCTGAAGATTTTGTCGCTCTGTCCACAAGCCATCTTCATTTTTAGCAAATACATAAATTGTTTCTAGGGTGGTCGCACCAATCAGTAGGTGCTCTCCAGCAAAGGCGAGAGCTCGTCCGAAGTGATCTCCAACGTTGGAGTTAGAGGCTTCTAAACGCTGGACTTCTGACCAGGTATTATTATGGTCTTTACGGTAAATAAAAACGTATCCAGGCGATGTTTCATTGAGAGATTCTCCGACAAAAATTTCATCATCACTAACCGCTACAGATTGTCCGTAGCCTTGTCCAGCCACAGTAGTGGGTATATGCACACCCACAATCACGCTGATCCATAAAATGGTCAATTGCCTCACAATTTCCGCCTAGTCAAAATGGTCTTAAATTCCTTCTAATCTAACACTAGATCTAGTTGAGTGCTTTATACTGCTTATATGTTGGATTTTTAGTCAAGATGTTCATGTTCTTTTCACAGTCTTGTTATCTTGGAATTAGGATAGCATGGTCTTGTAGTCATTTGAAACAATCCTGAGCGTATATCATACATGCAAATAGAATTCAAACCGATGCTAACACCGGAAGAGATGATATCTCGTGGTATTTTTGGGGGTACTTACTTTTCTAGGTTGATCGATTACAGAGATTTTTCTGATACTTGGTTTGAAAACCTAGACGAAAATTTGTATCACTCAGAAAAATATGAAAGTGACATGAATTATTTTGGAATAAAAGCGGGCCAGAGCCAGGAAGAATGGGAAGCGAAAGGATGGATGCATCAAGATGATCCCAGGGGATGGTTTGAATGGTATTGTAAATATTTTCTCGGTCGAAGACATACAGATGATGAACGGCAGATCAAGAGATGGCAGGATTTTTGTGGACCAAAGGGAAGGTGGAGAAATATTATTTACAAGAAAATCTACAGTCATGGCTGCGACATAATCCAAAGCGAGACGGTTAGTCCACGGATTCAGCAATCACTTCTACACTGGTCTTATGTTGTCAATGAAAAAGATTACAAAAGGTGGGTACTTGAAAAAATAGGATGAGTACACCCACCAACTCTCTCTTGCCCAAGAAGTTCTCTCCTAAAAGGGGACTTGATTAAAGGATATATGTTTCGCCAATTTATAGACGTGTAGCGAGTTGGGTTTTACAAGTAGAGATAGTGATTGTTGAACATTTCTTTGTTTCTAACTGGTTTAGATCTGTTTCAGAGGATTTTGATGAACAGCTTGAATGCTAAATTATTGTTGATGTCAGCAGGAATCATGTTTGGATGTGCTAGTGGAACTGAAGTGGCTCCCGGGAGAAACCCCTCTGGTGTAAGCGAAACTCCGGTGAATGACTCTTCTCCTGTGGTAAAGGAGGAGTCTCCAGAACCAGAGTCTAGTGGGCCAATTTCACTCTACACACCGGCTCAGTCTGAGAGAGGTGAAGACTCATTTCGTGAAACGTGTCTATCGTGTCACTCCTCCAGTGAATTTAGAGGGAGAAGTTTTCAGAGAGATTGGCGTGGTTCTTCATTGGGTTACCTCTACGAGGAGATAGTCTACTATATGCCAGAAGATAATCCTGGTGGCCTGTCTACCAATACTTATTTAGATATCATGGCATATATCTTAGATCAGAATGGTTTTCCAGGAGGCGAAATGGAGCTTGTTTCAGACATCGAAGCTATGAAAGAGGTCATCCTTTTCCCGAGGAATTAAAAAATTTAATTGGCCTCTTGAAAATTTGATTGGTGTTTTTGCCTGCTTTGAGGTTGGCCCAGCAGAAATTCACGTAGTTCTGACACGTCAGGACCAATCGGGACGACCTGTCGTTTCGATGACAAAGCAGATGATATTGATTCTGGCACCGTCATTACACAGTTGATTTCTTGTTCGACAGTCTCTCTGAACTTAATGGGATGAGCGGTCATTAAGAACACAGAAGGTCCAGGCCCGAACCTGGAAATTCCTGACTGAATGCCGAGATAACCGACGGCGGAATGCGGGTCTAAAATCTTCCCTGTTGATTCGTAGACTTTTCTAATACAAGCACGTGTTTCCTCGTCACTGTGTACACTTCCTACTATGTCACGTCGGATGTTTGCCAGATCATTTTGGTAAAGATATTCAATGCGAGCAAGATTGCTGGGGTTACCTACATCCATAGCGTTGCTTATAGTGGGGACAGATTTTCTAGGTCTAACAAGTCCAGTATTGAGATATTCTGGAACGGTATCATTTATATTGGTAGCTGCTGTAAAACCCCTAACTGGAAGACCCAATCGTTTCGCTATTAATCCTGCAGTGAGGTTTCCGAAGTTTCCCGATGGAACTGAGAATAATGTTTCTCTATCAGCTGACAATTGTCCATAAGCATGAAAATAATAAAAAATCTGAGGCAATAAACGTCCGATATTGATAGAATTTGCGGAGCCAAGTTTGATCTTTTTATTAAGTTCACGGTCTAAAAATGCTGATTTAACTAATCTTTGACAGTCATCGAAGGTTCCAGAAACTTCCAGAGCGTGGACATTCCCACCTAAGGTAGCAAATTGACTTTCCTGAAGAGGAGTAACTCCCTTAGAGGGGAAAAGAATAACGGTTTGGACTCCTTCTTTGTCAAAAAATCCCTGGGCTACTGCACTTCCAGTGTCACCAGACGTTGCTACCAAGATGTAGAGTGGTTGATCATCTTTTTCTCTTAAGAAATCTAGCAGATGAGCTAGAAATCGTGCTCCAACATCCTTGAACGATAAAGTCGGGCCATGGAACAACTCCAATCCGAAGATGTCTTTTTGATATTCACATAATGGGGTTGTAAAATTTAGAGATTCGTGGATCAGTTCATCTAGGTTTTTCGATTGTAGTTCGCCGCCCAAAAGGTGTTGACTAATGATCCGGGAAACCTCACTAAAGGGAAGACCTTTCATCCTGTGAATGGTGGTGGAATCAAGGGCTGGAAATAGCTCCGGTAGGTACAATCCACCGTCTGGTGCGATTCCCTCTGTCAGGGCAGTCAATAGATTGGTCGGAGGGCTGTGCCCTTTGGTACTCACATACTTCAACTTACTTCTAACAACTGTGCCCCAGCACCTGTCTGAGCTATAGGGCGGACGTATAGGTCAGCTCCAACATCTATTTCTTGAAAAATTCGTTTCATGTTTTGACCTGCAAGGTTGGCGTCTGCTTGGTCCTTGCAAAGAGCAAAAATAGAAGGACCGGCCCCAGAAATTCCAGCCCCTAGTGCGCCTGACTTGAGGGCTGCTGATCTCACTCTATCGAGCCCAGGGATGAACTGTTTACGAGTTGGCTCGGCTATTCTGTCCACCAAAACCTTCTTTAAGAGATCCCAGTTTTCTTCGAAAAGGCTTAAGACAAAAGACGAGGCGTCTGCGGACTGTGCCGTTGCTTGGTCAAGAGTAATGTGTGTTGGTAAAATATCTCTCATAGATTTTGTATCCAATTTCAGCTTTGGATGTATTAAAGCCAGAGACATTCCTTTGGGAACTGGTAGTGGGAGAGGGTTGGTCGAGTCTTCTGGTCGTATTAGCACTATCCCTCCATAAAGGGCTGGCGCTACGTTGTCTGGGTGCATGGACCCAGTTGCTAGATTTTCGCCTTGCAATGCACAAAGCATCAGCTCTTGCCTAGATAGGTTGGAGTCCAGTAGAGAATTTGTTGCGATGGCTGCTGCAACTGAACTTGCTGAACTTCCTCCCATTCCTCCAGATAGAGGTAGACCTTTCCAGATTTCGATTTCTAAGCCAGCAGTAGTTGCATTAGCTCGCTCCAACACTGCTCTGGCTGCTACTCCAGCTACGTTGTTTTCAGGGTCTGTGGGTATCCCTGAGTCACTACTATGGATACACTTAATCGTGATACCTGGGCTTGGTCTGCGGGTGACCTCAACTATGTCTCCCAAGCTATTATCTGAGTTGTCCAAGGCCAGTCCAAGGATATCAAATCCGCAAATGACGTTTCCTACCGTTGCGCCAGCAGAGGCTCGCGCTTTGGTAGGATGCTTCATAAGCAGGTCTTTGTAGTCATATTTTCGGACCGCCTGTCACCTATTAAGAATTCCTTTTGGATCCCAGTGTTCCTAATCTAACTCAACCTTTCTTCTTAGTAACTAACTGTACTAATTTCGTGAGGGGATCGTATGCATCGTCTACAACGCGTTCTTTCAGAGGAATTATAGCGTTATCGGTTATTGTAATTCCTTCAGGACACACTTTGGTGCAACATTTGGTGATATTACAGAGACCAACTCCTTGGGTTTCCCTGAGGTCTTCTCTCCGGTCTTCTGTATCAAGGGGATGCATCTCCAGTGCGGCGCTATATACAAGGAATCTTGGACCGATAAATTCCTCGTGCATGTGGTGGTCTCTCAACACATGACAGACGTCCTGACATAGGTAACATTCAATGCATTTTCGAAATTCTTGGACTCTGTCAACGTCTGATTGATGCATTTCCCAAGACCCGTCTTCGAAATCAGGTTGACGTGGTTTAAATGGTGCGATTTTCTTTTTGACTTTGTAATTCCAGGAAACATCTGTTACTAAATCTTTAATAAGCGGGAAAGCCTTGAGAGGTTGAATGGTAATTGGCTCGTCGGTTGGTAGATCACTCATTCGGGTCATGCACATTAGTTTCGGCATTCCGTTCACTTCTGCAGAACAGGAGCCGCATTTACCTGCTTTACAGTTCCACCGAATCGCGAGGTCTTGTGCTTGTTCAGCTTGCACCTGATGCATAGCATCTAAGACTACCATACCCTCAGAAAGTTCAGTTGTGTATTCTGTGAACTCCCCACCTGCGGCATCCCCACGCCAGATATTGAATGTAGCAGTTGTCATTATCCTTGCTCCCCGATAATTTTTTGGAGTTTTTCTGGAATCTCTGGAATGGGAGTTTTCACAACTTCCATATCTCCATCTTCGCCTTTCCGCAGGCCGATAGTGTGTTTAGCCCAGTAGCTAGTTT
>Ga0209403_10007331_pt1 | contig 10915 bp, 14 predicted proteins | sample ArcticOcean_MG_C_8_FD_187440 | JGI IMG/M metagenome (GOLD analysis project Ga0209403, IMG submission 187440) | Marine microbial communities from western Arctic Ocean - ArcticOcean_MG_CB11_86 (SPAdes) (version 2) | ecosystem: Environmental > Aquatic > Marine > Oceanic | place: Arctic Ocean...
CACTTTTAAGATTATTCAATAAATTGTTTTAGATTAGGTTCAATATAATTGGGTCCCTTCATGACTTTCCCTTTTTCGTTAAAAATGGGTTTTCCGTCCTCACCTAATTTGCTCATATTAGATCTTTGTACTTCTTTAAAACATTTATCAAGATCTATTCCATACGCGCATCCAGCCCCATAAGTTACATACAAAATATCAGCTAAAGCATCAGCCACTTCTTTTAAATCTTTATCCTTCATTGCTTGCTCAAGCTCATTTAATTCTTCTTTAATCAAGTCAAATCTTAAATTCATAGTTCTTTTATCAGGAAATTCTGGTTTAGTTATTACCTTTTGACCAAATGTTTTCATAAATATTTTTACATCTTCAAAATTGCTCATTCTTCTATTTTTCCTTTGTGATTATTACAACAACCATTTTTAGTGAAAATTAAATCAGAGTGCACCCAATTTACAAGTTTATAATCATTTTTTGTTAACAAGTTATAAAGATCACTTTTAGTAACTGAATCAAGTGTTTGTTTATTTATTTCAGCTATATCCAATTTTCTTAGTATCACCATTATATAGCTGTCCAACCACCATCAACCAAAATTGAGGTTCCAGTAATCATTTTAGAGGAATCGGAAGCTAAAAAAGCAACTGCTGTAGCAACGTCGCTTAATTCAGCAAATTTTCCCATAGGGATTTTTTTAAGTGTTTCATTTTTAAATTTTTTACTTTTTAAAAACTTTTTTGTCATTTGAGTTACTACAAAGGTTGGGCATACAGTGTTCACCCTTATATTATTTTTAGCTAAATCAATTGCCATACCTTTAGTTAAGCCTTCCAATCCAGCTTTAGTCATATTGTAAACGCTTCTAATAGGTCCACCGACATGAGCCATTTGTGATGATATATTAATGATGGAACCTCCAATTTTTTTTCTATTTTTTGCTTCTAAGATTTTTAATGTGCATAACTGGGCTATATTGAAAGTAGAAATGGTATTAAGTTTTACCATATATTCCATGTTCTTTTTTTTAACTTTTGTAAAATGTTCAGGAATATTTATTCCAGCATTATTAACCAAAATATCAATTCTTTTCTGCTTATTAATTATATTTTTTATATGATTATAATTGGTAACATCACAAGCATATGACACGCACTTGGATTTAAATTTTCTTATAATTTTAGAAACTTTATCTAGATCTTTTTGTGTTCTGCTAACAATAATTAAACTCGCTCCCGCTTCTGCAAGCGCTATAGCGCAAGCTTTGCCAATACCTTTGCCTGCCCCCGTAACTAGAGCTACCTTATTTTTTAAATTAATTTTTTTTAGATACATATTTACAATAATATATTAAAATCACTATAAATTAACTCTAACGCTACCGCTAGTATAGCTAACAATCCTAGATTTACGGTTCATTGTGTAAAACCTTTTGTATTTAGCCGCTGATTTAAGTTTTAAATTTATCTTAATTTAACTTTTATCATAATTAAAAAATGGGTATTATTCTCAGAAATAAAACTAATAATTGAAGAGGGAGATTATGAGTACAATTAGAAGTCGAGATAAACGCTTATATAATAAAGATTTAGCTCCAACTGATAAAAAAAAGAAAAATTGGGGATGGTTTGAAATCTTTAACGTTTGGGCAAACGATGTTCAGAGTTTATTTGGTTATACTTTGGCAGCATCTTTGTTCTTAACTTATGGCCTAAATGGTTGGGCTGTATTCTTAGCGATTCTGCTCGCAGGATTTTTTATAATGTGGTTAGTAAACCTTTCAGGAGCTCCAAGTGTTAAACATGGAATTCCTTATCCGGTATTTGCACGAGCAAGTATGGGAGTCATTGGCGCAAACTTTCCGGCAATGGTAAGAGGTGTAGTTGCAATGTTCTGGTACGGTGCGCAAACATATTTTGCATCAACAGCAGTTGCGCTTTTGCTTAAAAGTTTATCAGGATCAGACGGTGGTAGTTCAATTCTTTTAGGAATGAATGGCATCGAATGGATTTCATTTATTTTTGTTGCATGTTTCCAAATTTATTTATTCTGGCAAGGCATTGATTTAATCAGAAAATTTTTGAACTTTGCAGGACCAGCGGTGTATGCAGTGATGATAGTATTAATGTTAGTAATATGGACTAAAGCAGGTGGAGGTCTTCTGTCAGAAGTTGGTAACATTTTTTCAGGAGTTGGAAATTACAGCGGTGGAGCTTTTGCTGCTTTCTTAGCAGTCTTTGGAACTATGGTTGCATACTTTGCTGCAGTGGTAATAAATTTTGGTGACTTTTCAAGATTTGTAAAGAATGAAAAGGAAATGAGAAAAGGAAATCTTTGGGGATTACCTGGTAACATTTTCTTGTTCTCTTTTATAACTTTGATGGTTACTGCAGGAACGGTTTCAGTTTTTGGAGAAACAATTACAAATCCAACTGATATAGTTGCGCGTGTTGGTAACTTAGGATTGACAGTTATTGCAGCATTTGCATTTTTTGCAGCTACGATTGGAATTAATATGGTAGCAAACTTTATTCCTCCAGCTTATGACTTAGCAAACTTAGCGCCAAGTAAAATTAATTTTAGAACAGGTGGACTAATTACCTCTATAGTTGGTTTTATTATTGGTGCACTTTGGGTTTCTTTCATTAGTCAAGTTGGAATGTTTCCATTTGTAAATACACTTGGAGCAATACTAGCGCCAGTTTATGGAATAATGATTGTTGATTATTATGTAATCAAAAAAGGAAGACTTGATATTAATCAACTATTCTCTTCTAAAAAGGGTGGCAAGTATTACTACAACGATGGTTGGAACCAAAAAGCTTTTGTTGCATGGGCAATCGCTGGTGTATTCTCAGTACTAACAGTATGGCACCCTGCATTATCTGGTTTAGGTGGATATGCATGGATAATTGGTGCAGCTTTAGGAACAGTTCTTCATCTTATGATGTCAGGACAAAAATCTAGAAGATAATATTTAAACTTTAAAAATTAAAACCCGTTGTAGAAATATGGCGGGTTTTTTTTTATTCTCTAATAATTAAGAATAATCTTTTCTTTTTTAAATTTATGAATAATTAAGTTTTCACCTTTGCCTTTTCTATCAATTACAATAAAATTTGTATCTTCTGTTGAAATTAAAGGAAAATGCCAGATTCCAGGTTTATAATTTATTCCAGTTCTGGGAGGTATAATAAAAGATTGGATTTTATTTATGTCAGGAGAATTTCCTGGAGGAGCTACAAAAGCTAGGAATGTGGTATCTTTCATAGGGATAAATGCCTGAGTACCCAGAGGATGTTTTTCCATCATATCAACAGTCATTGGAAAAGCTCTCTTTAGAGCAGAAAAGATGCTCACTATAGTTTGTCCTTCATCTTTTGAGGTATTTAGATTAGCTAAATTGTCAAAGCGTTTAGCATATCCTGCATTTATATTTATAGGGTTAACATCGCTAGTAGATATTAAATCGCCATATGTAGCAAAGTTTGATCTATTTATCTTTATAGGTTTAATAATTTTTTCCATTAATCTGCTCGACCTAAAACCCTGATTCTTGAAATACCACCATCAGGGTAAATATTAATTTTTATATAATTAATTTTTTTATTTTTCATTAGCTTGTTATCAAAATTATGTTTTCTATGAGCATTAAGTTTAACTTTGTTTAAAAGCAATTTCCAATTTTTTGATTTTTTGACAATGCTTCTAGATGAAATTCCACTATTTAAATATGCACCCTGAACAGAACATTTATCAGGATAATTACCTTTAAAGTGATGTGTATCAATTTGAATTTTATTTATTTTACCTGCAGTTGCGCATTTTAAAATTAACCAATCAAAATTTTTTCCTCTACTTCTTCGTGTTTCCCACCCGTCACCCATATTCTTTCCCATTCCGGGAGCTAAAATATTTTCTGCTCTACCAAAATGCTCATTATTACAAGCGATGGGTGTAGCTCCACTTAATACTGAAGTAAGGTTTACTATTTTTTTTCCAAATTTTTTATTAATTTTCATTTCTCCGTAAATTCTAATTCTTGCAACACCACCATCAGGAAATATGTTTAGTTTAACGTGAGTGAAAATAGATTTGTTCTTTATATTAAAAAAATGATGACTATTAGGTTTCGTGGATTTTTTTTTTAAGATATTTATCCATTTAGAATTTTTATTAGGTAATTTATTTTTACTGTAACAGGCATCAAGAGAAACTTCGCTTGGTTGATTCCCATTAAAATAAGACGTATCAATATCTACTTTATGAATTTTTCCAGGCCTACCTAATTTTAAAATTAAATAATCATGACCCTTGTTTCTTTTTCTTCTTGTTTCCCAACCATCCATCCATTTTCCATGTTTATCAAATACTCCTTCTTTAAATATTGGTGCCCAAGGATTTATAATTCTTTTTGCTGGAGCAAAAAATTCATCAGTTTTATAAACAATTTTTGACCCCAAGCGAGATTGAGCTAGATCTATTAGCCCATTTAAAAATATATTTCTATTTGCTCTCATAAATGAAATTATACGTTTTGATAATTTTTAATCCAATGTTTCGCAATGTCTATTCTTTTGCAAATCCAAACGTCATCATGTTTCAAAACGTAATCTAAAAATTTTTTTAAAGATTGAATCCTTCCGGGCCTTCCTATTAATCTACAGTGTAGTCCAACTGACATCATTTTAGGATTTTTATTTCCTTCTTCGTATAAACAATCAAAACTATCTTTAAGATAAGTAAAAAATTGATCTCCACTATTAAAACCCTGAGTAGTTGTAAATTTCATATCATTATTATCAAGAGTGTAAGGAATTATTAATTGTTTTTTTTTTCCTTTCGTTTCCCAGTATGGCAAGTCATCGCTATAAGAATCACTTTCGTAAAGAAATCCTCCGTCATCCATAACCAAGTCTCTAGTATTTGGACTACAACGGCCCGTGTACCATCCCAAAGGTCTGCTACCAAATATTTTTTTTATAGAATTTACAGCAAGTTGCATATGTTTTTTTTCAGTAGCTTTTGGTATGTTTTGATAATCAATCCATCTCCAGCCATGTGAAGCAATTTCATAATTAGACTCTTTCATTGCATTACATACATCCTTATTTCTTTCTAAAGCCATTCCTACACCAAAAATTGTTATTGGAATTTTTCTTTCTTGGAAAAGTTCATGAAGTCTCCAAAAACCCCTTCTTGATCCAAATTCATAAAGAGATTCCATATTAATATGTCTGCCTTTTATTGGTTGAGCTCCAATTATTTCTGATAAAAATGTTTCTGAATTTTTATCTCCATGTAAAACACAATTTTCTGAACCTTCTTCATAGTTTAAAACTATTTGAAGAGCTAATTTTGCTCCATTTGGCCATTTTATGAGAGGTGTTTTTGATCCAAAACCTATCATATTTCTTGGATAATTCTTTTTCATAGATTAAAGTATTTGTATACTAAATTAAAAATACATTCATAACAATTCAAACTTATAAGTGATTTATGGCAATTAAATATTTAAAAAAAGCAATCAAGACTCCATCAACTGATGATTCTAAAACAAGAACTACCGTTCAAAATATTTTAAATGACATAGAAAAAAGAAGAGAAGAAGGAATAAAAGAAATAACAAAAAAATTTGATAATTATGATGGGGATATTGTTTTATCAAAAGAAAAGATCGAGGAAGCAATAAAAAAGGTTAGTCAAAAAACAAAAGATGATATTCAGTTTGCTCATGAGAGAATTAAGAAATTTGCCGAACATCAACTAAAGAGCATGAACAATGAATTTGAGGTAGAGCTTTCAAAAGGATTATTTGCAGGTCAAAGACTTATTCCAGTTAATACTACTGGCTGTTATATACCTGGGGGCCGTTACGCTCATATTTCTTCAGCAACGATGGCTATAACCCCTGCCAAGGTTGCGGGCGTTAAAACTATAATTTGTGCAAGTCCTCCAAAAGATAAAAATGGTGCGCATCCTGGAATTGTATATGCAGCTAATCTTTGTGGAGCAGATATAATTTTAAATTTGGGAGGTGTAGCTGCAATAGCTTCTATGACTTATGGATGTTTTGGTAACCCTCCAGTTGACTTCTTAGTTGGGGCTGGAAATCAATATGTAGCAGAAGCTAAAAGATTAGTTTACGGCAAGGTTGGAATAGATCAATTTTCTGGCCCAACTGAGATAGCAATTATCGCAGATAAATCTGCGGATAAAGAAATTATTGCAGTAGACATAGTTGGTCAAGCAGAACATGGTTACAATTCTCCTGGCTGGTTATTTACAACAGACAAGTCTTTAGCCGATTATGTGATGAGAAGAATACCAGAATTAATTAATGAATTACCCGAACTTCCAAAAACAAGCGCGAAAGCTGCATGGAAAGATTATGGAGAAGTAATTCTTTGTGACTCAAACGAAGAAATGGCTAAAATAAGTGACGAGTATGCGTCTGAACATTTAGAAGTTCATGCTGAAAACTTAGATTGGTGGTTAAAAAGATTAAGAAATTACGGATCTTTATTCTTGGGAGAAGAAACAACAGTAGCTTATGGAGATAAATGTTCTGGTACAAATCATATTTTACCTACTAAAGGCGGAAGTAGATATACCGGAGGTTTATTTGTTGGTAAGTTTATAAAAACATTAACTTTTCAAAGAATGACTAAAGAAGCCAATAAAGTAGTTGGAGCAACAGCAGCTAGACTGGGAAGAGCTGAAGGTATGGAAGCGCACGCCAGAACAGGTGATATAAGATTAAAAAAATATGGTCACAACAGTTAAGTATGCAGGCATTGGTTTATTTATATCTAAAATAATACGGAGTCGTAAAAAAATTAGTAGTAGAAGAAGGAAAATGCGAGCTAACAGCTGCAGAAAATTTTATAAAAGGAATTAAATAATTATACTTCACCTTAATATATTTAAAAAAGTTTGTTTAATCGGTTTTACGGTATTAACAAATCTTAACATAAATTGTCTAGTAAGTTTAGCTGGTAAAATATTAGAAGTGTATAAATTGATTATACTGTTTGTGGCAAAATAAATAGGAGCTGCAGCTCGATGTAATTTGGATTGATAATTATCAAGAACATCAGTTAACCCGATATCATTTTTATTTTTTATGGCAATTTTAATTTCATTAATTAAAATATCCAATCCTTTTAAACCTAAATTAAAACCATGAGCAGTTACCGGATGCATACCAACAGCAGCATCACCAATCACAGCAAATCTATGTGATATAAATTTTTTCGTGTAGGTAGTTATCATGGGGTAGGAATAACGTTTTCCAACTAATTTCATTTTTCCAAAAAAATTATTAAAATTATTTTCCATTTCATTATTAAATTTTCTTTTATTCATCTTCATTAAATCTGATGTTAAATTTTTATCAGCAGTAGTAACAATGCCTGATTGATTTTTAATATAAGGTAATGCTGCCTGTGTCTGATTGTAACGAAAAAATTCATACGCAATATTTTTATGAGACTTTTCATGTTTCATTCTACAAACAATCATATTTTTTTTAAAATCATGACTAAATGCAGAAATGCCCATTTTAGAACGTGTTTTTGAAAATCTACTATCAGCAGCTACTACTAAAGAAGTTTTTATTTTTTCTCCATTTGATAAACCAATCGAGGCATATTGGTTATTAGTATTAATTGATAAGCACTCAGTTTTATTAATAAAAGTAATGTTAGGTAAATTTTTTAATCTTTTATAAAGATTCTTTTTAATTATATAGTTTGGAACTATATAACCCAAACAATCCTTTTCAATTTCGTGATGGTCAAAATTTAAAAAATAATTAGAATCACCATCCAGGACTCTGGCCTCTTTGATTGCAGATATTGAATTATTAGAAATATAACGCCATACATTTAATTTTTTTAATATTTTTATCGAATGATGATTTAAGGCAATTTCTCTTCCATCTATTTTTGGACTAGCAATGATTTCCATTGGTGCTTTGTCAATAATTGCTACTTTAATATTAGTTCCAGCAAATCCGCATGCAAAGGCTATTCCTGTGGGGCCAGCCCCAACAACAGCAATATCAAATTTTGTATTTTTTTTATTTTTATGAATCATATTTTAAAATAGTATTTAAAATATATTTTACACATATTTACATTTTAATATATTGGGTTTGTTCAATATTATTGAGACAATTTAACTCTTGTATCTTTTTACAATCTCTAGGATAGTAATAAAAGATGAATTTAGAACTTTTTATTTTAAACGGTTATGGTCAATATGTATGGCCTGCATTTATTTTTACTTTTATAAGTTTTGCAACTCTTTATAGAATAACTAAAAACGAATTACAGAAGCATGAGAAAATGTTTTTGAGAGAATATAAAAAATTTTATGCAGTAAAAATAAAACCTGCTGAAGCAAATAAAAATACAAAAGAAGTTTTGTCTGGTAGCTCAATATAAGCTGCAAAAATCATTAAAAGAGTTAAATGCTTACCAAAAAAGTTAAATCAAGAATATTTTTCTTGTCTGTGTTAGTTATTTTAGCTGCACTGGTCATTTTTGTCATACTTAGATCTTTAGAAGAAAATGTTGTTTATTTTTTCTCACCAACTGAAATTTATAATAAATCAAATATTACTTTTGATAAAAAAATTAGAATAGGAGGTTTGGTAAAAAAGAACTCTGTTAGCAAAAATAATACATCAGTTAATTTTATTATTACTGACTTAAAAAAAGAAATTTCAGTTTCTTATAATGGCATAGTTCCTAATTTATTTTCTGAGGGAAAAGGTGTGGTTGCGGAAGGTAAGTTGAAAGATAAAAAATATTTTATTGCTGATAAAATTCTGGCTAAGCATGATGAAAATTATATGCCACCAGAAGTTACCAAAGCCTTAGAAAAGTCAAATAATTAGGTAGTATAAATTAAAATGATAAAAAACTTTTTTCCAAATAAAATTCTTTCACTAAATATCACAGCAGTAAATAGCCTCATTCTTTTATTAGTAATTGTTATAATTATTGGTCTTATATATTCTTTATTATTATCTCCGCCAGATTATATACAAGGAGATTCTGTAAGAATTATGTACGTTCATGTGCCCTCATCCTTCATGGCCCTTGGTTGTTTTGGATTTATAGGTTTAGCTTCAATCTGTAATTTAATTTTTAAAATTAGATTTATGTCACTAATTGCAAAAAGTTTAGCCCCAATCGGATTTATATTTTCATTAATCTCAATTGTAACTGGTTCACTCTGGGGGAAACCTACCTGGGGAGTTTGGTGGGTTTGGGATGCCCGATTAACTTCTATGGTAATTCTACTTTTTTTTTATATAGCTTATATTTTAACTTGGAAGATGGTAAATAACTTCAGTAAAGCAAACAGTATAACTTCAATAATTGGTATTGTTGGTCTTCTTAATATACCTGTTATAAAATATTCTGTTGATTGGTGGAATACTCTTCATCAACCATCAAGCATAACACTTACTTCAGCACCCACTATTCATTACTCAATGCTAGTTCCTTTAATGATTATGTTCTTTGGGATGTTAATTTATACGTTAATAATTTTCTTGATGAGATACAAAACAGAAGTAATAAAATTTAAAATAGAAAAGAAAAAAAATTAAAAGCAAGTATATTTTTTTAATTTTTTCTAGATTTTTTATTATGAAAGAAAATAATAAAAATTCCAATCCCAAAAAAAATAAATGGAAATATCCAAAGCACTAATGTGTTTAATTTAAAAGGAGGATTAAGAAGGATAAAATCACCATATCTATCAGTTAAAAATTTATAAATTTCATCGTTATTTTTTCCTTCTTTTATTTTTTCTCTAATTAAAATTCGTAAATCTTTAGCTAATGGAGCATTCGATTCATCTATAGATTGGTTTTGACAAACCATGCATCTGATATTTTTTGATATATCTCTTGCTCTTAATTCCTGTTCTGAATTTTCTAGAATTTCGTCGGGCTCTACTGCTTGAGCATAATTTAAAAAAAAATGTACTAAACAAATAGATATAATTATTACGATTTTTTTTTTTACCATTATTCTATATCCTTAATTAATAAGTTAATTTTTTTATAAATTTTTCCTGTTACAGGACCTATATGTCGATATTTAATAATTCCATTAGAATTAATAACGAATGTTTCTGGAATTCCATAAACACCCCAATCTATTGCGATTCTTCCATCTTTATCTATCGGAATGTCAGAATATGGATTTCCTAACACACGAAGCCATTCGACAGTTTTTTTTGGATTATCTTTATAATTTATTCCAATTATTCTTATTCCTTTTTCTTTTGAAAAACGTTTAATGTAATCGTGTTCAGCGCGACAAGGTTTACACCATGTAGCAAAGAAGTTAACTAATATTTTTTCTTTGCCAAATTCTTTAGATGAAATAAATCTTTCATTTTTTAACAAAGATTCTGTTTCAAACTTTGGGATTTTTTTATTTAATAAATTAGATGGCAGTTCTGATGGATTTCTTTCAATTATTAAAAGATAGAAGAAAGTTAATGAAATGAATAAAAAAAATATAAAAGGAATTATTAGTAGCTGTTTTTTCATTGTGCTAAAATTTTTAATTTTTTTAAATTAATATTTATTGAAGTAATGCCACCTAAAAATATAACTAAAGCACCAATCCATATCCAAATCACTAAGGGGTTATAATAAATTCTTATTACCCAACCATCATTAGAATTTCCTTCACCTAGCACAATATACAAATCCCTAAACAAATTAGTATGTATAGATGCTTCAGTAGTAAAATTATTCTCAATTGGATAAAATCTATTTTCTGGTTTTAGTTTTGTAACAATATTTTTTTTATTATCGTAAACAAAAAAAACTCCTTGAAGGGCCACATAATTTGGCCCTCTGATTTCGTTAATTTTATTAAAAACA
>Ga0209403_10007332_pt1 | contig 10914 bp, 5 predicted proteins | sample ArcticOcean_MG_C_8_FD_187440 | JGI IMG/M metagenome (GOLD analysis project Ga0209403, IMG submission 187440) | Marine microbial communities from western Arctic Ocean - ArcticOcean_MG_CB11_86 (SPAdes) (version 2) | ecosystem: Environmental > Aquatic > Marine > Oceanic | place: Arctic Ocean...
CTTATTCTGGATGAGAGCGTTGTCTGCCAAGACGCGTTCGACTTCATGACGACCCACGTGATCGGGCGCGTGTTGGATATAGTGATTGTACGAAAGCAGACTCTCGTCGAATTTGTTTTGTTGGACTTCGGTGACAACGAGTTTTGCCAGTAGGTTTGCACTCTCTGGACCGTTGGGGTCCTCAGTCAGATATTGATGAGCGGCTGCGGAAAACGCTTGCCAGTTTTCGAGACCGTAGTAAGCCTGAGCTTGCATGACAGTAACTGTCGCCTGCGAAATATTGGGCGACTCTTTAACGTCTATTTCCTTTAGCAATTGGGCTGCGGACTCAAACTCCTGCTGACCTAGCCGTATTTCGGCGCGAAGCATCTTTGCTTGATTGGTGATGTCTGATGGTGTTTGAGGTGCTTGGCTAAGGTCCCGTAGAATAGAAATTGACTCTTCTACTTTGTTCATCCGGTGCAGTGCCCGTGCCAATTCGAGACGCAATTCGGGTTCCGCGCTTTCTCGCAATTGCCGTACGTTTTCGATAAGTACTTTTTCTGCTTGCATTGGATCGAGCTGACGGAGGATATTGAGTCGCTCGATCAACGCTCGATTGCTCCAACTGCTGGCGGGATGAAGCTCAGTGGTTCGAGCGAAAACGTGCTCGGCTGCCTTCAAGTGGCCACCTTGTTTGAAGGTCACTCCAGCTCTATACCAGATTGCTGCCGTCAACTTGTGCGACGGGTAGGCGCGAGCGGCTGCCACTAACAGTCTGGCAGACTCCTCGAATCGCCCCTGGTCCGCGATCGTAGTACCCAGGCGATGATCCACTTGCGGTCGCAATTCAGACTTTGGATACGCTTGCACGATCAGGCGACAGATTTTTTCACATTCAGAAAAATTCTCGTGACGGTAATGATAAGACGCCTTGGAAAACATTGCATCGTCCAACAACTCCGCCGGAAGAGTGTCGAAAATCTTGGCGACTAACTGCTCACCTTCTTCTTTGTCCTGAGCTAAATAGGCGCGGGCCAATCCCAGTTGAAAACGGGGAACGAGCTGGTCGTCGGAAAACTGTTCGAGTGCCTGCTCAAATGTTGCTTGGGCAGTAACCGGCTTGCCCAAAGCTAACTGAGTTTCGCCTAAATAGACTAAGACGAAATTCGAGAGTTCGGCATCGGGGTGGCGACGCTGAAACTGACGTAGTTCGAGGTCTGCTTTCGTGTATTGTCCCGAAAGGAAGGCAGTCTCGGCAACTCGGTATTCCGCATGACGCTCATAGCGATGACCGGGGTGGTCAACTAGGAACTGCTCGTATTGCTGACCGGCCGCAAGATGATTCTTTAACTGCAGCAATGATTCGGCGCGAAAGAAACTCGCTATCGCCGAGTTGGAATGGTCCGGGAAATCGTTTGTGAATGTTGCAAACGAATCGGCTGCTTGTTGCCAACGCCCGCGATTGTAATGTTCATACGCATCGCTAAAACGATCGCTTCCCTCACTCGCCAAAACCATTGTCGGCAAGAATGCGGTCGCAAGCAAAAGGAACGCGATCAATGCGTTTACTAATGCGTTCGAAATGTACGGAGCGCGAAACATCAAGAGCTTGTACATCCTGTACTCTTGTTTGATGTAAAAATGTGACCACCAGTGCTTCATGAAAAGACTGTTGTCACTACTACTGACGGATTTGGTCCATCCTTGGACTCGGTAATGTACCGTCGTCGATTAAAGGCCGGCAAGATCGCTTCGGGGTAAGGCGTGCTAGCTGAAATGAGAATTTGGGAGCGATTCGTGCTGGTCTGAGGTAGGCATTGGGTCTCATCGGCCGAGAAACCAGCAAAATTAGAGGCTAATTGGGAATTGCTAGCAAAATTCGAAAGACGTGTGGAAAGGCGGGGAAAAGAGGGGGAATCTGCGGGCGAACGGCGGGAGGGGAACCGTCAGCGGGCGGAACGAAGTAATTCCTATACCAGCACGACGCGCAAGCGAGTGAATCTTCGGGGAACCATATATACTCGCTTGTATTAGCCGGGGCCGACTGTATTGAAGACGCTTACCACCCACCATTCGATATAGGTGTCGAGCGGATTTCCGTGGCCGAGGGCAAGGATTGGGTAGTAGATAAACATCGCGGAATACCATCCGTCCCATCCCGTCGATTCTCTCAACAAGAAGGCGAGTCCCAAGACGGGACCGCTGCTGAGAACGTAGATTACTGGCAGAGCGAGTAGGATACTCAGCCCGTTGAGATTTCGCTTCGGTTTGTCTTTGGGAGGAGCATGCATAGCGATGTTCCTTTAGTCGTCGTGCACTTTCGTTACGATGCCTAAGACGTCTTCGCGTTTAACCCAGCCGTTGATTTTTCCAACATTATTGCCGATCAAGTATCGCTCTTCGGCAATGTCTTTAACGAGGTGTAACAGGTAGTTCCGTTTCCAGCGGACGAAAACTGCATCGCCAATTTCGATATGGCAATCCGTCACTGGTTCGATCGTTACTCGCTGACCGCTTTCAATTCGACCTCGCATCGATCCGCCAAAAGGTTGAGCATCGATTGCTTGATCGGCAGCTAGTCCTTCCAACACTTGCTTAACCCAACTCATACCGAACCTCACTTTTTTTCAATTCTGTCATTTCAGTTCAATGACAGGATCTAGCTAAGCGAGGTTCGGGTATTTGTTGGTTGGTTTCAGCTTCTGTCGAAGCCTAGTCCTTCTTTTCTTTCTTCTTCTCGAAATCACCAGCGGTCACGATGACAAGTTGGCCAGGCGAGAAGTACTTCTTGAGGGCAGCGTTGACCTCTTCAAGTTTGAGGTCTTCGATTTGGGATTCGAGATTGGAATAATACTCCATCGTTCGTTTCGAGTAGAGCGTCCCTGCAAGCGTTCCGGCCAAGCGGCCGTCGTTGGTTCGACTGACCTGTTGCGATTGCAGGTATCCTTGCTTTGCTCGTCGCAGTTCTTCTTCCGTGATTCCGTCGTTTACCCAGCGAGTCACTTCTTCGTCGATAACGGAGACGAGTTTCGGGGTGTTCTCAGGATTTGCGATTGCTCCAATCGTCAAGCGAGCGACAGGGTCGAAGGCGCTGGCGCTAAAGCCAGATCCGACTCCGTAGCTTAGTCCTTCTTTTTGTCGCACCCGATCGCCAAGTCGCGAGGAGAGCGAACCACCACCGAGCACAAAGTTACCGATCAAAAGTCGAGGATAGACTGCGTCGGAATCCTTGAGCGGTAACATCAAGCCGGCGTAGTAGGAAGCGTTGGCTTTATCGGGCGTGAGCACTTGGCGTTTTCCGCCTTCGACTTCTGTGAACAGTTTCTCGGCGATGCGGACATAGGGTTTTTCCGTAGTCCAATCATCAAAGATCTTATTAAGCGTTGGCTTTACTTGATCGGCATCAAAGTCGCCGACGATGGCCAATTGGCCGTTTTTACCGCTGAGAAAGTCGCTGTAGAGACCTTTGAGTTGGTCGTTGGTAACGGCCTTGAGTCTAGCAATTTCTTCTGCGATCGTTGGAGTGTATCGCACGTCGCTTTTGTCGTACGGCGACAACGCTCGCCGCATCTCGTTGCTGGCGAGGGTTCGTGGGTCATTCAAGTATTGCTCGAGGCTCGCCAATTGTTCGCGTCGAACGACCTCAAGTGCTTCTGGATCGAGTCGTGGTTCGCGAAGCACTTGACAGAGAATATCGAGGACATTGGGTAGGTTCGCTCGCTTCGTTTGGATTTGGAAAGTTGCAGATCCGCGATTACCAGTGGCACTGAGTGTCGCTTTATTCTGGTCTAGTGCGTCCTTCAATTGTTGATGATCGAGGTCTTTCGAGCCGCGGATCATGAGGGTTGGAAGTAGATCGGCAACAGTGTTTTTGCCTTGCAGACTTTCCGCGTTACCGTATCGCAGCGTGAGTCGTACATGAACGGTTTCGCCGCGAGTTTTCTTCGGCAACAATGCATAGCCGATTCCCGAAGCCAGTTGGCCTCGCTCGGTACGCGTTTCGATATTCTCGGGACTCGCGTCAAACTTTTCGCCTTCCGCGACAGCTTCGCGACCTTTGTAATCTTTCACCAAGTCGATAACGTTGGGCGTTTCTGGAATTTCCGATCGATTTGCTTTTGCCGTTGGAATGTAAACACCAGAAGTTCGATTGTTTCGCGTGAGGTATTTCTTGGCGGCACGGTTTACTTCCGTTGCCGTCACTTTTTCAACTCGATCGCGATAAAGGAAGAAGAGTCGCCAATCTCCTTGAGCAGCCCAGTTGCTGAGCGCTACAGCCAGTTGACCACTCTCTGCCATCGAGCGTTCCCAACCTTTAAGGATCGCAAGCTTCGCTCTGGCAACTTCTTCGTCAGTGATCTGGTTGTCGTTGATGCTCTCCAGGATGTCGATCATTTCGTCGTGGACCTCTTCGATCTTGTCGTCGTCGGTGACTTCCGCCAACGCCATCAGCAATCCTGGATCGTGGAATGGATAGGCGAAGCCCGCGACACTCGCCGCCTTCTTCGTCTCGACCATGCCCTTATAGAGTCGGCCAGCAGGTTCCATCGCTAAGGCATAGCTAAGAACGCGAACCGATGCGAAATCGTGATGCGGGCCAGCTGGAATGTGATAAGCCGCGCCGACGAGTCCTACATCACCTACTCGACGAAGCGTAACCGAACGCTCGCCATCTTGAGCAGGTTCGGTCGTATACGTCTTATTCAATTTCCGTTCGGGAGCAGGGATCGCTCCAAAGTTTTGATTCGTTAACTTGAGTGCTGCTTCAGCATCGAAACGGCCAGCAATCACGAGCATGGCGTTGTCGGGTTGATAATAACGTCGATAAAACGACCGCAAGTTCGGCAAGGGAACTCGCTCGATGTCACTGCGATTACCAATTGTCGACTGGCCATAGTTGTGCCAGTCGTATGATGCCGATGTGATCCGCTGCATCAAAACTCGGAAAGGAGAGTTTTCGCCACGCTCGAATTCGTTGCGAACGACCGTCATCTCCGAGGCCAAATCTTCGCCCTTGATGTAACTGTTAATCATTCGGTCCGCTTCGAGTTTGATCGCGAATTCCAAGTTATCGCTAGTCGCCGGAAGCGTCTCGTAATAGTTGGTGCGATCGACCCAAGTCGTGCCGTTAAATTGAGCTCCTCGATCCTGAAGAGCTTTGGGAACGTTGGAATGCGTAGGAGTTCCCTTGAACAACATGTGCTCCAGCAAGTGGGCCATACCCGCTTCGCCGTAGCCCTCGTGTCGCGATCCTACAAACACCGTCAAACTAACCGTTACCGTCGGCTTTGAATCGTCGGGAAAAAGCAAGACTTGCATGCCGTTTTCCAACTGATATTGGGTGATGCCTTCCACCGTAACAATTTTCTTTATCTCACCTGCCATGGCGCTACTTGCTGTGAAAGTGATGAAGAGTGTCAAAAACGCAAACAGTTTCCGAAGAGCACTATGACTCGAACTCATGTCGAGATCCTTTGTAAGTGAATTGGATTTGTTGTTTCGTAGATGGTAAACCCGTCGAACGACAGCTCTGCTCACCTAAATCTCGATAGGTTAGCCCATTACGATATCACACCCTAAGGTAGGAAGACAATCAGACTTCGTCGTATCGTGGGATGTTTTTGAAGAAGGGCTCTCGCGGGGACGCGAAGAAAAGAGAGGAGGATTGGGGCATTGGTGGGGGATTGAGGGCACGATAAAGCGGCGGGAGATTAGGAAGATGGAGGTTAAGATTAAGAATGAGAGGAGCGAGTCGCGGCAGCGCCTTCAAATTCACTGTCCCAGTTGCCAGATTGGCTGATTGCTTGGTCAATTTGTCGGCTGATGGTAGTCGTTCGTTTTAGAGCGTTGAGGCATTGTTGGTAGTGCTCGATGTCAGTTGAAGTGAGCGGACGACCGCGACGATCCTTGAGCCATTTCCTCGCCACTTGATGCCCGCCGACTAGATACTCCCAGATTTCCAAGGGAGTCGTAGCGATCTGGGTCATCTTGTTGATCCATACACTTCCGCTTATGTGTTTTGGGAAGCCAGCAGCAACTGTGAGATCGTCTCCCAACACGAGATCATCTTTGCTGGATTTCAGACTTTTGTCCCGTAGTAAATGCAGGTCTACCAACTGCCCTCCGAGTTGGGCCAGCTGTTCAAATATCGCTGCCGATCTAACAATGGGAACTCGAGGGAATTCTACTCGCAACATTTCGGCAAAGCGTTCGCGATACGATGGCGAAAAGAAGATCGCGTAGATGTAATTTAGCAACGACCGGGGATTAAGTGTTGAATCGGCTGAACCACAGTCATCCCAGCTCATGCCCGTGGCCTGGGAAATGCGATCGATAAACTGCGAACTGAAATTGGGAACGATCGAGTCGTTCATTAATCGAAGTGGAAAGACGGTCTCATTGCCGCGGTTGTCGGAGCGAATCACTCCGTCGATCGTGATGCCATCGGTAATCCAAAAAAACGAGCACTCCTGTGAACTGAGCTGTTGCCGCCGGACTATTAGTCCTAAATTGCTCGGTTCTAAATTGCGTTTGCCGACGATGTCTCGACCGGCCATGTCCTGTCCGATCAAGTGGTTCATTCCCTCGGTGCGCGGCCAATCGATCATCCAATCGGCCCAATAGATGTACCGCTGGTCAAAAGGTCGATAATGGCAGAGTCGCACTTGCTCCTCGAGCGACTCGATCTGCGATAATTTTTCCCGAGCTGCTGGTAACTTCCAGCTGCGAGTGTCTCCTGCGGGATAGCGGGTCGATCGTGCCGACGGAAAGAATTCGGTACGAGCATCCGCGTCCGAAATATTACCGTCGCGAAACCGATTTAGCCTGTGCAGCAATTTGTCTTTGTCGAAATCGATAACGAGTGAGTCGCGGGCGGTTACCACGGCCGAGTAATAGGCAGGCATTGCTTGATCTATTGGCACCGCTGCTAGATAGACGGGGTCGGTGTCTCCTTGGGATGGGACAAAGAAAAAGTAAGGTGCGGATGGGCTAATGGTTTCTTGTTTCGATTCAGCGTTTTGGTTCTGCTCATTTAGCTGAGTCAGTTCATCTAACTGCGTTAGCTTAGCTTCGCGATCTCCCCATATATCGCGGTGAACAATTACACTTGAGTCATCGTTTGGAATCCGACTGAAAACACCCACTGCAACTCCCGATTCGACGGGGAATACGTTTTGGTCGCGGCCTCCGTCAGGTGTCGTTTCCTTCTTCTTTGCGCTTCCATGTAGATCGCAGATTTCAATTCGATTGAATGTTTCCAGTAATTGATATCGCATTCCACGAAACGTTGGGTTGTCGAGGTAGCCGTGGTTTGTAACGTATGCGACGATGCCAGAATTGTTTTTCTCTACGAGCCAGTGTGCCAGCCGCATAAACTTCACGTAATCATCGTGAAGCCAGACCTTTCGTTCGCCCAAAGGTTTTCCAGCGACTTCAAAGTAGTTCGCCACTGGTTCATTGCTGCCGTCGTCTCCATGCAGTAGCGCTTGAACCCACGAACTCTCATTTGTCGAAAGGCTGCGGTAGGGCGGGTTGCCAATAACGACCGAAAATGGACCGAGCTGCTCGACCCACAAGGCATCGGACAATGCGTCCTGCCAGTGGATTTGAACCACTTGTTGGCCGCGAAATCGTTCGAATGAATAATTCGTCCGTTCCAAAACTTCTGCCAAGCGAAACAGAGCGATGATCAATGGTGCCAGTGAAACATCGATGCCGCGAAACTGATCTCGCAGCCAAGTGGAAACGAAGTCCGACCAGTCGTTGTTGGCCCCGTCATCACAGGATACCTTTCCGTCGCAATACTTGCGGTGGAGTAATTCGACCGCTTCGGTTAGAAAAATTCCTGTTCCCATGGCCGGATCAAGCAAACGCAGGGGAGGTGCGTCTATGGTCTCTCGTTGGTGCCCCAAACCGCCGTGGTGATGGAAGCACTGTGACAAAGTGGAATCAACTTGACCGAGTATAAATCTAACTAGCTGAGGTGGCGTGTAAAAAACGCCTCGTGACGATCGCGCGTCTCGATGATAGTGAAATAGAAACTGTTCGTACGACTGAAACATCCAGTCACCGTTGCGGTCCGCACTGAACCTCAACGATTTGGGAGGCGATGATTTGGGAAGCGGCGATTTCACGGGCGGCGATGGCTGGAAATCACCTGGTTGTTCCTTGGAAAGAACATCTCTGATGAAGCCGATTCGAAGAGGTGCAAGTTGCCTGATGATCCAATCGCAGATCTCGCTGCGCTGGAAGCAACTTGACGATTGCTGCAGATATTCCCAAAAGGCAGCCGCCTGGGAAAATTCTTCGGCAAGAGCGTCGTGGGCAACTGGATCTAATGTTTCCGCAGCGGTTCTACCTAAGTTGACATCGCACTCTATTTTGACATCATTTTGGGCATGCTCCAATTCTCGAGCGAATACAGGTTTTAACTGGTGTGCACGGGCGGCGAGTTGCGCGAATGATTCAGTTGTTTGCTTCCGTGCTGTAGACATAGGTTGTGAAGTCGAGAGTTGAGGATACTTTTAACGGGCCAATTGAAACGGGCATTTGGAAGGCAGTATCGAAAGCCTAATCGATCGGAGATCGAATTGCCAAGCTGCTCGTCGTCATTGGTACGCATTGAAGCGAAGCAATGGTTGGAGATTGGGCTCTTCTGAGTCACATTGCATGGAGAAAAACGTTACAATTCTCAGCGGTGAAAGTAATTCTCATTCGGGATTTGCGTTCAGCAATACTCGCAGTGACGCGATGCGAAACTGTTGAGCGAAAGAAGATACTGAGCGAAAGAAGATACTGAGCGAAAGAAGATACTGAGCGAAAGAAGATACTGAGCGAAAGAAGATACTGAGCATAAGAAGATAGTGAGCATAAGACCAGAGTGTGCAAGAGAGATTATGAGTACAGAAAATACAGTAGAGGTCGTTCATCCGTTAATTCAGCACCACCTGTCATGTCTTCGGGACGTGAGTACTGGGCCGGTTGAGTTTCGTCATTCAGTGCATCGCTTAGCATCGTTGTTGGCGTACGAAGCAACGAAGAATTTGCAAGTTCGATCTACTTCAGTTCGCACGCCGATGGACACGATGGATGGAAAGTGTTTGTCGGAGAGAATTGGATTGATCCCGATTTTGCGAGCTGGATTGGGGATGGTCGATCCGATTCTCGCGCTAATTCCAATCGCCGAAGTTTGGCACTTGGGACTTTATCGAGACGAGACAACAGCACGGCCTGTGAAGTACTACAGCAAACTACCGCCAGGGCGACCTGTGGATGTAGCGTTAATTGTCGATCCGATGTTAGCAACTGGCGGTTCCGCAATTTCTGCGATGGAGACGTTGACCGAATGGGGCGTCAAAACGATTAAACTACTCTCGTTGATCGCTGCACCTGAGGGGCTCGAGGAAGTGTCTGAAGCGTTCCCCAACTCGCAAGTGTTTGTCTGTGCAATCGACGAAAAACTCAACGATCAAAAATTTATCATTCCCGGATTGGGCGACGCTGGCGATCGAATGTTCAACACTATCGAACGCGGATTCTAACAGCGTTTTCAGTGTGCTTTCAGTGCGTAGTGGCTAACTGAATCTGAATAGACTTCTTTGGCTGCAGCGTCATTTACACAAGTCATCAATAGCACGGCGGTGGACATGGATCGATTTATTAGTCTCTTTGGTCTGTTGTTGATGATCGGAATCGCTTGGGCCTTGAGTTCCAATCGCAGCAAGATGAACCTGCGAATCATACTCGGAGGGCTCGGATTGCAGATCGTTCTCGCTTTGGTGATGCTCACCGAGCCAATGAATTCCTATCTGTTCGTTGGCGTAGAAAGCGCGTTTTCATTAATTGATTCGTGTATTGCCGTGGGTAGTAAGACAGTTGCCGAAACTTACGACGGCAATGATCTACTCTTGAGGACCTTCGCGTTTGGTGTATTGCCTACGATCATCTTCTTCTCGACATTGATGTCTGTTCTGTACTACCTAAACATCATTCAGCCGGTTGTTCGAGTGATGGCTTGGGTGATGCAAAGGAGCTTGGGGATTTCCGGTGCGGAAAGTCTCGCGGCCGCAGCTAACGTGTTCGTAGGCCATACGGAAGCGCCGTTAGTGGTTAAACCGTATATCGCTAAGATGACGATGTCGGAATTGAATGCGATGATGGTCGGTGGCTTTGCCACCATCACCGGTGGATTGTTGGCCGTTTATCGCGGCTTCGGCATTCCAGCTGGACATCTGTTCGCCGCGTCTGTCATCTCCGCGCCGGCGGCATTGTTGATCGCTAAGATCATGCAACCGGAAACGGAGACGCCAGAAACGATGGGGGAAATCCCATCCAAAGTTGAAAAACGAGGAACAAACGTGATCGAAGCGGCTGCCATCGGCGCTTCGGATGGAATGAAGTTGGCCATCAACGTCGCCGCAATGCTGATTGCATTCTTGGCAATGATTGCGTTACTCGACGCGTTACTCGGCGGTGTCGGTACGCTGTTCGGATTCACTGCCGAGGCAGATCGTTGGAGCTTGGCGGCAGTGCTCGGCTTCTTTTTTTATCCGCTGGCTTTTTGCATGGGCATCGAGTCAGGCGATTGTTGGGAAGCTGCGAAACTGATCGGAATTAAAACAACGGCCAACGAGTTCATCGCCTACAAAGCACTCGGCGATATGCGACAGCCTGACTCCGCAATTCAATTAGCTCCAAGAACAATCATTATCTTGACCTACGCTTTGGCGGGTTTCTCGAACTTTGGCGCGATTGGAATTCAGATCGGTGGCATCGGGGGACTCGTCCCCGAACGTCAGAAAGATCTCGCCAAGCTGGGACTGCGAGCGATGATCGGCGGGACGCTGGCTTGCTGCATGACCGCCTGCATCGCTGGAGTTATCGTTGACGAGGATAGCTTGCCTCCGCTGAAACCCGCATCTGTTCCGATTG
>Ga0209403_10007334_pt1 | contig 10911 bp, 13 predicted proteins | sample ArcticOcean_MG_C_8_FD_187440 | JGI IMG/M metagenome (GOLD analysis project Ga0209403, IMG submission 187440) | Marine microbial communities from western Arctic Ocean - ArcticOcean_MG_CB11_86 (SPAdes) (version 2) | ecosystem: Environmental > Aquatic > Marine > Oceanic | place: Arctic Ocean...
TTTTTGCCGCCGTATCCGCAAGCGCTACATACCCTATGTTATTTAAAAGATGGGGCGAAATTTTCGGATGAAGAAATTAATGGTTTTATTTTATCTAGTGGCGCTAATCCTTTCGGGATGTTCGATAGGCGGGAATTTTGGTGAGATGAGAGGCTCGAACAAACTTTCGGGTGACCTCACTATCGGTGAAATGCCCTGGATCCCGCTTGGCCTTTCGAGGGATGCGTATCTTATGGCCGAAAAACGGCTGTCAAGATTTGTCAAAGTAGGAATGCCGCGAAAGAATTTTGTCCAGAAGATGAAGCTCACCCCGATACTGGGGGCGGAGTGGTCTGACCGGATGACCGCCGGGGAGGGCTGGTTCGCGGAACTGTCGCGAAGAAACAAATACGGCGATCTCGAGGTGGAAGAATTTTCGTTCGGATACTACAAAGGGCACCGTCTTGCCGAGCGTTTCGCGGTGATTCTTGAGAATGGCGTAGTACGCCGTGTCGCCCACTCCCCTTGGACATCCGAGGATGACCCTGCGCCGCCGCCTTTTCAGGTATTTTCAAAAGCGATTTCTCCCAATCAGGAGCAGAGGCTCATCTCCTCCCATTACCGCCAAAAGCTTCAGTCCAAAAGTGCTTATGAGAAAATCTTGCCCCATTTGAAAAAAATTCAAGTAGGATGGACTAGTGCCGAAGTGCGGCTGTCCTTGGGAGGCAGCCTGTATCGGCTACCCAGTGGGTATATGTATTTCCAGGAAAGCCTTTTATGGAATGATGGTTTTATTTACCAAGATACGGGGCCGCTTTCAGTGGTGATCATGCCCTTCGGATACCGGGATGATAAAGGGAGGATTCGTAAGAAAGTAATTGTTCGTGCTGAGGGGGGATTGGTGACGGCGGTGTATTGGCAGCCGGATGCCCTGAAAAAAATAAGGGCACCATTTAAAATAAAAAAACACACCCCGAAACCGAAGGTTAACAATTTTTTGCCGGGTCAAAAGATAAAAAAATTCACAGCGAGGTTCAAGATAAAAAAGTCACTAATCTTGGCACCCCGAAAATCGACCACGGAAATCAACCATGATAAAGAGGTCGAAGTCGGGCCCCAGCCCCTCTTTTTGGCCTTCACCACATCCGAGCATCTGATATCCCCTCGCCCGGGCGATTTTAACCAACCGTACCATGTGGTTAAGAAGAGTACCGGCTCTTTTTATTTCGCTCCGCCGCCTAATCTGGGGTTTGAATTAAAGATGAACCCGTAGAAGTTGGCGAAGAAATAATAGATTGCACATGCCGTAAATTGCGTATCTCCAGAAGAAATAGATCTTTTAACCGGTGTTTCTCGAAAGGAGGATGAGAATGGCTTCGAATGGTTTTGCGCTAGGGTTTATGTTTATATGGTTGTTGGTTTTAACCGTCGCGTTTGTTCTTCACTGGATAAAGATTGAGCGGCACAATGAATTCGACAAGAGATGGGGCACTAAAGTATCCGATAGTTTTAAGGCAAAAGTTATCGGCCACTAAAACGCGTGCATCCTGGCGCCGGAGGAGGGCCGCCTTTTACTCTCCTCCGGCCGTGGGATGCTCGTCTCCGCCCTCCGCTTGTTCCCTTGCTTAATTTCGAAAAGACTCCATTTGATATTTCTTTAATTTCGAATTGTTCAACGCAGACTACTCCAGCGGGGCAAGTTCGCCGAGGGTCGAGGGCACAAGTTCCGATACCGTGGGATGTATGTGCACCGCCCACTGGATTACGGTATAGGGCGCTTTGGCATACATGATGTCCGTCACGGCGTGAATTAATTCATCGCCTTCGACGCCGAGCACCGCCGCCCCGAGAAATTCCTTTGAATCCGCATCCTCCAAGAATTTCATGAACCATAGAGTTTCACCTTTCTCTTTCGCCCGGCTGATATAAGATATTGGCTTTTGGGCGGCGAGCGCCTTGCGTTCGGAGGCGCTCGCCTGCGTCTCGGTCATACCCACCTGTCCCAGCGGCGGATCCATGAACAGGCCGTATGTGAGGATGCGGTTACTCCCCTTGCGCGTATCACCATCAAAAAAATGCCCACGACGATTTTGAAATCGTTGTATGAGATGTGGGTGAAGGTGCCCTTGCCGTTGCAGTACCCCAGGGCTCAGACGTCTCGTGCGGAGGTCTTGAGTTTATCGCCCCCCTTGATATAGCCCCGCTTTTCCGTCTTGACCTCGGGCTTATCGAAAGCGAGGTTATCCGTTCGGCACCTGGGCCGTTGCGACGAGCAGGTGGGAGCCCACCGCTTCCCGGTGAGCGCCCTTGCAGTCCAAATTAACCAAAATCTTATCGCCGCGCTTTTAAAATTTAAGATCGCAGGTGTCGGCGAGGATATTAATGTCCTCGGCCTCGATAATTTCCCGGACGGCGTTAGAGACATCCTCATCCTCACGGGCGATGAGGCGCTTTCCTCGCCAGATAATCGTGACCTTGCTCCCGAAGCGATGGTACCTCTGCCCGAATTCGAGACCGATATAGCTGCCACCCAGGACCAGGAGATGCTCGGGAAGAAAATCCACCTCCATGATCGCGGTGTTAGTCATATAAGCGAGCGATTCGAGGCCGGGGATATCGGGCACGGCAGCGAGGCCGCCCACGTTGATGAATATCATTTTCGCATCGATGAGATCATCACCCACGCTGATCTGGCCCGGTCCCTCGAAGCGGACCTGCCACTCATGGACGGTGCAATTCTCCATGGTCTTGAGCCAGCCCTCGGCGCATTTTTTGGAGGCACCCCGTATGTCGTCCATCCGCGCCTTTACTTTTTTCATGTCCACGGTAATATCAACGCCAATCATGACATCGTAATCCTCCGCCCGCCTGCCGTCATAGGCTGTGTGGGCGTTCGGCACAAGCGTTTTCGTCGGGATGCAGCCTGTGTTCACGCAAGTTCCGCCGAACAATCCCCACTTAGCGATTGCCACCTGCATGCTTTCTTTTGTCAGCCGGGCGGTCAGCGAGGGGCCCGACTGTCCCGAGCCGATAACAATCGCATTATATTTTGTGGAATGAATCGCTCCTTTCACACGTAAAAGTTAGGTGCCAGGTTCCCAGGTTCCGTGCCGTACCCAGTGTGAGCTGTCCCATCCACCTAGGAATGTTGCAACGAAATTTTTCGGATGTCTCCTTTAATGGAGGCATTCTTATGTCTGATGGCTAAAGGAGGCCACAATTCTTTTGAGGCGCTGACTCTGTTTCCGAACACCTCGCGCATCCTTGGACAACAATAAATTGCCGTCGAAATTTCAAGTGCTTTGATGGTTGTGACTGGGGCATCCTGCGGCAGGCGGGGGTTGAAATTAACTCCGGGGAGCTTTCTGGGGATTCACCTCTGGGGACACTCAATCTGAGAGTGGGGAATTATAGTTTTATCAGGACATTCCGGCTTAAATTCCTACTATCCCCATGGCATGGGTGATGGTACGATCTTCAAATAGCGTATTCATCCTAATTGTTTCAAATCTCCCCATGCCTTGATGAAAACAGTGGCCGGCGGATCTTTGGAGAGAAAGTATATGACTGACGGGCTCGACGATTTCAGGCGCCAGATCAATGAATGTGACGAAGCGCTTATAGAACTGATCAACAAGCGCCTTGGCATTTGTCTGGAAGTTGGAGATTTTAAGGCTAAGCGAGGCCTGGAAGTGCGACACCCAGCAAGGGAGAAAGAAGTAATTGCCAGAGCGGTGGATCGCAACCAGGGGCCTTGTACCCCCGAGGCGGTGGAGAAGATATTCCGTCTGTTCATCGATACCGCCGTTGAACTCGAAGAAAATCATGACATTTTCCGCCCTGAAAAATAATCACCCCGGCCCAGTTTCCCCGGGATTCGCCGCCCGCGAATTAACCCGAACCATCTGGATGCAGGTGACGTCATGGAATCTTTCGCCTGGATTATAACGCTGGCTGTTGGCGCGGCACTCGGCTTTTATGCCTCCCGGCATTTGAGTGGATTGCGCCTGTCCGCGCTTGAAGAGCGGATATCAGAGACTAGGCAAGAGACGGAGAATCTCAAGACAATTCTTGCCGCGCGCGACGCCGCCATCGCCAAGCTTAGGGAGGACGCGGCGCGTCTCAATGCGGTGATGGAGAGCGAAAAGGCGGCCGCAGTAGAAAAGCTTGAGATACTGAACAAGACGGCGGCCGAAATGCACGAGACCTTCAAAGCGCTTTCCTCGGACGCCCTGCGGGACAATAGCCAATCTTTCCTCGATCTGGCAAAAACCACCCTTGAGAAATATCAGGTCGAGGCCAAGGGCGATCTAGAAGTGAAGCAAAAAGAGGTTGCCTCCCTGGTGGCCCCCATCAAGGAATCCCTTGCGAAGGTGGACGCCCAGCTTCAGGAAGTCGAAAAAGTCCGTCGTGAGGCATACGGCGGTCTCTCGGAGCAGGTCAAATCGCTCGTCATCACGCAGGAAAAACTTCATTCTGAAACCGAAAATCTGGTGAATTCCCTGCGGACACCAAACGTCCGAGGGCGTTGGGGCGAGGTCCAGTTGCGGCGTGTCGTCGAGATTTCCGGCATGCTCCGCCACTGCGATTTCGTCGAGCAAACCTCTGTCACAACCGACGAGGGCCGCCTTCGGCCCGATATGATCATCAAATTGCCGGGCGGTAAAGAGGTGGTGGTGGACGCGAAGGTTCCTCTGCTGGCCTATAGTGAATCATGGAAGGCGCAGAGCGAGGAATCTCGCAGCAGTCATTTGAAAAATCATGTTAGACAGATACGGGACCATATGTCGAGCTTGAGTTCCAAGCGGTATTGGGATCAGTTCTCAAGCTCCCCGGATTTTGTTGTTATGTTTTTACCGGGAGAGAGCATTTTCAGCGTCGCCCTGGAGTATGAGCCGGGTTTGATTGAGGAGGGTTTCAAGCAGCGGGTGTTGCTGGCGACCCCGACCACGCTAATCGCGATTTTAAGCGCGGTCGCCTACGGATGGCGCCAGGAGAGGGTGGCCGAAAGCGCTCAGGCGGTGAGCGAACTGGGACAAGAACTCTATGAGCGGCTTACGAATCTGGCCAAGAATTTTTCCGGTGTGGGGCGGAGCCTTACTTCTGCCGTGGAATCGTACAACAAAACAGTAGGAACCCTGGAGGCGCGCGTTCTTGTGTCCGCCCGAAAATTTACGGAACTGGGCGCGGGATCATCGAAGGAGATAGAACAGGTGCTTCCTGTCGAAAAAGCGGCTCGGATGATTCAAGCTCCGGAACTAATGGAGGAGAACGGCGTTGCGGGCGAGTCCTCCGCCGGCCCTGAATCCTAATAGAGACAAGAGGCGGATTTCAACAAGAAATAGATGAGAGAGAAAAAATATTTTTTTGGCAACAATTCATGAAAAATCTTAAGAAGATTTATCCAGGCTCTGGGGATTTGAGAGCGGGAGATTCTTGGCGAGTCCCAATTCGAAATGTCCGTAGGGCGGAAATATATCGCGGCCTCTCTTCCACTGATGAAGCTCTGTCCGGCCTATATCACCCTTCCGGTAATTCTGTCGCCAATCGACCCCACTGCTAGAAGCTTCATGAACTCCATCTTAAACGCCTTGCTGTTGGTGGGGATATACGCGAAATGTTCGGGATTGAGGATTTTGATGTATTTCACGGTGGAGCCTCCGTCCAAATCGTGAATGGCGAATATGGATTCCGGCATGATGACGCGATCATTCCTATCCAACACGGCGACGCAGCCGGCAGCGAGATCGGACTCCATACTCCGGCCCGACCCCTTCACCGCCACAAGGTTGGAGGTGCGCTGGGTGAATTCATCTGCTGAAAGAAAGAGTCAGTAGAGAATCGCATCGTCCACGATTAGAGCGTTACCGGCGGAGATGTCACCGGTAACTATCAGAACGGGAATCATGTTGCTGGCCGCCTACCGTGCTGCCGCGTCCTCGTTGGAAGTCAGGCTTACCTGGCATTCGATTGGAGTGGACTGAAGCGATAAAAGATCGGCCAGCGGAATTTTAAGGGCCTCGGCGATTCGATGAAGCTGTCTGATGGTGGGGTCGAGCTCACTGGATTCGATTTTATCAATATCCTCTGGCACCAATCCAGCCGCGGCGGCTACTGTCTCTCGCGTGAGTTTCTTATTCTCGCAGATGCCCCTGAGGCGCTTTCTAGAAAATTACATACTTGAGGACAATCGTAATCATTTTCCTGGCCGTTACTTGGTTTTTCTCAACAAGGAGCCGAGGCTAAGAAGGCCTGGTCCCAGAATCATAATGTTTATACTCAGGACCACGATGCTCGCATGTGGCTGGTAATTGATGGCCAGTAATATTTTGGGCCCGGCGTGCTCCCAGAGAAAATAGGCAGCTGCCACGGAGGTCAGGGTGCCCGCGATCCGAATCGCGATGCCCAGAAATATGGCGGCCCCTCCGATTGCGAAAATCGTCGTTACCCCCATCTGGGCCCAGTTTTCGTAGGAAGCATTTTTCAGCCCCATGAATGTTGAAAAGCCCATCCCGTCTTCAATCATCTGGTACCCGGTAGAGGTGATGAGATAACCCGTCCACAGGCGAAGCAGCGTGAAACCCCAATTTCTTGTGGTCGATCCCATGTGTCTTTCTCCCTCGTAAGTTTAGCGTGGGAATCGGCTAAAGTCGGCCGGGCGTTTTTCCTTGAAAGCCTTCATACCCTCAACGGATTGTTCGTTGTTCCAAACGGCGTTGAGCAATTCACTCCCGTGCATCCAGGAGGGATAGTGTAGGTCGCTCAGGAAATTTAGGCTTGTTTTCATGTAGCGCAAGGTGGCCGGGGCGTGGCTGTTGATCGTTGCACTCCATTCCGCCGTGGTTTCCTCGAGTTTGTCATCAGGCACGACTTCGTTGATGAGGCCGGTTTCCTTGGCTTCTTGGGCCGAATAGCGTTTGGCGAGGAACAGCATCTCGCGAGCTCGGCGATCCCCCATGAGAAGGGGAAGATACTGGGTGGCACCGACGACGGGCAGCGCCCCCACTTTCGCGCCCGATTGCCCGAAAATCGCGTTTTCGCTCGCGATGCAGAGATCGTTATAGAGTTGCCATTCGTTTCCGCCGCCCATGCACCAGCCGCGGACCATGGCGATCGTCGGTTTGCCGCAGTTTCGAAGAAGCATGCAAAGGCGGCGCATTTTATTGTTCCATACATGGCCCGTCTGCTCGTTAAGGCCGAGCATCATGTCCATGTCGCCGCCCGAGGAGAAGTTACCATTCAACCCGTACATCACTCCGACACCGATGTCGGGGTCTTCGTCGAGCTGGGTGTAGGCGTCGATGACCTCGTTGAGCATTTCGAAATTCATGGCGTTGAGTGTTTTCGGGCGATTCAGACCTACCCACAGCGTTTTGTCCTTTACTTCAACCACTATCGTTTTGTAGTCCATCGATAATTCTCCTTGATTTCATCCGGTCGAATTGAAAATACCGGAGGAGGCAAAATGGTAGCTTCCATATGACATTATATTCCCACAGCGAGGAGGATAATTCCAAGCGGGCGGCGGGAGTTTATTCTAGAACTACAGAGAATCCTTGATAGAGCACCCTGATTGATATCAGGCTCAAAAGGACGACAAGAATCCGTGTCAGGGTATTGGACTTTAGTTTTCCCGATAATTTGGCGCCAATCGGGGCCCCTCCGATGACCCCGATGGAAAGGGGAATGATGATATCCCACATGGTGTGCATGTTGCCTTGAATAAAATGGATGGCAACGGCTACTACCGTGGTGATGAGAAGAAGGAACTGGGAGGTCGCCGTAGCGACATGAACCGGAACGCGCAATACCTGAATGAGGAGGGGCACATAGATGGGCCCACCTCCGATACCGAAAAAGCTGGAGAGAAAGCCAACGCCCGTGCTCAGCCACAGGCCGAGGCGAAAGCGGAAAAAATAGTGATAAACGCGGCCGTCGATATCGGTGATATGCCGTTCAACCCATCCAGCGGCGGAATCTATCTTCTCTTCCTGGATTCTCTCGGATGGAGAGGAGCCGCGAAACAGGGAAATGCAAAGAGCCATTAGTCCCAAGCCCAAAAGAACGTCGAAGGCGCCTCTTCCCACCCGGGTGGTGACGAATGTCCCCAGGACAACCCAAGGGGAAGCCACGAGTCCGTAAGCCAGACTCGTTTTAATGTCGATCCTCTTGAGGCGGTGGTAGGCGATCGAGCCGGACAGCGCGTTTAGGGCAACGACCGAGAGCGATGTGGCCGTGATGATCTCAGAGGGGCGTCCAGGGAAGAGTAGCAACAGAATGGGGGTGAGTATGAATCCGCCGCCGGCGCCGACCATCGTGCCAAATATGCCGACACCCAGCCCGAATAAAAGAAACTCAAGAAAGAAAAGCATGCGAAAAGTTTCCCCTGTTGAGTGCGTTTGTTGGTCGGAGTATATGAATTAAATTCGGGAGCGCCGTGGAGGTGCTGGCCATGTCCGGAAATGGGGGTCGCTGAATTAGAGCTGCCTCCCTTTTGGCTTCACCCGTTTGTCCGCTGTTCGGCGCTCGAGGTTAATCGAAATATCCTGTTGGTGACACCAGTCGACAAGATTCTCAAGGTCTTTACCCAGGGTGATGGGTAGTTTTCCGATGCGTGCTTTCTTCGTTTTTAATCGGTTGATTTCTGTCATGTTGACGTTCTGCAGATTCAAAAGTTCATTAACATCGTCTCTCAAGGATTTATTCTTGGCGGCTAACTCCTCGACCGACGTTTTGGTTTTTGTGACTTCCTTGCGAATCTTTGAGGTTTCGGCCGTTTTTTTTATTTTGTAGCCCAGGCCCGAGAAGAAGAAAACACTCACCAGCATCAGCAGAAGGTAATCCGCAGCATTGAAGTTGATGAATTCCATCCCGATGGTGGCAAGATTACCCATATGACTAATCTTCACTCGGATTGTAGTCGGTTGCCCGGAAGTACCTTGAATCAGGTTGCTCCGTGTAGAATTGTTGTACTTCTTTATAGAGTATGACCTTGGAGGGTAGTTCGGATTTTGCTAAGGTTTTTTCCATGTTTTCTGTTTGCTTTACGAGCTGCGACATTATTTCATTTTGGCTCGGGATAATTTTTTCGTTAATCTTTCCTATAGTGCTCTCCATTTTCTTGACAGATTGATCAAGTGTATCTTGATGGCTTTGGGCCTCGTCTTTCTCGCGCATGAGCGCATCATTGGCGGCGGCTGAAACCACAAATGTACGGATAGTCCACCAGATGGAGCAGACCGTGAGGAGGAGTTCGATGGAAACTCGTATTTCACCGACATGTTGGAGCACTGGAGAACCTTTGTCAGTAGAAGGCTATTAAATCAATGGCTTATGTGTGTGGGGTCACAATAACCGAGCCTTGTCGATACCTATCTTTAAGGCGGAAAGGGTAGCGAATGGTTAATCCTTCTCAACCATAGATACTAGTATATCCTACACAGCACAGGAATATCTGTAAACTTCTCAGTAGCGAAGAATCCAAAGATGAAAATATAAATTATTACACATAACCCATCTGGTTATATTTGTTGGCGCTGTCAAACTGTAGTAATGTTGAAAAGCTTTGGCTCCTACGCTAGTTTCCAGTTTATAAAGAAATCGTTCTGCTATAAGGAGATGTTTGGCGTGCTTGTTCCGTTGGATACCCCGTCTGAAGTGCGGGCCGAAAGTTTTCGTGGAATGTTGGACACAAATGATGCTGGCCCCTACCGGGCGCTTCAAGAAAGCGTCGAGGAGTATCCCGAGGCCGAGGTACCCGAACTCCGCCGCCCGCGTCTAAAGGTTGGAGGCAAGAGCCTTGTCGCCGTGGCGAGAGGCAAGAGCCGGGCCGAGAGCATTCGCCTTGCCGTGGAGCTTCTGGGTGGTATTCGCCATGTGATCGACACGCCTCAGCCCATTTTACTGAAGCCCAATTTTAATTCCGCCGACCCGTTTCCGGCATCCTCACACCCTGATCATCTCGAAACTCTGCTTGAGCTTCTACGCGAGGCGGGGTGCGAGGATATCGATATCGGCGAGATGGGGGGGCTCCTCTCTCTCCCGGCCTCGCGGAATTTTGAGCGATGGGGAATGACAGAATTTCAAGAGAGAAACGGAAATGGTGTTGTTCTCTTCGATGAGGCCCCCTGGGTGAAGGGCCGGGTGCCCGCCGCTCACCGCTGGGGGGGATGGATTCATTGCCAGGAGTGTCTGCTCCGGTCGGGCCAGCACATCATCAGCGCGCCGACCATGAAAAGCCATGGCGGTGGGCCGCGCTTTAGCCTCTCGCTCAAGAACGGGTATGGGTTTGTTCATCCGAGGGATCGGGTGCGGGCCCATTTCGTTCCCCAGATGGCCGAAATGATAATGGAAACCAACCTTCTCTACTCGCCGAGTCTGGTGGTGATCGACGGCACACAATGCTGGATTGCCGGGGGACCTTACACGGGCGAGCTTCGGGATTCGAACGTCATCATCGCCGGCGACGACAGAATCGCGGTCGATGTCGTCGGCGCCTCGGTTATCCGCGCGATGGGCTCGGAGTTACTTCGGGACTACCCCATCTGGAGCCACCGGCAGATACGCCGGGCTGTAGAACTCGGGCTCGGCGCCAAGGGGCCTGAGGAGATGGAAATCCTGGCCGAGGACGCCACCGGAAGCGCCGACTTTCCGGACTTCATGGCAAAGATACGGGGGTATTCCGAGGAGCGTGTGCCCGAATAGCTCTGCTCGAAAGGGCTGTGATTCCGTTGACTCCCGGGGGGGAATCGACTACATTTCACGCGGCCTTGAAGCGAAGGCCTTTAATTGAAATATATCCCCTGTGGGGCTGTAGCTCAGCTGGGAGAGCGCATGACTGGCAGTCATGAGGTCAGGGGTTCGATCCCCCTCAGCTCCACCATAAATATCAACGGGTTACGGGTAATGCCGTGCCCGTTGTTTTTTCTGTGT
>Ga0209403_10007337_pt1 | contig 10910 bp, 13 predicted proteins | sample ArcticOcean_MG_C_8_FD_187440 | JGI IMG/M metagenome (GOLD analysis project Ga0209403, IMG submission 187440) | Marine microbial communities from western Arctic Ocean - ArcticOcean_MG_CB11_86 (SPAdes) (version 2) | ecosystem: Environmental > Aquatic > Marine > Oceanic | place: Arctic Ocean...
GCAAGAATTACCCAACGTGAAGACCAACCTATAATATTTTCTACAAATGGTACCGACAGACTGACAATAGCTGGAGGTTCAGCCGTTGCCGGGGCGACTGCGGCTACGTTTACTTCTACTATTGAAAATACAGGAAAGGTCTCAAGTTCAATAGGTTCATATGCTACTTACTCTCGTCCGTTGCTTGAGATTACGTCTAGCGGTACGCCTACGCAGATCAAGATAACTACCAATATTCCGTATTCAGGAGGAAGTACTCACGCACATTCTGTCACTATCAGAGGCTTTAACTATGGTAATGCTGCCACGGCTGACCTCCAGATTTCATGGCACGTTTATAACAGTTCGTTTTATAACAGAGCAGCAACAAGTAGCGGCGCGTGGGCACCTACCATTACGCTTGCGGTTGAAAGTAACAAGGTTGTCATTCATCTGGCTAGTCCAGGATATTGGCCGAAAATGTACGTTGAGAGTATGTACAACGCTTATGGTGGTGAGAGTCAGGCAGGAAGTTGGTCTTGGTCTGATGCCGCAATTAGTGCAGATTCAAGCACTCCGAACGAAACCGTACCTTATAAGTCTGCTTTTGGTAATGGGATTACCATGAGTTCGTCTGGATTAACAGCCAACGCAGCTACGTTTGCCGGAGACATTAATGGCATTAACTCGACTATGACCCTTAGTTCCGGCTACACTTACCACGTAAACAATGGCGGTTACAAATTTCATGTAAGCTCTGCCGGCGAGGTAAGCTATACTAGCCTCACTTCCCTGTCCGACGAGCGAGAAAAGAAAAACATAGAGGCGATGGGCCCTCAGTGGGACGCGCTAAAACAATGGGACTTGAAAAAGTTTCACTTCAAGACAGACGAAGACAGTGACAGCAAAAGGCACGGCGTCATTGCTCAAGATGTAGAAGTCAATCATCCCGACTTGGTGTCTGACTTTAAACTTACAGAAACTGTCAATCGGAAAGGCGTTAAAGAGCAAGAAATGATGTGGATAGCTGTTAAGGCGTTGCAAGAGGCGTTAACACGTATTGAAACACTGGAAGCGCGTGTTGCGTTTCTAGAAACATAACCTATTATTAAAGGAGAATGATTATGGCGGTAACAACAACTTGGTCAGTGCAGAACATGACCCACACCGCTTCAGATGGTGGTGTAATTTCAGTAATTTGGAACTGCCGAGCACAAAACTCCGCTGGTCCTGAAACAGCGAATGCGGCAGGAAGTTTAGCTACAACTTATGACGCCTCCGACGCCGCGTTCATCCCCTATGAGGATCTGACCGAGGCAGTAGTTCTGCAATGGGTTTGGGACAGCGACGTCGTGGATAAAACCGAGATTGAAGCCCACGAAATCGAGCGGGTAGAGGCTCAGATCGTTGAGAACGCGACAGTGGCTACCGGCATGCCTTGGCCCTTGCGATAGGGTACTTAACATGGCAATAACAACAGTTTGGTCAGTGTATAACATGAACCGAACCGATTCAGACGGCGGCGTAGTTCAGGTTCTCTGGGACTGCGTAATACAAAACTCCACTGGTCCTGAGACAGCGGCAGAGGCAGGAAAGTTAGAAACAACTTATGACGCCTCCGACGCCGCGTTCATCCCCTATGCGGATCTGACCGAGGCAAAGGTTCTACAATGGGTTTGGGACAGCGAAGATTTTGATAAAACCGAGATTGAAGCTAACGTCAACGAGCAGGTAGAGGCTCAGATTGTTTATAACGCGACAGCGCCTGTAGGCGGAGTGCCGTGGCACGAGATGTAAAGAGGACATGGCAATAACAACAGTTTGGTCAGTGTATAACATGAACCGAACCGATTCAGACGGCGGCGTAGTTCAGGTCCTCTGGGACTGTGTAACACAAAACTCCACGGGTCCTGAGACAGCGGCAGAGGCAGGAAAGTTAGAAACAACTTATGACGCCTCCGACGCGGGGTTCATTCCCTACGCGGATCTGACCGAGGCAAAGGTTCTACAATGGGTTTGGGACAGCGTGGATAAAAGCGCGATTGAAGCCAACCTCATCGAGAGGGTAGAGGTTCAACCTATTGGACAATACCGTCAAATACAACCCGGTGTGCCGTGGGCCAGATAGAGTATATAACATAAAAAAAGGGGGCAAAAGCCCCCTTAGTTTTTAGTGCGTCTCCTGTGGTGTTTCTTCTTCAGGTTCTTCAACGTCAGCCTGTTGTTCCCGGGCTTGTTGATGAATCTTTTGAATCAACTGCATGCTCATCTTCGCTGGAAGTTCCAGCAAGCCTGCGAGTACGAGATTCGCTTCTTCAATATTTAGTTCTAGGTTCATTTAAAATATCCTTCCAATTGCTTTAGTTCTACGTTCATTTAAAAATATCCTTCCAGTTTCCTGTTGTACTTGCTCGAGCATACTCAGTTGCTCTGTTCTCAAAAAAGTTGGTGTGTTCCACTGCGTTCAACATATAGTCAAGCCAGCTAAGAGGATTTTTTTCACTTCCAAAAATCTTCTTCATTCCCAACCCCAAAAGACGTCTATCCGCAATATATCGAATATACTGCTTTACTTCTTCCGGAGTAAGTCCTGGAACTTCTGCGTCTTCAAAGCAGAGATCAATAAAGGCATCCTCTAGTTCTACGGTTCTTTCAGCCGCACAATAGATTTCATACTTTAAATCATCCGTCCAGAGTTCTGGATTTTCTTTGATAAACGTGCGAAAAAGTTGGGACATTCCTTCCACATGGAGAGTTTCATCTCGAATCGACCATGTAACTATCTGTCCCATCCCTTTCATTAGGTTATGACGAGGAAAGTTCAGTAGAATAGCAAAACTACTAAAAAGCTGAACCCCCTCAGTAAAACCACTATATACTGCAAGTGTTTTAGCAATATCTAATGGAGTACTCATACCAAAGTTACTTAGATACTCATGCTTATCCAACATGGCTTTGTGCTCAAAAAAGCGTTGATATTCGTCATCTCTACACCCAAGGGTTTCGAGAAGAAGTGAATAGGCTTCTTGATGCACAGCTTCCATTGCTGCAAAAGCAGAAAGCATCATCCGTATCTCTGGTTGCTTAAACGTAGGTAGATAATGTGTCGCATAACCACAACACACATCCACGTCCGCCTGTGTGAAAAACCGAAAAATACTAGAAATAAGATTCTTGTTTTCTTCAGTTAATCGTTCTCTATAATCTCTCAAATCATCCGCAAGATTGACTTCATCAGGCAACCAATGCATATGCTGCTGAGACTTGTAGTGCTCAAAAGCCCAGGGATAGTTAAAAGGCTTATAGTAAGCTCTTTCTTCTAGTAAACTCATTATCTATCCTTCACAAGCTAAACAACTTTCCTCATCCATACTCTCAAAAATACGTTGACGAAGCACTTCATCTGATACGTTTTCAGCGCGTTTATACGCTTCACTTCTCAGATAGTACAAAGTCTTTACTCCACGCTTCCACGCCATCATATGAGTGGCATGCAGCTCCTGTTTGGAAACGTTTGCTGGAAAAAAGACATTCAAAGACTGACTTTGACAGATATATTCCTGTCTATCAGAGGCCATTTCAATGACCCAACGCTGGTCAATTTCTACAGCGGTTTTGAATACGTCTTTTGTCCAACTGTCAAGAAAGTCTAAGTGTTGTACTGAGCCATTATTCGTAATAATACTCTTCCAAACCTCTTCGTTATCTTCGTCCATATCTTGTAGTACCGCTTCAAGATACTCATTTTTGAGTAAGCTACTACCTGACTTAGTTTTTTGCGTAAATGCATTAGCCCTATAAGGCTCAATACTGGGAGAAGTATTACCGCAAATAATACTAGAGCTGGCGTTAGGAGCAATAGCCAACAAGTGAGCATTCCTAACTCTACCAGTATCGTCATCGGGACAAGCCCCTCGTTCGAAAGCCAGGTTTTCAGTTGCCCTACGCGCACCTGCTTTGAGGTCTCTAAACATAGATAGGTTTGTGCTTTTTGCCATAGGGCTTTCGAACGGAATACTGTGTCTTTGTAAATAGGCATGAAATCCCATTGCCCCCAAACCAATGCTCCTTTCCCTCATGGCACTATATTTGGCCTTTTTGAGTTGTGAAGGAGCGTTATCAATGAAATAAGTAAGAACATTATCCAGCATGCAAACAAGGTCAGGAATGAACTTTTCATCATGTTTCCACGCATCGTATTCTTCCAAGTTTACACTTGAAAGACAACATACTGCTGTTCTATCTTTGTCTGTAGGAAGAGTAATCTCAGAGCAAAGATTAGATTGATTTACACTTAATCCTTTCCTTCTTTGAAAGTCAGGAAGAGCTTCATCAACCGTATCCTTAAACATAATGTAAGGCTCACCTGTTTCCACACGATTTTGAATAAGTTTTACCCAAAGCGTTTTTGCGGATACAGTCTTCTTTACCTCTTCACTATTCGGATCAATCAAATCCCAAGAGTCGTCATACCCATCAATTCGAGTAGCATTTTCAATAATTTGCATGAAATCGTCAGAAATTACTACTCCGTGGTGTAAGTTCGTAGACTTACGGTTTATATCACCTCCCGTTGGTTTTCTTATGTCCAGAAACTCTTCAATTTCTGGGTGAGAAATATCAAGATAAGCTGCATAGCTTCCTCGACGTGTTATTCCTTGAGAAAAGGCAAGCATTTCTGCATCTACTACTTTTAGAAAAGGAATTACTCCTGTACTTTCGGAGCCATTGCTCGTTGTCGAGCCTACACTCCGGACCCCGCTCCAACACCCGCCTACACCTCCTCCTACAGAAGAAAGAAATGCATTTTCGGTGTAGTGATCGGTGACTCCGACCCTGCTGTCATCTACATAGTTCAAAAAACAACTTATGGGTAGGCCTCGTTTCGTGCCTCCATTTGAAAGAACTGGCGTAGAGAACATGAACCACAGCTTGCTTGCATAATCATACAAGCGTTGTGCGTGTTCATCATCATTTGCGAAAGCCATAGCTGCCCTGCCAAATGCCTCTTGAGGAGAAGTTTCTCCTTTAATAAGATACCTGTCCTCTAAAGTTTTGAAACTAAATTCGGAAAGATACTTATCCCTAGCATAGTTAAGCTGCAACACTCATTATCTCCTGTATAGCAGATACATTATCCGCCCCTATTGCGTCATCACAATATGTAATTAAATCCATGAGCTGATAGTTTACCAGAATTCTTTCTGCGTGCTCATTCAAGCTCTGAATATATTTGTACTTGCTGCTTATAGGGACGGCATCATAAATTTCAAATGCACTCCCATAATCTTTTATTAGGCTGCTTGCCCTTTTAGGGCCAATGCCCGGGATTCCTGCAACATTATCTCCTGAGTCCCCGGTCAGGCATTTAAGAGAGATATACTCTTCTGGAGGTACATCATACTGGTCTTTCCAAGTATCTATAGTAGTTTCCTTACGAGTAACATACGAAAATCTACTTACTCCTTCTTGTATCAACAAATCCCAGTCCCTATCACTTGAAACCAGCCATATAACGCCTAAGTCGTACTTATCTCGATGTTTTACTAGATGTGCTGCGATGTCATCTGCCTCAACACCTCGAAATCTAAGGATTTTATGGTCGGGCTGTAGTACTGAAAGAGTTTCCTCGTACTCTGAGAAGAACTCTTCAAAGTCCATTTTCTCTTCTTCAGTTTGTTTTGCAATTTTTTCTACTCGGTTTTGCTTATACTCCTGATCTATTTCTCTTCGGAAGCTAGATGCTCCCAGATCCGCAGTTATAATTATCTTGTCACAGTTATAAGACTTGGCTAATGACTGAACAGTTTGTTGATATTTATACCTAAAGTCTGTATCTCCCCTATGCTTCCACCTGAATGCAAGATTGAGAGAATCTACAATTAGAGTCCCCCCACCTTCATTTACTAATTTGTCGTTAAAACTAAATGTCATTTATTATAAAAACCTCGGTGTCTCTTTTTCTAGCCATTCTTCTGCCAATAGAACATAGCATCTAAGGAATCGAATATATAAGTACTCTTCTGTACTCTCTGGTCCAATCTCCGTAACCACATAAACCGGTGAGCGATTATACTTAAAGAAAAGCAAGGGTTCTTGATCCCCGCCGTCTGCCTGTATAATTAGCTTCTTCCACCACTTTATCAAGTTGTTTGTCTTTTTCTGAGTAAATATTCTATCTGACAACGGAGACTCTGCGTAATTCTTCACCTCTATACAGAATCTGTTTTTCTTATGAGGTACGTATAGGTCCCCTTTTAGGTACTCTAACGCACCAGAATTGGGTACCCGCTCAAACTGTAAGTCAGAATGCTCTCTAAGCATATCTCTTACTAGGTACTCTCCTCTGGCTCCTTTTGCTCTTGAATCTACCATTTTATCTATCTAAGGAACTCACGTTTCCATCTTTTACTACTTCGACTTTTTCGAGTAGTGGGTGAGTCCAACCGTGAGAAACAACATAAGTATTTAGGTCTTCCTTTAGAAGAACTTCTACTAGCTTTTCTCTTCCTGCGTCATCTAGCACATTGGTGACTTCATCTAAGAACAGGACGTTTAGTCGAGACTTAGAGATACTACTCATTAGCTTTCTAATTGCAAGCAATGTTGCAGTATTAACTCTTGCTAACTCCCCAGAAGAGAGGGCAAGTATGTCTACTATGTTCTCATTATCTGTCACTTGTACGTTCAATTTATCATTTACTACAATAAATTGCAACGTAAATCTGCCATCAGATAGTTCTGCTAGATATGTGTTTGTTAATTCTTCTAGTTCCTTTACAAGATTTTCTATCTTATATGCAATCAGCCCGTTCGTACTAAATGCTTTCTTTAGTACCTCCAAGTTAGAGTTTAGGGTCGCTACTTCAGATAGCCTCTCTCCCGCAGTGTTTAGCTTTTCTATAAAAGAATCTCTTTGAGCTTGAATGATAGATATGCGATTATTTGAGAGAGTACGTATCTCATTCTCTTTTGTAATTGCACTTATCTTCTTTTTCGCTACCTCTATTCTATCAGAAACTTTTGTGATTTGAAGAAGCAAATCTTCTTTCTCTAATACTTCAGAAGGAAGAGAACCATCAATACTTCTATATAGGTCTTTCCACTCTGCTTCTATCTTAGCCCTTCTGTTCGCCTCTTCGTTGCTTGCTTTTATCTCCGTTACTTTTTCAGTAGCTATTTTTAGCTTCTTACCCGCGTCTAGCAGGTTCTTAGTATGAGTAGTTAGTAACTCTGCAAAAGACTCTTTTGGAACCTTTTGACCACAAGAAGAGCATATATCGGGAGTAGACTTGAGCGTATCTATTTCCTTTTTAAGGAATGTACTAGTAGCTCGTATCTCTCCCACTTCTGCCTGTAAACTATCATAGGACTTCTTTTCTACAAAAGGAGCCCTTTGTACTTCATCAATATTTACCTTACCTAGCAGATTTTTATATGTGTTATTCGTTGCAATTTTTTTATTTTTTTCGGAGATATTTAAGAGTTCTAACGATAAAGAACGTAACTCTGTCTCGTCCTCATCCGTCTTAATTTCTAAATTTAACATTGGCAGTATGGTGGTATCTTTCAAATCGTTGGACTCCAACCATTTTTCTACCATTTCAACCTCTCCGGTAAGTTTTGCTATCTGAAGAGCACTCGTTTTTGCAGAAGCCTTAAAGACCTCAAAAAGAGCCACATAGTTATCTAAATGTAGCAGATCAATAAGAAACTTTTTTCTATTGGTATCTGTAGCTGTTAGAAACTGTAGACTCGCGTTTGTGTTCTGATATACTATCTGAGAGAAAGTCTTAAAGTCTACTCCTATAATCTCCTGAATAGACCTGTATGTATTCGTAGCAGTGTGGCTAGAAACATCGCTTCCATTCTTTAGAAGTTTGATTTTAATACCCGCTTTCCGAGTAATATCAATTTCATACTCATCTTCGTCTTTTGTAAGAGAAAGTTTTATAGAGTATCCGTCATTTATATACCTATTCGGTATATCTGCTTTTTTAATGCCTTTGGAGTTTTTATTGTATAAGGCTTCTTCTATGATTAACGGTATGGACGACTTGCCCATACCGTTAGTTCCAATTATCTGAGTGACTGTAGTATCATCTAAGTCCAGCTCATTATTGGGGCCATAGCTAAAGCAGTTACTCCATTGCAGCTTTTTGAGAGTAATCACTAAAAGTCCCTAGTATGCTATCTATTTGCTTTCCTGCTAGATCTAAAATCTGAGACAAGTAATGAGAGAGTTCTTCTTCCATACTCATATCTTTACTTATAACTAGAGAGGATTGCGTATTTCTTTTCACTACTTTCTTATCGAGTAGTTCTGAGTTTTTTACTGCTGCAAGCTCCTGAATATCTCCTTCAATTTCATAGATTGTATGATCGTATTCTGTCGGAACCATATCTTTTGGATCTTTGACAGTTTTTCTGATTAGCTGCGGAAGATCAAACGGCTCCCACATCCAATCCCAAGTATTTTCATTTATAAGAAGACACCCAGTGGATACTTTCTGTCTATGAAAGGAGGTAGTCATCGGGCTTCCTGGATACACAATGTTTCTCTGTGTATTACTATGTGCGTGCAGGTCTCCCGCAAACACAACAGGAAAGTCTGACAATCTATCCAGATTTATCTCGGGTTTCACATGAGGAGGAATCTCCCCTCTTACGTGAGTAAATAGCGGCCAGTCTTTTTCCATTTCATCGGATAGATAATCTATGCTTTTACTCTTGTGAAGATCAGCATAGGGAAGAATACCAAAGCCTAAATCCTTATCAATAAAAGAGATGTCTATAATACTAACAAGAGGGTTTACGTGACGAGATACTTCTTTCAACTGAGAAAAGAATGTCCTGTTTTTCTTAGTAGCTTCATGATTCCCATCATAAATAAGAGTAGGAATCCTTACTCCACTAAGAAAGTAAAAGTACAACTGCAGTTCATCCATAGTTGGTAGGCGATCAAAGAGATCGCCCCCAATTATATGCATATTACAATCTTTTTCTAAGGAATAGATATCCCTAAAGAATTGATGGTATCTTTCTGCAGCCCATTTTACTGGAACATTCTTTTGGCCTAGCTTTAGATGCCAGTCTGCCGTGAACAGTATCATGAAACGTTAAATTCTTCTTCAATGCTTTCGTCGATTTCGTTCTCGCTGGAAGCACTAGCAGTAATGCGATCCAACAACTCTTTTTGTGCATCTGGAGTAGGGCGTGACATTACGTCGTCCATCGACTTCAGACTAGAAATTGCTTTCATTTCGTCATCACTCAATGCACGAGGCTTACACTTCAGAGGCTGAAGCTGGTATTCTACGTTGTAGGGAAGAGGCCCCGTCTTGGTACGCTTAAACTGAATGTCCCAACCCGTATCAGGATCGGTAGGATCGCCGAGGTCTTCTGCAGCAGACAGAATTTGCTCAAAGAGCTTCTTCTTGAGATTGATAACTTTCACCTGACCGTTATCAATACACTGCATTGCATAGCTCCAACCGCATTTCAGGTCGGGATAAAACTCTCGAACCCAGTCTTTCTCTTTGTTATTGAAACGCTCTTCAGAGCGGTCAAAAGAAAGGCATTCGAAGGGAATGTTCTTGCCATTCTCTCCTTGAATCCAGTAAACGTAACGAGCAAGAATGTCTCCTACTAGCCGTACTTTGTTATCGCCATCACGATATGTAAACGAGCTGATGCTAGACTTCTGTGCAGCACCTTTGGTTTTGTTAAAGGCAATTGCCATGTTTTTTTCCTAAGATTTGACTTCTTCTAGTAGAAAGTGAACTCTGTCACCGTCTAGGTAAAGTAGCCTGTTGTTTTTAATAAATGAATCAATTCTCCTATCAGAGATAGGAAGAAGGACTCTGTCTAATGTCGTATCTTTACTAATTTTATAATTAGCATACGACCTAAAAGAGGCAGCAGCTATATAATCTGCCAACTCTTTATTCGTATACTTATAAGACCGCTCGATAAGCAGAGTAGGACGTAACAGATAGCTGTTGCCCAAAAAAGATTTCTGCGAATATTTATAAATAGGATCAAGCCTATTCCTAGGTATTTCCCGAGTTACGGCCATCGTAAAGATACGAAACGCCTCCCGAGAACTTCCTTCAGATGCTTTATAAATTTTCGACCAGTCAAATAAGAACATATATTATACTAAATAATAAGGAGGATGTCAAGAACTATTTTTAGCTATGTCCGCTGTGCTCAGCGAGAACTTCTTCTGCTAACTCCTTTGCTAGTGCGTTTTGCTCTTTTGTAGGAGGAGTTACAAAAAACACCCCCCTACTCAGTCTATCTGTTTTATCCCATACATACCAAGCATAGTCTGTAGCATCCGTGCCCTTACCTGTAAAGCTGGGTCTTTTACTAAGTACATGTAATGCTATAGGAGTATTTTCCTTCCACCAAGTGTGCCGTCCAATACTACCTAGATAATTAATTCTTAGTAACATGATGCAAGTATTTGAGAGTTGTAAAGAATGGTCTATAAACTCCTTTGCTAAACTAAAGGGAGGGTTTGATAGAATTAAGTCAGTACTCTCTGTATGGTCAAAGAAGTCTTTATCTTCCATAATCTCAGAATATGAGCAAGTAATTCCTTGTTCCTCTTCTAAAAAGAACTGTATTCTTCCATCTCCTCTACACGGCTCATGGGCAGAAGAAAAGATAGACCAGTCAATGTCTAGGTTTTCATAGCACCAGGGCGGAGTAGGATAAAAATCTGTGGGGTTTAGTCTTTGTCCTGTTTTTTGTCTCGACACTTAATTTCCTCTATATAGCTAGGAAAATCTTCTACAAAACACCAGTTAAACACATCTGAAACTTGAGAATTTAAGTACATAGCTATACCTGCTCGACTATGGTAGTGGTCTCCAGAGAGAACCACTAAACCTTTTCGTGCGGGAAACTTAGCCAAGTTTGCT
>Ga0209403_10007339_pt1 | contig 10910 bp, 6 predicted proteins | sample ArcticOcean_MG_C_8_FD_187440 | JGI IMG/M metagenome (GOLD analysis project Ga0209403, IMG submission 187440) | Marine microbial communities from western Arctic Ocean - ArcticOcean_MG_CB11_86 (SPAdes) (version 2) | ecosystem: Environmental > Aquatic > Marine > Oceanic | place: Arctic Ocean...
ATTTTCTTAATTTTATCGGGTGGCGGTGTATATGACTTTACTTCGTTTCCCTTCTTACTCTTAAACATTAGATTCACATTACACTGACATTGTATAAATATATTTTTATCCTTTCTGATCGGTATATTAAATTTTATCGGTAAGGTCAAATATCCTATCGCATGATAGATTAAGGGTATCCGTGAACCTCTTTTACCACACGTATAATCATTTCTAAAAAAACGATATAAATTCTGTATCTGCTTCCTGGAACCCTCATCTCTCTCAGCACACTCATAAAAAATTATTTCCCAAATTAACCATATTGGATCCTTACAATGTTTTGGATTCACTTCATTAATATCACGACATTCTATCTCAAATTTAATCTTTTTTTTCTTATTTATTTTTTCCCACTGTACCAACCACTCAACCCAATAAATCGCGTCAGTGTACCCTCCGTTACGATTTTTCAAGTGAAATAAAAATTCATTCATAATTATTCTTAATTCTTCGGGATCGGTAAATCTTATTATATGAGATGGTAAAACCTGCATAGTGGCTTTTAATTTACTCTGAATATTACTATACTGAAAATCATCTTCCTTTACTTTTGTAATTTTATCAAATCGCTTCGTTTTCGGAGAAGATGTTATCGTCGTAATCAAATCAAAAAATATATTTCTTACACTCTGAGTATTTCTCAAGTGTATTAACTGACCTCTTTCTTTTTTACCAATATGATCATATGACGATACAAATGTTAAATATTTTCGCCATAAATATTCAGGTAACTTAGGAGAATTGATATGAACTATTTTTGATGAGAATATTATTAATTTTTCAAATAATTCTATAGTATATCCCGAACAAATACACTCTGTTACCCAATAACAAGCCTCTTCTATCTTGCCTTCTTCGATACACTTGAACAATTTATTGATAACATCTCTCTTCTTAAAGTTTGAAAATGTCTCATCCTTGAACGCGCCTAAAGGTCTCGGATCAATAATTAAATAATCACTATTCATATTAGTGTTTTAAAATAAAAAAGTATTTATATTTAGATTTATCTTATCTTCTTCTTCTTCTTCTAGTTTTGGATTTATGTCTTTTAGATTTACGTCTTTTAGATTTACTTCTTTTTTTACGTCTTTTACCGCCGCCATCGATATTCATTTCGTTAATTTCGTTAATCACTTCCTCGATCCATTCCTCTCCATTCCAGACCATCTCGGGATTATTAACTAAATACGTATATGCTCTATCGAATAGTGCACGTCCTTCGCGGTGAGATTGTAGCAGAGGAGCGATGCCTGCGTTCTGGCGCCCGACTACACCCAGATCATTGACGGCGCTCAACTGGTTCAATGTGAAAGCATAATTATTGTTCCCGATTTGCCGGTTTAGAGTGAACACCGGAGGCCCGAGCCATACTTGTAATATCTCTATCTTAGCTACATGAGATGTATTATTCCACGTCCCGGCTTCGCGTCCATCTGTGAATCCAATTACATAATTAAAAATTTCATTCCCCATTTGATTAATTAACACGTCCATTATATTTATATATACTATATATATATTAATTTTTGATTTATTCATTGAATACCATTTCTTGTTCATCATCTAAACCGTCGTCACCATAGGTACCATCTTCCGGATCATATTCTTCATCGTAATCGTAACCCTCTTCATCTTCTTCTATTTGACCGTGAGTATCCACGATATCCGAAGTTTCACCCTGTAGTACTTCTAATTCTAAATTCGCTCCTTGATAAATTTCATTTAATCTTTCCGATCTTTCGGATTCGGTTTGAGTATTATATTCATCACTATTGACATATTCACCTGCCTTCGCTGAACCGATCTTATAAAACAAGGTAATACCCATCTTATTTTTCTCCATTATTGCTAATCTTTCTTCTCTCGTCGCACTATCTAATTTATCAATAATAACTTGTTTCTCTCTTTCTTTTTGTTTGGATAATCTATTCGCTAAATCTAATTTCTGTTCGTTTAAAAATAACCAAGAGGGATCGTAATGCTGAAACATCGTATGAGTAATTAAATCCATCAGGAGCATACTGAATACTTCTATCATATCATCAACGATTTCCTCATCTCTCATTTCTAAGGATTGAAATAAATCGTTAGCGTCACTCGTAATATCTGTCCTTGATACAATTAATGATCGTATGATATCAACTATACTATTCATAAACTTCATAAAATGATATTTCATATAAATATCAGAGTACCGATTATTATATTTCATACCATCAGAACCCTTTAACAAATCTAAATCGTGAAACATATCGCCTAATTTATTACTCAAAAACTTAAAATATTCATTCTTATCTTTGTAAATATTGAATCCAGTATATTTATCTTTGGTCTTCATAAAAATATTATTGTGTAAATATAAATAGACATCATTGTTATCTCTATCCATGAATTTATTATATTCATTCGTGACTCCATCCGTACATTTCCAGGATTTGGGCAATGTGATCTTATGTTTCTCTTTTTCTCTTAATCTTGATATAATAGTTCTTAGATCACCGAAGTAATCGTGTAAATGTTTATATCTTAAATTTGGATCCTTAATAAATAAACTTAATATATTTACTAAATTTTCATTATTAAATAATATTCTCCCTGTATTAAATTCTTTGAAAATACCGATAAATCTACGCTTTTGATCTATCGTTACATTATCCGAACTTGTTAAGAATTTTGATATGTTATTAATATATTCGTCGGTTTCTAATACTAAATCTGAAAATTCACTCTTAGTATCTAAATCTAATTTATCGCTTATCTTCTTCTCAGGGTAAGTTGTTATACTTTGAAAGATATCATATAATTTAGATTGATTATGCTTTTCTAAATACTTCGTAAATCTACCTTCCAATCTATTCAGTAAAAAGAGATTATTTATGATATCTAAATCATATTCTTTTCTCGGTTTCAATATACTAAGAAAAGGTAGAGAACCTTTCTTTCTCATAGTTGCTAATATAAAATCAAAGTTATCTTGTGTTTTTTCGTATGCTTTGAATTTTATTTTTTCAACCAGAGGGTGATCGGTTAATGCTAATCGGGGATAGTATTTTTTATAAGATGAATCTTCGTAACGTTTAATAAGATCACCCATTTCATCTTTGACATAAATACTAAATAATCTTTCTACACTATTTGGTATTTCGTTACCATTTAAATCGTATTTTTTCATTTCCGCTAATCTACCAAATGGTAAAGATGGATATATTTCAGGTGATTTATACATATAGATTCTCTTCGGTTTCGTATTTAATAATGGTAAATCGTAATTATTAATTAATGTATGAATATATTCATTACACGATCTTTCATCTGAGTAACAAGAGGCGATCTTATTATTATCAGAACCATATAAGGCTAATAAATCAGGGACAATTTTGTTCCTCAGTTTATGAATATCTAAGTTGTCGCTCTTACCATATTTTGCAAATATTTTAGTTATCTCTGAGCCTTTTTGACTATCATTGATTAATTTATCAATCGTCATGCTTATGAATAAATTATTTTCATGCTTACCATATAAGGATACAACTGTTCTCAATAAAACTTTGAAACTATTATTTTTATAAATCTCTATTTCAGGAATTGTCAAACCAGTGGATATATTTATCTTTTCGGAAATACTTTTACCTCTTATAAAACTACTATTCTCGACCGTATAACCGCCATATATTTTACGATAATAACTAATATTACTATCACTTATATCAAAAAGGAATTTATTCGTTTCTAATACGGCTATATTCTTTGCCAGCGGTTTAAAAGTAGTCCATTCGGGTCTTAAATATTTAGCTTGTTTACTATACATATAATCTTCTAACTTTGACACTCTGTTAACTATTCTTGGGAAGTTTGGATTTAATAAATATTGAACTATCAGACCTAACTGAATCTGGATACTGTTTGTATCGTATTCTTTTTCGTTATATAAATCCAAACCATCATTCCAGAAGTCTTCTCTATTGTATTTTTCACATAAACGTTTTATCTTCTGACACATGTAATTGATAACACCATTGTTTAACTTTTGATCCTCGATATTTAATACAATATAGGAATTCTTGCTATTCGTAAAATAAGTCGGAACAGATGTCTGAATAATCAATAATAATAAGGCCGTCAACATCAAGAGTATATTTGTATTCTTTAGCCATCTCTGAAATTCATGAATGATAGTTTCACGCTGGATTTTATATTCTTTCTTCTTCACCTTGTCTTTCTCTTTCTTTTCTAAAATTTTCAGGTTTTTGATCTTGGAGTTGACGCGCGGATGAATATCAGTATTACTCACGTTCATCATACCATATCGTTTATCCGATAAAATATCATTTTCTAATAACTCAAATGATAATAAGATTTCATATTTATCGTTGTCTACTAAATCTATTCCTATACTATCACTTAAGTCTTCTATTATTTTGATATATTTTTCATATTTATCAAGTGTTTCCTTTCTCATTAAATCTTCTTCCGTTTCAGAATTTAATACAGTATGCGAAGAAACAGGATTACCACCTTCAAAACCATCCGATAATGTAGTATCTTCATTACATAAACTACGACCACATATCCTACACGAGATAATACCATCTTCAGGGGGTAAGCCGAAGATACCCTTCATACTCTCAAAAACATCATTATCATTCTTAATATTACACTCATACAAATAGTGCTTGCATAATATTATTTCATCCGTATATTTATTATATAAAGAATCACTATCTTCATACTCTTTTTCAGAACTCCGAGTAAAAAGATCTATAAATTTTCTTAAATATTCGTTTCTCTCATCTCGGCGTTTCATAGCGAAAATCAAATCATACGCTAATCTTACTCTCCCGATATCATCTATAATATTCTTCTTCACTTCTAAATCACTCTCATCTTTCTTATAATAATAACGCCTACGTTTATATTTTTTAATATTTTCACTCAAGGTTTCGCTAATTTTTTCCCTGTCTTTTAAGGATAAATCGCTCAATGTTGCCTCATATTTAAACAACGCTTTTTCAATATCATTATAATTATATAATTTATCCTTTACTGTCTCATCGCTGATTAATAAACTCCCTAGCTCAGAATATAAATCCTTGATTTCTGAATTTATTTTATCAAAATTATTGTCTGATAAACTATGTAATAAATATTTATCTTTATCTCTGTCTTCTGAATCGTCGTCATTAATAATAGATACTCCCTTTACTTTCTCTTTTTTATACATGTTTAACGATGAATTTAGTTTTTCATAAATGTATTTTTCAAAGACACTGAATCTATCTAATGTGGTAACGTTAACCGAATAAACATTTTCATTAAAAGGTTCTTCTAATACTCCTATAAATCGTAACCGATTCGGTAGTACAATCGTTTCTTGATCACATTTGATAAGTTTATTATTCTTACGTTCGTCGTAAGTATAACTACCGTTTATAGAGAAGCAATTATCATCTTGTAAACAATTTCGTAAATAGGTATCACTGTACTCTTCTGTTGTCAAACCATAACCATTCGTCGTTTCAATCGGTTTACTATATTTTATATTATTGTTAATGTATTCTTTATAACTCGTGATATTCGTTAAATTATTTATTTCATCGGTTAATTCGGTAATTAATAATTTATCATCATATTGTTTTAGATTATCATCTACTATAGGAATCATAAAAGGAGGAATTGAATTATGTATCTCTTTTTTATAATTGATCATTTCTAAGATAATATCAAGAGTTTGTTGAGCGGTTTTGATTTTTGAATTATTATCATAAATATTCATTGAGTATATTAGAGCTGCTAAAAGATCATCTTTCTTAGCGAAATCACTATAAATTTTATCCATTAAAATTTCGGAATCAAAATCTACTTCTTTGTATTCGCTTCCATCGGTTCCATCGGCTCCATCGGTTCCATCGGCTTCTTGAACTGGATCATATAATCTAACTTTAATCATGTCAATGATTTCATAGCTATCAGTATTCATTAAAATATCGCCTCCCTCAAAAAGAAAACGAAACTCTTTTTCATCTTCATCCGTGATCTTTAATAAATTCTCGCTGGGTAGTATTTCGGTAATCCTGCCTAAAAAAGGTACATCCTTTGATTTTAATAAGATAATAAGAGTATCACCGATATCATAGGCGCTCTGTATATCATCTACATCGGGTAATTCATTGCGACTACCATAATCTTCATCGTCCGAAACTTCTTGTTCTTGTACCTGACCTACATCTTCTTCTATAGATCCTTCGCCAACTTCAAATAATGGAGTATCGGTATCGGTATGAATAGGTATTTCATCCTTTGTTTCCTTTGTTTCACTTGTTTCCCTTGTTTCCCCAGTATCCATTATTATAAGTAATGGATATTTTATTTAAAAAAATTAATCTTAAAAATGTAAATTAAACACATTAACACATTAACACATTATACATGTCGTTGATGATTCAGAGGTCAATTCATATTTATTTAGTTTAATATTTAAAAATAAATTAACTTATACAACTTATACAACTATCCAACTATGGAACTCCAAACATTTATAAACTCTCATCCCAATTACATTTCAGAATTTAGGAAACAAGGTTTTAAAGTGAATACTTTTAAAGATCTTAAAATTATATCTTATCCCTATGATAAGAAACCTCTCTATGAATCAAACTCAGATTTTTATAAATTATTTCTAAGAGGAGCGGTCATAAATAAAGATAACAAAGTAGTATGTTTACCACCGGTGAAATCATTTGATTTAACAGATACTTCGGTTATATCATCCGTAAATGATATTATCTATGAAACTCTTTTAGATGGGACGATGGTTAATCTATTTAATCACAATGATAAGTGGACAATTAGTACTCGTTCTGAAATCGGAGGATATAATAAATGGCAAGATAAAAAATCATTCAGGGAAATGTTCGATGAATGCTCTAATTTAGATGAAGATAGTTTAGATAAATCCATGTCTTATTCGTTTGTTATGAAACATAAAGAAAATAGAAATGTATCTCCGATTTATGAAAATACATTAATTCTCGTTGAAGTTTACAAATATACCGATACTCATATTCAGCGTTTAAATATTTCAGATTTTAAAGAGTTAGATTTCACTGTAGATCAGTATACTTCTAAAGAAGAGTTTATGAAATTTTATGAAGGTCCTGTTATCCCTTATCATATCAAAGGATACACGATTAAATGTGGATCATTTAGATACAAGTGGTTAAATCCTTATTTTGAGGAAGTCAAGGATCTTAAAATTAACATGAATAATCATATTCTCAATTACATTGAGCTACGGAGAAATAATAATCTTAAAAAATATCTACGATATTTTCCTGAACACAGTCATCTTTTCTCAGAATACAAAGAAAAAATACATTACCTGAGTAATGAATTATTTACAACCTATAAGAATGTATTCATTCACAAGAGTTTAGAGAAGAATGAAATACCGTATCATCTGAAACCTTTAGTCTATGATGTTCATCGTAATTATTTAGAGGGGAAACAGCCAACGACGTGGCAACATATCAAGGATTATATTCATACTATGCCCAGTAAGAAGTTAGTCTTTGCTCTCAATTATTTGTAATCTATGACATTTGTAATCAGTGAATTATTTGTAAAATAAATATATTCAATATATATATATAATATGGCTAGACGAACTAAACGAAGAAATACGAGAAAAGGGTCTGGAAAGCGTAAATCTAGAAGGAAGTATACAAGGAAGTATAAAAATGCCAGACATAAGACTCGGAAAAATAAAATGAGAGGGGGGGGCAGACGTTATCAAGCAGCAGCAGACGGTGTCGATACCTTCAGCTTAAGTGAGGTTGATAATGCTAACATTGAAAAAGAAATTAATGTCATTATGGGAAAGGATTATCGTGATAAAGGATCCGAAATATTTGTTAATAATGGTTCACACAAGATAACATTAATTAATCGTGATAATACACACCTGGGTATGGAAATGATTCAAACACGTGCAGACGGTGGTTTCGGACGGCGTATTGTCACGGAAATACCAGCACCAGCACCAGCACCAGCACCAGCACCAGCACCAGCACCAGCACCAGCACCAGCACCAGCACCAGTCAACGGGGTCGCAGACCTCCTGGCTAGCGCTAGCCCATTCTGGGCACGTCTGGGAAGCGTTTTTGGTGACCAAGGTTGGGACGATGTCGATATTATCAGAGACGAATTCAGCCAGCCTGGTGGGGTGCTGGACTCGCTTCACTCTCTGGGGTACACCGTCAATCACGAGGAAGAGCAGAGACTGCGCCAGAAGCTGGGTCTCGCCACTGTCGGTGACACGGTAGTGTCTCGGATTCCACCAGAGCTTACCCGACTACTACAGGTAAGTGATCTGGAGAAGTATGGCCAGAAGTTTGTGGAGGAAGGTTACGATGACGTTGGTGTGATCCTGGCGTATGTTGTCAATGTCCTAAAAGATATCAATATGACGCCACCCGAACAATCTCGTCTCAGGATTGCACTCGGACTCCCTGCGTTGTGTAAACAGTGTGGCATAAAACCCGTTCACGTAGATAAAAATGGGTATAGCCACCCGTTCTGCGGCAGATATTGTGCCGGACAAAACGCGAAAGGTATACAACCCGTCATCCCTTAAAAAGAACAACCCGTCATCCCTTAAGAAGAAATGGTGTCGCTAAATATGTAAATAAACCTTTCTAAACATGCTTCTCTAGAACCCCTTTACTATTCATTAAAATCTTTTGATATTCTTTTTTTGGTAATCCTTTTTCAATAAACTCAGCTAAAATTAATCCTAATAATTATTGCTTATAACTTCCACAACATTTTTTAAATTTCTTTCCACTCCCACACACGCACTTCTCATTTGGTTTATGTTTCTTGGTTTTTGTTTTTGTGGCTGGTGCTGGTTCTCGGCCGGCGGCGGCCGCCTCTAATCTCCTCTGTGTCTCGGCCATAGCATCTTTGACGACCACACTTAACTCTTCCTCTCTCCGTTCCTCCTGCTTGGCGAAGCTATCCTGAGCGCTTTTTAATCTGCCTGTAGACTCCCTTGCCAGCCCCCCCGCTATTGACAAAAGTTTATCACTCAGTTTCTTGCTTTTGACCATAAGGGCAGTGACTTCTTCCTGGAAAGCTTCATCTTCATATACCCCATCTTTACAAATGGCCATCAGCTCCGCTTGTGTTTCTCCAACCTCATCAGATTCATACTTTGCCAATAATTCTCTATCACTCAGTCCCAATAAACTATCTAGAACCGCATCGTATGTTTTTAATTGTTCTTTTGGATCATCCAATGTCGCCCATCCGGGACGACCACCCTTACCCTCCATACCCTCCATACCCCCCATACCACCTCTTAAAATTATATTTCTTTTCAATTTCCCCGATAGTCTTCTGCTCCGCACACCGCTTGTTTTCCTTCTGATACGACTTGACCTTGTTTTTTTCCTTCTGATACGATTTGACCTTGTTTTTTTCCTTCTGATACGATCCGAACCCAATTTTTTAGTCATTTTATATATATAATATAAATAAAAATTATTTATTAATTTTTCTAAACATGCTTCTCTAGAACCCCTTTACTATTCATTAAAATCTTTTCATATTCTTTCTTTGGTAATCCTTTTTCAATAAACTCAGCTAACTCTTCTCCTGTAGATACTCCGATACAATTTACACCCGATTGAAATGTTGTTCCAGCACTGATCCAATCTAAATGTAAGATTAATACTGTATCGTGATATATCGCTTCTAGAAAAGTATACTGAGTTCCACCACCATCGCCCTTTATGACGGACATATCAATCATATATTTCGCATCTTTTAAAATACTACAATCGTTGAAAGTCGGTGATAAATTTTTAGGAAATTTACCCTTCCAATACTCCTGAATATTTAAGTCTTTTAATTTGTGATGAACATATAATCTATTTTCAGCACCAAACAGATAAATATGTTTTTTAGGATCTGTTAGAAGCTGGTTACATCTTAATAAAATATCGGTATTTTTATCAAAATCTATTCTCGCTATAGATACGCATTCATAACCCAATCCCTTACATTTTGATAATTCATACGAAAAGAACGGATGAGGCATAAATAAAGATTTCACTGAGAATTTCTTCATTAAATATTCCTGAACCGATTCTCTAATTGTAATCACTTTAAAATGATTCAGTAATGGTTTCTCATTCATCTCTGTAATCTGAACAAGGGGATTTGCATTCTTTTTATTCGGTTTACACTCGGTAGGATCATGAATAATAATTTTTGTATTTTCAGGGAATAAATGTAAGTATTCATAATAATGTTTATCAATCGCCGTAATTAATATATTTTTTAATTTGATAACTTCAGCAATATTTATATTTTGATATTGACATTCATAACCATACTCACGTTTAGAAGTTTCACTGCGATTACCTATCTTATAAATCGGTAATTTATATTTATGAGATAGGTGAGCCGTGAATGTCACCCACCCACCGTATACGGGCTTCGCTAAATATAATAAATTATCAAACGGTTTAGCTTTGTTATCTGTGTCATCTGTGTCATCTGTGTCATCCGTGTCATTTGTGTCATCTCCATAATTTAATATTAAATCCATTTATAAATTACAAAGATAAAAAATATATTTATTCTAACTTACCATCTTAACCTTTATTCTACCCTTTATTCTGACCTTTATTCTAACTTGACCCTTGATCCCTTTTTCTTTTTATCTAGTTCGGTTGAGACCGTTATTGTTAATTGTTTTACATTCGGATCGGTTTCAGATAACTCCTGAGGTTTCTTCTCAACCTTTATTTTTTTTATTTCCGATACATATTCATCTTTTAAATCGGCTGTCTCATCTGTCT
>Ga0209403_10007343_pt1 | contig 10909 bp, 8 predicted proteins | sample ArcticOcean_MG_C_8_FD_187440 | JGI IMG/M metagenome (GOLD analysis project Ga0209403, IMG submission 187440) | Marine microbial communities from western Arctic Ocean - ArcticOcean_MG_CB11_86 (SPAdes) (version 2) | ecosystem: Environmental > Aquatic > Marine > Oceanic | place: Arctic Ocean...
CGACGAGTGGGCGCGATGGTCAGGTATAGGGATATTTAGGCCCTGCAGAAATTTGCTTCTGCTCACGCCTCCATTCACATTCATTTCAACCAGGACCGTCACCTCAACCGCCGAGATATATTCAAGCAGAGCCGCGCGACCGCTCTGGCCAAGTGGCGCCAACTTGCGGCCAGTGATTTATGGGTTACGGGAGGTTTCAGAACAATTCTCGTTTGTCTGACAGTGCCATGACCGAGCATGGGGACGACGAAGAATGAGGTATCCCGCTCACGGGCGTTGGGACTACATGGCGGCGCTGATCTCGGACGATGCAGTGGATCTTTTCGCAACGGTCAGCACCCACTACACAATTGGGGGCCAATTAGGATAACTTTATGGCGGCCTTGCCGATAGTCTGTCATTATTCATCCTGAACGATGCCGATCCTAGGCCGCTTGGGGAAATAATTCAGGATATTCGGCGCATCTCCACGCCGTTCAATGGCTTCAAGGCGGATGGTGATCACGGTGCGCTTGATAGCGTGGAATGGTGATGCCAGATTTGAAGCCGCCGACCAATAATTTGGCATCTTGGATAATATAAGAAAGGAAGCCCGATGTTTCTAAGCACCGATCAACAATGGCCGTTGAGCGCCTGGTACCATGCCGCATGGTGCCATGAGGTGGAACAGAAACCATTGGCACGGACCTTTCTGGGCGAGGAGGTGGTCCTTTTCCGCGACGGCGATGGCAATGCGTGCGCCTTGGAGGATCGCTGTTGCCACCGGGCAACGCCGCTTCGATTGGGAGATGTCGTGACCGAAGGATTGCGCTGCGGTTATCACGGCCTGGTTTTTGACGGAACCGGCAAATGTGTGTTGATTCCCGGTCAAGAGAAAATCCCGCCACAAGCCAAGGTGCGCAGCTATCCCATCATAGAAAAACAGGAGATCGTCTGGATTTGGATGGGCGATCCCGCGTTGGCTGATGAGGATAAGTTGTATGTGGATTTCCCATGGAATGACGATCACGAAAACTGGCCGCACCATCACGACATGTATGAGGTTGATTGCAATTACATGCTGCTTGTCGACAACCTAATGGATCTGACCCATATCCCCTACATTCACCGCAACACCATCGGTGGCGGTGATCAAAAGGGCCAGGTCAACGCGACCATGGACGTGACGCCGACGGACACGGGCGTGCATTACATTCGCTGGATGGAAGGTATTGTCCCACCGCCCACCTATATTAAAGGGGCCGGCTTCGCCGAGGGTACGTTGGTCGACCGCTGGCAGGAATTCGAATACGTCGTTCCCTCATCGATCATTCAGTGGACTGGCGCCCTCGAGGCTGGTCGCAGCGCTAAGGAAAGCCGGGAGCAGACCGGCGGTTTCAACCTGCGCCTTTATCACGGCATCACGCCCAAGACCGAATCCAGCTGCTATTATTTCTGGACGCCCTTAAATGGCTACAAGCCAAACGACGCGGCAGCAACGAAGACCCTGCACCAAGAAATCGCTTTCACGTTCAATGAGGATTTGGAATATCTAGAATCTCAACAGTCTTGCATGGCGGACACCATGGATGGCGCCTTCGTCAACATTAAGCATGATGCCGCCCGCCTTTCCGCACGACGGGCTATCGAACGTATGATACGCGCGGAACTGGGCGCGCAGGAGGCCGCCGAATAAATTCAAATCTTCTCTGTTCGTTACGCGGCATTAAGTGGCGCTGTCCAGGGGTTATAGCCGTAGCACCAGGTTGGATCCGTCGCCTCCCGCATCCAGGTATTAGCGTGAGAGATAGACTGGACCTGAGCGGTGCGTGCCTTTCGCGCCGCTGCGAAAACTGCCAATGCGTTATCGATACTGCCAGCCTGTTCGAGGGCACGGGCAAGCATGACCCCATCCTCCATTGCCATTGCCGCGCCTTGCGCCATGTAGGGGGTCATCGGATGCGCCGCGTCGCCTATTAAAATCACGCCGTTGCCAAACCAGCGATCCAGCGGTTCACGTTCTAGAACGGCCCAGCGATTAACTTCGGGACAGGCGCGAAGGACCTCGCGCACTTCCTCATGAAATCCCGCGAAGGCCTGGCGGACCACGTCCATATCGCCCGTTGCTTGCCAAGATTCCTCGATCCAAGTCTCGTCCGGTAGGCTAGTGACAAAATAGATCTCATCCTTCGCTGCCGTGACGAAGTAGATAACGATATGCCGGTCCGGCCCCCACCACTTGGTGCATTCGCCGATCTCATACCGCATAAGCGAAGTTGGAAAAACCGCGCGATAGGCCACTCGTCCGGTTGCCGTTGGCCGCTCCGTGCCGTGGAGAAACTTGCGGATGCGGGAATGCACGCCATCGGCGCCGACAATCAAATCTGCTTCAGCGCTTGCGCCGTCCGCGAACGTCATCCGACAGCCACCGGCAAGAGGCGCCACCTCAACCAATTGTTTGTTCAATTGAATAATTGACTCCGGTACGGCGGATAGGAGGGCGGCATGTAAATCACCGCGATGCATTTGCAAATAGGGGGCGCCGAATTGCGCTTCGGCCGTTGGACCGAGACTTAATTCAAACTTCATCGCACCTGTATCCCAAACGCGATTGCCCCAGGTTTGAGGTTGAAACGCCGTCGCGCGAATTTGGTTGTCCAGTCCCAAACCGCGCAGCACATTCATGGCGTTGGGGCTCATCTGAATGCCGGCACCGATACGGCTGAAACGATCCGCCTGTTCGAAGACCTGCACCTGGAACCCAAAACGGAGCAGTGTGGCGGCGGCCGTTAGGCCGCCCATGCCCGCCCCGACGATGGCGATGTGCGGCTTTGATGTCATGTAATGTTACTCCAGCGCTGGCATCCAATTCCGTTTTTACCAAGCATCAATCGAAACGAGACCGGATGTAATTATTCGGCGTATGATCACCGCCTAGACAACGCCTTAAATCTTCGTGGGCATGCGTTTTCTGGCTTTGCCATGATCCGCCCGATCTCCGGATGATCGACGGCGAATTCCAGGCGCAGGTTATTGGGTCATTTACATAGAGCAAAATGCAATAGCTATGATCAGCGACCCGAATGTCATGACTGGCAGCCTCCAGGCGACCCTTGATCGCCTGCTGGGTTTCGGCATCGCCTTCAAAGGCTATGTGGCTCAGCGAAGTCAGTTCGATAGGGTTTTTATCCTGATTGGTCCATTGGAGCAAGGCCAGCGTGCTGCGATCGTCAAACTTGAAAAACGTATGACAACACTCCCGGCCGGTTGAAAACGCCTTCTCGGCCCATGTCGTGGTGAGGGGGAGATTGATGATGTCTTCATAGAAATGATGCGTCGCTTCCATATCCCGGGTTACCCACGCGGCATGGTGCAATCGCCGTGGGCTTTGCTTGGCAATCGTCGCCATGGTTTTCCCTTTCTGTCCCCGTTCAATCATGGGAGTGTGAACCTTAGCCTTAAAAAGCTGAAACCCTGGGAGAGAGTTCGTGGCCAACCCGTTGATACCGACCACTTTGGTCGGCAGCTACCCGCAGCCCACGTGGCTTGTTCATAAAGATATTTTACTGGGCAGTGGACCGCCACGCGTGCGCATGCGTGATGTTTGGCGGCCGCCAAGTGATTTGTTGGAGGAAGCCCAGGATGACGCCACGTTAACGGCGCTGCATGATCAGGTCAGGGCTGGCATCGACATCGTCACAGATGGCGAGGTCCGCCGGGAGAGCTATTTTAACCACTTTGCCAATGCCTTGGACGGCATTGATGTGGATAATCCTGCGACCGTGCCGGGGCGTACCGGCAAGCCGACACTGGTACCCCGCGTGGTCGGCCCCATCAAGCGCAGGAAGCCGGTACAGGTGCGCGACGTGGCCTTTCTGCGCTCGCGAACCGACAAATTGATCAAAATCACTATCCCCGGCGCCTTCACCATGGCCAAGATGGCGGCGGACGAGTATTACGGCGATCAGGAGTCCCTTATCATGGCCTATGCGGAGGTCGTCAACGAGGAAATTCGCGAGATGAAGGCGGCCGGGGCCGATGTAATTCAAATCGACGAACCTCACATGCAAGCGCATCCGATTGAGTCCAACCGTTTTGGCATCGCTGCCATCGACCGCGCCTTGGACGGAATTGGTGGCGCCACCATCGTCCATCTTTGTTTTGGATATGCCTATGTGGTCAGCGACAAACCTTCCGGCTATTCCTTTCTGCCCGAGTTAGATAAATGTTCGGCAACGGCCATTTCGATCGAAGCGGCGGAGCCGAAACTCAACCCTGCGATTTTAGCGGAACTGCCAAGCAAACAAGTCCTGTACGGAGTGATTGACCTTGGCGACCAGACGGTTGAAACGCCCGAAATTATTGCCGGCCGACTGCGCGGCGCCCTGCGCCATATCAGCCCCGAGCGGCTGATCGCGGCGCCCGATTGCGGTATGAAGTATCTGCCTCGCGACGTCGCTTTTGGCAAACTGCAGGCCATGGTGGAAGGCGCCAAAATCGTCCGCAGGGAAGTCAGTTGATCCCAGCATCGGTATGAAAGATCACGAAACTGATGGTTGCGGCCATGTCGAAGGCTGAAGATACGGCGGACGGCATGAGTAAAGTAGGTATTGGCCAGCCAGTCTTGCGTTTCGAAGACCGGCGCCTATTGACCGGTGAAGGCCGTTTCATGGATGACGTTAATCTACCGGGACAGGCCTACGCCGTTATTCTGCACGCGCGGCACCTGGCGTTTTGGCGGACTATACGGGCGCAGATGTCGTGGTCGATGGTCTTGGCACTATGGCGCCAAATGTACTACGCAAACGTCCCTACGGCACGCCCATGTTCGTCCGGTCCCATCCAGGTTTGTCACGGAGGCTGTCCGCTAACTTGGCGACCCCCTTGGCCATGGTATTGGCGGAAACGTGCGCCCGCGCCTCGGATGCTGCCGAATTGATCGTTGTGGAATACAACGAACGGCCCTCGATTACCGACACCGTCCAGTCTACCAAGGGATAAATCTCCGTGTGGCCGGCATGTCCTGGCAATATCTCCTATATTTTCGAAACGGGTGATCGATCGACGATTGAGGCCGCATTCGCCAGTGCCGCAAGGGTTGTCAGACGACGCTATATGATCAGCCGCGTTTATGCCGATTTTATGGAACCGGATCTGTCGATATGATGGACAAGGCTGCCGCCTTGACCACATACCCACAGGCCCAACAGCAACAAGATGATATTGATTTGAATATGAAGAAGAATTGGGCGGCGTGATCAAACAGCGGTATAAACCGTAAACAGGCTGCCGAGCGGTCCAACAACGTAGGACCACCTCAGAGAAACTAGACCGCCTCTGGCGAAATGGTCATAATGACCCATCTGGCCAGATTTACATTAGGGCAAGTCAAGTGCTTAAAGTTGCAAGAAATATTCGTCAGAAGTTTCGTTTAGGCGCGTTGAAATCCTGGTTTGGGCGCGGTAGGGGCCTTGGATTATTGTTGCTTCTTTTACTAATTGGTATCCGCTCATGGGACCCTTTAGTAGTTCAGATACTACGTTTTAAGACGTTTGACCTTTATCAAAATATACAGCCACGTGAAGTGCCTGATGGGGGACTTCCATATTGTGGCGGCTGCCGCGTCGTAATTGTTGATATTGATGATAAGAGCTTAAAGGCATTGGGGCAATGGCCTTGGCCACGACACGTCCTTGCAGATCTTGTTATAAAATTGAACAAGTTAGATGCTGCAGTAATAGGTTTTGACGTTATTTTCCCTGAAGAGGATCGTACATCGCCCCATCTTTTTGCGAAGAGCACTGCGAATTTAAGTGAATCAACTTTTAACGAATTATCCCATATGCCAAGCAATGACCAAATATTTGCAAAGGCAATTAAGGGAAGGCGTGTGGTACTTTCCCAAAGTGGGATAAACCAAACAGAAAAGGAGTTCCGTGGGTCACCCAAACTTATTTCAGCGGCATTTATCGGAGGGGACCCCCGAAACGTAATTAACAAATTCCCAAGTCTTCTGCGCAATATACCCATTTTGGAAAATGCCGCCGATGGTCTAGGAATTATTTCCATTCAATCGGAACTTGATGGCGTGGTACGACGTACGCCGGCGGTCGTTGCTGTCGGAAGTAAGGTCTATTCTGCCCTTGCTATTGAAATGCTGAGGGTTGCTGTCCAGCTATCAACCGGGAAGCGTCGTAGTCCGATAGTGCGGTCAATCAAGGAGGCGGCAACTGGAAATATCTTAGTGAAGAAGGTTCAGCTGTCGCGCAACTTTTCGGTGCCGACTGACCGTCGCGGAAATATAAATATATTTTATCGACCGCATGACCAAGACTTATACGTATCCGCAACAGATATTCTTAACGAAAACGTGCCTGAGAAGAAAATTTCCGGAAATTTTGTGCTTATTGGAACCAGTGCCCTTGGCTTAAAGGATATTCGATCAACACCGTTAGATGCTGCAATTCCCGGCGTTGAGATTCATGCCAATGTCTTAGAAACCATTCTGACAGGAAATCAATTGTCCCGACTTCCATTCTCCACTGGGATAGAGATTTTAGAGATATTTTTAGCCGGAATAATATTAATAATATTAATGCCTATTACTGGTGCTTATTGGTCTCTTATTGTTGTTATGTTATCGATAGGTGTTTTAGGTGGTTATACTTGGCAGGAATACCAGGCACAGGAATTAATTGACCTTTCCTATCCCATACTATCTACCTTCCTAATTTATGCCGTTTTAGTTCTAATGAATTATGCTAAAACGTCTTCTGAGAAGCGCCAAATTCGTAGTGCATTTAGCCAATATCTGTCACCGGCTCTGGTCGAACAGATGGTGAATAACCCTGAACGTTTGCAGCTGGGTGGGGAAACGCGTGATATGACTTTCCTTTTTTGCGACGTACGTGGTTTCACGACAATTTCAGAAGGTTTCAAGAGCAACCCACATGGCCTGACCCGGCTGATCAATCGGTTACTGACGCCACTGACTGACGTAATTCTGGCCCGAAGCGGCACAATCGATAAATATATGGGTGATTGCATTATGGCATTCTGGAACGCTCCAATTGACGATCCAGGTCATGTCAAGAACGCATGCGAGTCGGCCTTGACCATGTTCCGCCAACTGGACGAATTGAACCGGGAACTTGAGGAAGAAGCGCGCGCTGAAGGTAGGGAACCGGTGCCGCTAAAAGTTGGCGTCGGCCTCAACACGGGTGAATGTGTCGTGGGCAATATGGGTTCGGAGCAGCGTTTCGACTATTCAGTGCTTGGTGATGCTGTCAACCTTGCGGCGCGTTTGGAGGGCCAGTCAAAGAACTACGGCGTCGACATCGTGATTGGCGAAGACACTTACGACGTTGCCAAGCAGAGCTTTGCCACCATTGAACTTGATTTGATAGCAGTGAAAGGCAAGGAAGAGGCCGTACAAATTTATGCTCTGCTGGGTGATGAAAAACAGAAAGATGACGCTTCATTCCAAAATTTATGTGAACAGCACGAAACCATGTTGCAGACCTATCGCGCGCAGGACTGGGAAGGAGCACGCAAGTTGGTTGAAAGCTGCCGGCAACTCGATACACGACTAGAGACCCTCTATGAAATGTACGACGAACGTATTGAATTGTATCTTCAAGAACCACCTGGGGCGGATTGGGATGGTATCTATATAGCCACAACGAAGTAAAAGAACATCAGGTGTGATCAACGTTAATTACTTGAGGTCAAATCGAGGGGTTTTTAATTCGACGGTTTTCTTAATCGATGGGGGTGTGATTAGTTGAGAGGGTCACTCATGCCGCTGGAATTCTTGGACCTTATATTACAAATCTGAGATCCTCGCCGCGCAAGCGATGATCGAAGCTTTGACGCCATTCGAGACCTCAGAAAAACCCCTGGAACGGCCTCATCGTGCGTCTAATCCGGGTCACGCGATCAACCCTGATCCACCGCTACAAAGAGGGCATGTCGGACCGCCGGAGGGACACTTCATTCTATGTTTTCTCCACGGACATAAGCACCGAAAAAACTGCCGAGGCCATCCGTAGCCATCGGGGCGTCGAGAACCGCAACCATTATCTCCGCGATGTTGCCATGCAGGAAGATGCATGCCACATCCGGACAAACCCCGGCGTCTTCGCGAGAGCCCGCAAATTCGCCCTGAATATCCTCCGCGGAAACCATGAAAACAACATCGCTAATGCCCACTGGTGCGATGCTCTTAATATCAAACGAGTGCTCCAGTATCATTTCAAGTAATTAACGTTGAACAGAACTAGATAAAACATCAATCAAAAAAAATTAAAGTAATTTTTATTTAGCCACAAAAATTTCATATTTTACCGTTCATGAAGAGCGGTACTCGGAATGTTCATGAATGGGCTAATAAAATACTCAAGAACCGATCGGTCACCCGTGCGTATGCTGCATGTTACCTGAATGCCTGGTAGTAACGGGTATGTTTTACCTTTTGATTTAAAAACTTCGCTCTCTAATTCTATAGTAATTAAATAAAATGGTATTTTATCTCCCTCACGAATACTGTCAGGACTGACGTGAATTACACGCCCCTCAAGCTGACCGAAATTTGCTGCATCAGGTGTTAAGGGTCGCACCTTAGCGATTTGGCCTGAAGCAACATAAATAACTTCTTGAACGGGAAGTTGCGCCTCAATTAATAGCTTGTCGCCTTCGGGAACAATATCGAGAACCGTGCCACCGGGTTTAATTATTCCTCCAATTGTTGAATGGTAGAGATACTTTATTAAACCATCCACCGGGGCTCGGATCACTGTTCTTTTTAGTTTATCTTTTAATTTTTTTCTACGCTGCTGCAATTCCCGAAAGGTTGAATCAGCTTGGTCAAATTTATCCCGAGTTTCGGTAAGGTAGTGATCGTGAAGTGTCAACATTCTTACTTCAGCTTCTATTTTTGCGGCTGCAATTATTTTAATTGAAGATTTTGCTTCGTTTAACTCTCCACTCCAAAGTGCCTTCTCTTTTAACAAATCCAAGTGTGCCATACGATTTGTTAAATCTTCTTTCATTAAACGTTTGCTAATAACTATTTGTTCCCCAATCAATTTCAAACTTTCAGTAATTTTAGAAATTCTCGCTTGTGTTTCTTTTGATTCCCCTTCTCTTTGTGCGACAGATTGCCTCTGCGAGGAAATTAAATTACTTATGTGACTCCGTCTCGTATTGAAGTGTTTTATTGCAGAAGAAACGAGATCTCCATGCTTACTCACTAAATCCGGTTGGAATGTTATGCTATCTGCACCATCCAATTCAGCTCTTAAACGCGTAATATCAATACGCAAAGTTATTAAACGAACATCGACTTCTTTTAAGTCTGCACTAGAAGACGCTCCTTCTAATACGACAAGTGGTGCGCCTTTCTCTACTTTTTCGCCTTCTCTAGAAATAATTTCCCGGATTATTCCACCCTCAAGATGCTGGATAGTTTTTATTTTTGATGAAGGTACAACAATCCCTTGAGCAACTGTAACTATATCAATGCGCCCTAAATGTGCCCATACGATAAGAGAAATTAAGCTAATAGAACAAATTAAAATAAATGAATGCCCTGCAACAATAGATTGAGAATCGTCTTTTATTTTCTCTAGGGTCATTTAGGCATTTTCGTCTTTATTAATATCTTTAATTATTGGCCGGGGCCCTTCATCTAAGTCAAGGAACAGGTGTGCTCCGCGGATAATATCCCGGTCATGGGAGCACGCAATGATTGTTTTTTTATTGCGAACCATTTCATTCATAATCTTATATACGTATGACGCACCGATTGCGTCGATACCCTCAGTTGGCTCGTCTAAAATTACCAAGGGGCCATCATGAGATAAGGCTCTTGCTAAGGCAAGCCTGCGCCTTACGCCAAGTGAAAAATTAAATCCCGACTTTCCAACTGGCTGATCTAGACCACCAGGACTTTCGTCGGCTAGGAATTCTAGTCCTACGTCAACCAAAAGTTTCCTAATTTCTGGGGTTGTTAGATCTGGATTAAAAGCGTTAAAGTTCTCTCTGATGGACCCATTCATAAAATGGGGCTCCTGAGGAAGATACATAATTGCCTGGCGCCACCAATCTGGCGCAATTTGTTGTAAATCAATTCCACCGGCAAGAATTTGACCTCTGCCTGGATCAAGAAGACCTGCTAATAATTTTGCCAAAGTTGTTTTACCGCTACCGTTACGCCCCGATATACATAAAACTTCACCTGCGCTAACAGAAAAATTAATCTCATCAATCAACGTTGAACCCATATTAGGATATGTAAACGTCATGTTTTTGACTTCTATATTCCCGGAATAATTATTTATTGCTGTGCCGCTTTTTCGTTCTAGTGGGATTTGTGCAAAATTGGCTAGTGAACGCCTAGCCTGCCCGGCACGTACCCAGATATCCACCTGTTGTGATAAACCAACAATTGGCATTAAGGCGCGTGCCGCTAAAATATTGGCACCAATCATCGTACCCACGTCAAGCTTTCCATCTACAACCAATAATGCCCCGACAGATATAATTAATACTGTTAGAAGTGCACTTGCACTTCTAATTGCGGACTGTATGCGATATTGCCGGTCCCCAATAAATCTGCTTAAGGTTCTCAATGAATCTGTAGCTGCCAACCAGCGCGTCTCTAAAAAATTAGAGCGATCAAATATACGAATAGTATCTGGAGACGAAACTAATGCATCGATAACCTGTACCCTCAAACCACTAGCTTGACGCATATTCTGGATCGGTACCCTAAGGCTTAGAATTCCGGTTAAAACTGCCATTGATACTGCGGCCACAAAAATAAATGTTATGTAACACAAAATAGGGTTTAAAAAATAAAGAGTAGATAAAAATAATATGGCAAAAGGTACATCCAATAATAAACAAATATTTGATGGAGAATATACCT
>Ga0209403_10007345_pt1 | contig 10906 bp, 9 predicted proteins | sample ArcticOcean_MG_C_8_FD_187440 | JGI IMG/M metagenome (GOLD analysis project Ga0209403, IMG submission 187440) | Marine microbial communities from western Arctic Ocean - ArcticOcean_MG_CB11_86 (SPAdes) (version 2) | ecosystem: Environmental > Aquatic > Marine > Oceanic | place: Arctic Ocean...
TAATTTTTTACATTAATTATTTTCAATTTATATAAATATATGAAAGATTAAAAATGAGTGAAAAGACTGAACAATTATCAAATCTTACAAAATCATTAATTGAAACTATTGGTGAGGATCCAAATCGTGAAGGGTTAATAAAAACACCTCTGCGAGTTGCAAAAGCATGGGCACATTTCTCACAAGGTTATAGCTCAAATTTAGATGAGGTTATAAATGGAGCTATATTTAATGAAGAGTGTACAGATATGGTAGTAGTAAGAGATATTGAATTTTTTTCAATCTGTGAGCATCATATGATTCCATTTTTTGGGCGAGCTCATGTGGGATATCTGCCAAGCGGAAAAGTAATTGGTTTATCAAAAATTCCAAGAATTGTAGATATGTTTGCTAGAAGACTGCAAGTTCAAGAAAGATTGACTCGCCAAGTAGCCAATACGCTTGATAAAGTTTTAGATCCAGTTGGCGTCGCAGTTGTGATGGAAGGGAGACATCTTTGTATGCAAATGCGAGGTGTTGCAAAACAAAATAGTTTAGCTTCAACTTCTGCAATGTTAGGTCAATTTAGAAAATCATCAGAAACTCGTGCTGAATTTTTAAGCATTATTCAGAAATAATTTAACTTATGAAAAAATATGATGTAGCTATTTTAGGTGGAGGTCCTGGTGGCTATGTTGCTGCTATACGTGCTGCACAGTTGGGTAAATCTACTGCTATAATAGATAAAGACAAGCTAGGTGGTATTTGCCTTAATTGGGGCTGCATCCCAACGAAAGCTTTATTAAAAAATGCTGAGGTGCTTCATTATGTAAAAAATAGTAAGCAATTTGGGATAAATATCCCAAACTATAGTGTGAATTTTAATGAGACTATTAAACGAAGTCGTGATGTTTCAAAAAGATTATCTAAAGGTATAGAGTTTTTGATGAAAAAGAATCAAATAGACCATATTAAAGGTAGAGGTGTATTTAAATCTGATAAAGAGATTGAAGTAATAAATGGTAAGAATAAAGAGCTAGTTAAAGCTGATAAAATTATAATTGCAACGGGAGCAAGGTCACGAGTTTTAAAAGATATGGAGCCAGATGGTAAAAGAATAATTACTTCAAAAGAAGCAATGAACTTAAAAGAGGTACCTAAGAGGATGCTTATTATTGGTGCTGGAGCAATTGGTGCAGAGTTTGCTTACTTTTATAATCAGTATGGTTCTAAGATACATCTTATCGAAATGATGGATAATATTCTACCAATAGAAGATGAAGATATTTCAAAAGAAGTGGAAAGAAGCTTTATTAGTTCAGGAATAAAAATTTATAAGAAAACCCGTGTAATAAAAATAAAAAAATTAAAGACCAAATTAAAAGTTCATGTAGAAACTTCAGGTCAAGAAAATATTATAGAGACAGATATTGTATTAAATGCAGTGGGCGTTATTGGTAATATTGAAAAAATTGGATTAGAAGCTATTGGTTTAAAGACAAAGAATAATGCAATTTCAATTAATGATTATAACCAAACATCAATTGAGAATATTTATGCGATTGGTGATGTCTCTGGACCTCCATGGTTAGCACATGTAGCATCGGCACAAGGGCATATTGCTGTTGAGCATGCATTTGGCCATTTCACCAATCCCTTAGATTATAATAATATTCCGGGGTGCACTTATTGTCAACCACAAGTAGCATCGATCGGGATGACAGAAGTTAAAGCAAAAGAAGTAGGTCATGAGGTCAAGGTAGGTCGTTTTAACTTTAGTGCTAGTGGGAAAGCTTTAGCCATAGGAGAGTCTTATGGTTTTGTTAAAATTATTTTTGATGCAAAGTATGGAGAATTGTTAGGATGCCACATTGTTGGGAGTGAAGCAACAGAGTTAATTGCTGAATTGGCTGTAGCGAAAGCTCTTGAAACTACTTGGGAAGAGATTGCGACAACAGTCCATGCTCATCCAACTTTATCTGAAGCAATCATGGAAGCAGCTTTAGATGCATATGGGCAAAGTATTCATCAATAAATGATTTCTAAAATTAAAATTAAGGACTTGGGTGTAGTTGATTACAAATCTGCTTGGGATATTCAAAAAGAATATCATAAAAAAGTTATATTAGGGGTTCAACCAGACACTTTATTCTTTGTTGAACATGAACCAGTTTATACATTTGGTAAAAATGCAGATAAGAATCATTTACTTCAGTCAGCTGATAAAGATGTAAAAATATTTAATGTTGAAAGAGGTGGAGATGTAACATTTCATGGCCCAGGTCAAATTGTTGGTTATCCAATTATTGACTTAAATCGATATGTTAAGAGTGTTAGTTGGTATATGCGGACATTAGAAGAAGTATTAATTAAAACTCTAGCAATCTATGAAATTGAAGCTGAGATAAAAGAAGGTTTGACAGGAGTCTGGGTTGGTGATGAAAAAATTGGTGCTCAAGGTGTAAGAATCTCACGTTGGGTAACTATGCATGGATTTGCCCTTAATGTAAATACTGATTTAAATTATTTTGATGGAATTATTCCATGTGGCATTTTTGAACATGGAGTAACATCAATGGAAAAAATATTAGGAAAGAAACAAAACATGGTTTCAATAAAGAATCATATAGCTAAATTATTTAATCAAGCATTTAAAATTAATAAAAGTGTTAAAGTAGCATAATGTCAAAACTACATGGATTTCTAAAAAAAGATTTACTTGGTGTATATCGAAAAATGGTATTAGCAAGACGTTTAGATGAAAAAATGATGACCCTTATCAAGCAAGGAAAGTCTTTTTTCCATATTGCTTGTTCAGGTCATGAAGCAGCGCAACTAGCGGCAGCTTCAAATTTGAAGCCAGGGAAAGATTGGTTCTATCCTTATTACCGTGATGCTGCATTGACCATTGGTTTGGGTGTAACTAGCAAAGATCACCTTTTAGCCTTTTTGGCAAGGAAAGATGACAAAGCATCTGGTGGAAGGCAGTTACCTCAACATTTTGGTGATAAAAATCTACGAATAGTAAGCCAGTCAAGTTCAACTGGAACACAATTTTTAAATGCGGTTGGTTCAGCTTTAACGCGTAAGTGGGAAGGTCAAAAAGAAGTTGTTTATGTTTCATCAGGTGAAGGTGCAACAAGTCAAGGTGAATTCCATGAAGCTTTGAATTGGGCAAGTCGTGAAAAATTACCAGTAATTTTTCATATTGAGGATAATGAATATGCGATTAGTGTTCATATCTCTGAGCAAACAGCTGGTGGCTCAGTTTATTCAATGGTCTCAGGTTATCAAAACTTAGCTCGATATAATATTGATGGCACTGACTTCTTTGAAGCAAACTTGGCTTTTGAAAAAGCAGTTGAAAGAGCACGTAAAGGTAAAGGGCCCTCTGTCATTGTTTCGAATGTTGTACGACTTTTACCACACTCATCATCAGATGATCAACGTAAATATAGAACCAAGAAAGATTTAGAAACCGATAAAAAAAGAGATCCAATCTTGAGATTTGAAGAATCTTGTTTGGAATCAAAAGTGATTCAAACTAAAGAGTTTGATAAAATTAAAAGTGAAGTTCATGAGCTTATTGATGAAGAATCTAAATGGGCTGAAGAGCAAGCCCATCCACCTGCCTCATCAGCGTTAGATTTTAATTATTCTCAAAGCCCAGAGCTTAAAGAAACTTCTTTTAATGAAATAAGTGATAAAATTGTTTTAGTTGATGCAATTAATCATGCTCTTTCTGAAGAAATGGAAAAGAATGATAAAATGGTTATCTTTGGTGAAGATGTTGCTGACCCAAAAGGTGGTGTTTTTACAGCTACAAGAGGTTTGACTAATAAATTTGGTAAGAATCGTGTATTTAATTCCCCTCTGGCTGAAGCTTCGATTATTGGAACAGCTATTGGGATGGCTTGTACAGGATGGAAGCCTGTAACAGAAATTCAGTTTGCAGATTATATATGGCCAGCCTTTATGCAGATAAGAAATGAATTAGCGTCAATGCGTTATCGTTCAAATAATATGTGGAACTGCCCTGTTGTTATTCGTGTTCCAGTTGGTGGATATATTCATGGAGGTTTATGCCATAGCCAATCTATTGATGGCTATTTTATGCATCTACCAGGTATAAGAATTGCCTACCCTTCGAATGCTTCAGATGCAAAAGGTTTACTTAAAGCAGCTTGTAGAATGGATGACCCAGTAATTTTTATGGAGCATAAAGGTATATATCGCCAAGGTTTTGCTTCTTCGCCAGAACCTGATGAAAACTATATATTGCCTTTTGGAAAAGCAAATATTGTACAAGAAGGTGAAGTATTAACAATTATTACTTGGGGAGCAATGGTGCAAAAATCAATTGAAGCTGTAAAAAAAGAAAATATTGCTCCAGGTATCGTAGAGATTATTGATTTAAGAACATTAAATCCTTTGGATCAGGAAACAATCGAAATTTCTGTTAAAAAGACAGGAAAAGTACTAGTTGTTCATGAAGACAATTTAACAAATGGACCCGGTGCAGAGATAGCTGCTATAATTGCAGATAAATATTTTGAAGATTTAGATGGCCCTGTAAAGAGGGTTGCGTCTGCGGATAGTCATGTCCCTTTTAATTGGTTTTTAGAAGATGAAGTATTGCTTCAAACAAAAGATATTCAATCTGTTTTAAAAGAATTGTTGGAGTACTAAATGATTATAGATATTGTCATGCCAAAGATGGGAGAATCAATAACAGAAGGTACCATTCTAGAATGGCGAAAAAAAGTAGGTGAACCTATTGCTCTAGATGAAATATTGCTTGAGATCGGAACTGATAAAGTCGATTCAGAAATTCCAAGTTCAAACGCAGGTATTGTTGTTGAAATTCTAGGAGAAGTTAATCAAGTTATGGATGTTGGAGCTGTAATTGCACGTATTGAAACTGATGTAAATCAGGCAAGACCAATAGAGAAAACTCAATTAAATATCGAGACTAAAAAAGAAGATAAAGAAAATTATGAAGCTCCAAAAGTCAAAGATACTGTGGTCGACATATCAAAGAAAAAAACTACTAATGATAATGAAGAAAAGAAATTTTTTACACCTGTTGTAAATAAGATTGCACAAGAAAATAATATTAATAATGATGAATTAATATTAATCCCAGGAACTGGAAAAAGGGGAAGAGTAACAAAGTTAGATATTTTAAATTATTTGAAAGCTCGAAATGATTCTATAGATCTAAATATTCAATCATCTAACCCATTAAAACCTATAAGCCCCGCTTTTAAAGGAGATGAGACAATAGTTGAAATGGATCATATGAGAAAATTAATAGCTAATCATATGAGAGAAAGTATTGATGTGTCTGCTCATGTTTATGTCATGTCAGAAATTGATATGACAAATATTGTAAACTTTGTCAAAAAAGAAGACAAAGTATTTAAAGATAAAGAAGGATACCATCTTACATATACACCATTTATTATTAAGGCATGCGTTAAAGCATTAGGGAATTACCCAGAAATGAATGCTTCCCTCAATGAAAATAATATTATTTATCATAAAAGTATAAATATTGGTATGGCAGTGGCGATTGAAAAAGGGTTAATGGTTCCTGTTTTAAAAAACTGCGAAGAATTAAATTTTCTTGGGCTTTGTAGGAAAGTAAGAGATTTTTCAACGCGTACAAGAAATAATCAATTAATTCCTGATGAGTTACAAGGATCTACTTTTTCAATTTCAAATTTTGGCGTGTTTAATGTTACAATGGGAACACCTATTATCAATCAGCCTAACGTGGGAATTTTAGGTGTTGGAGCAGTAAAAAAACGTCCTGTCGTAATTGAAACTGAAGAAGGCGATACAATTGGAATTAAAAGTATGATGATACTTTCTTTAGGCTTTGATCATCGTCTTGTTGATGGAGCAGGAGGTAGTCAATTTATAGAAATGGTGAAAGAGAATATAGAAACAATGAATTTAGAGAATATATTTTAATGCCAATTGACCATGTACTAAAACTGTATTCTGAATCGTTTAGGTCACCATATTTACACTATGGTTTTTGGGATGAACCTGATCAAGTAAATACAGATAATTTAACGTTAAATGATATGGTGGCTGCACAACAGAGATATATTGAGCATTTAGCTTCCTTTATCCCTGAAGATGTTAAAACTATCTTAGATGTTGGAGCTGGAATTGGTGGAAACTCAAGCTTTCTACTTACAAAAGGATTCTCAGTTGAAGCTCTATCACCTGATGATTACCAAGAAAAAGTATTTGTTGAAAAATATAATGGTCAAGTTCCTTTTTACAGAACAAAGTTTGAAGATTTTAAACCGAAAAAGCAGTATGACCTTATACTTGAAAGTGAAAGTGCGTGTTATATTCAAATTGAACCTGGATGGCAGGTAGCACAAAAAGCAATTCGTCAGGAAGGATATCTTTTAGCCTCAGACTATTTTCTCCATCATAATGATGGAAGCGGTGATTGGCATATTAAATCATCCCACGATGAAAAAATATATTTAGAAAAAGCAAAAGAATATGGGTTTGAATTGATTCGAGAATATGACCAAACAGATAATACAATGCCAACTTTAGATGGCGCAAAAGCCTTTATGGATAGATTTATTTTTCCAACAGTAGAATTCTCATCTAATTACCTTGATAAGAATTACCCCTTTGTATTAAAAGTCTTGAAAAAAGCATTTGGTAAAAAATTAGAAGATAAAATGAAACAATTTTCTCTTTTAGAGAGTAATGATTTCAAAAAATATAAGCGTTATATGATTTACTTATTTCAGAAAGTAACATAATGGATATCACTACTAAACCTGTCATTTCAAAAAAACCAAAGATTCAACTTAAGTTTGGTGATGACTACAAATTTGTTCAGAATGTAGTTGCTGAAAACAAACTTCATACGGTTTGTGAAGAAGCACGATGCCCTAACATTTATGAATGTTGGGGTAGAGGTACAGCTACAATAATGATCTTGGGAGATATTTGTACCCGAGCCTGTGGCTTTTGCTCTGTTAAAACTGGGAAGCCACTTGGAATTGACTCAATGGAGCCAGTACGTACAGCTATGGCTGTTAAAAAAATGAATCTTCGACACATAGTAATAACTTCTGTTGACCGAGATGATATAAAAAATGATTATGGTGCAACAATTTGGGCAGAAACAATTAAACAAATACATCGACATGTTCCTAAATGTACTGTTGAAGTATTGACACCAGATTTTCAAGGTGATAGAGTAGCTTTAAAAAAAGTTTTTGATGCTAAACCTGAAATTTTTTCTCATAATGTTGAATGTATTGAAAGAATTAGTAGAAAAGTACGTGCTCAATCAGTTTGGACGAGGAGTCTTGATGTTCTAAAACAATCAGTTGCTAGTGGCTTAAGGACAAAAACAGGAATGATGGTGGGACTAGGCGAATCAACCAAAGAAGTTATTGAAACCATGAAGGAAGTAGTTGATCTAGGTGTGGAAATTTTTACTATAGGACAATATTTACAACCTACAAAAAAACATCTTCCTGTGTTTAGGTACGTTGAAGATGAAGAGTTTCAAATATATAAAAAAACTGGATTAGATTTAGGTTTTCGAGTTGTTGAGTCTGGTGCTTTAGTTCGAAGTTCATATCATGCAGATGAGCAGGCAAGGCTTGTTAAAATAAAAAATTGATTCAAAATAAAAATTTAATTTATGGATTGGTCTTAATAGCCGGAATTATTCTTGTTTGGATGGTTTATTCAGAACAAGGAGTAAGAGAGTCATTTGATTTAGTAGCAGAAAGTCAAGAAGACCCCCGGATTATTGTAGATGGAAAAGTAGCACCAAAGCTAACAAACTTTGTTGCTCATATGGAGTTTATTGATGAAAAAACATGTTTACAATGTCATGCAACGGAAAGAGAGATGAATTTTGGATCTGGGCCAGTTCTTGTGAAAAAAATGCCCCACGAATATAGAGAAAATTGTGTGTCGTGCCATATATTGCCAAAATGAACCAATATGGCAGATATATTATGATTTATCAATAAATATGCGTCATATTAGCGTATTTATTTAAATGGCATATAGTTTGTCTATATATATGAGTGATATAAAAAAGGATTATGATGAGCGACAAAATTAAAAAAGAATTAAATGAAGATTTAGTAGATGGCACTGAATCTTATCCAGTTATGCCACTTCGAAACACAGTTTTATTTCCACAGCAAGTAATCCCTATATACATCGGTCGAGATAAATCATTAAAGTTAATTAATGAACTTCCTGCAAATAGTAAGCATATTGTAGTGGTTGCGCAAGAAGATGGTTCAATAGAAGATCCTGAACCAGATGAAATGTACTCTTTTGGAACTTTAGCTGTTGTCCTTAAAGTATTTGATATGCCTGATAATAGTAAATCAGCGATTGTTCAAGGTATTGATCGTGTTAAAATTTTAGATTTTAAAGAAAAAGAACCTTATTACCGTGCTGTGGTTCAAAGGATGAGTGATAGTGGCTCATCTGATGATATTGAGTTAGATGCTCTTGCTAAAAACTTGAGACAGGTATTTACTGAACTTATTCAAGTTGCACCTAACTTAAGTGAAGAACATACAGGTATGCTTTCAAATATCCAGAAGCCTTCAAGACTCGCGGATCGAGCGGTATCTCTTTTGACAGTATCTAACCCTGAAAAACAAGAGGTTCTTGAAGAATTAGATATAAAAGTGCGCGTTGAGAAATCTATCAAAATTCTAAATAAAGAAATTCAAAGAATTAAATTAGGCGAAGAGATTCAAACTGAAGTCCATGATGAAATCACCAAATCACAGCGTGAATATTATTTGCGAGAACAAATGAAAGCAATCAAACGTGAACTCGGCGAAGATGAATCTCAAGTAGAACTGAAAGAAATTGAAGATGCGATAAAAGAAGCTAAGATGCCTGAAGAAGCAGAAAAAGTTGCCCTGAAGGAACTTGACCGTTTATCTAAAATTCCATCACAGTCTCCTGAGTATACTGTTTCTCGAACCTATCTAGATTGGCTTACAGAACTTCCATGGTCTAAAACTTCTCAAGATTCTATAGATCTTAAAGATGCTAAGAAAATTTTAGATGAAGATCATTATGGTTTAGAAAAAGTTAAAGAAAGAATCCTTGAATACCTTGCTGTTAGAGCATTAAAAATGAAGAAAGATTCAGAAGCAGGATTAAGAGGACCGCTACTATGTTTTGCGGGGCCGCCAGGAGTGGGTAAAACATCTCTTGGAAGATCAATTGCACGGTCGATGAACCGTGAATTTGTAAGAATCTCTTTAGGCGGTGTTCGAGATGAAGCAGAAATTCGTGGACATCGTAGAACTTATATTGGTGCTTTGCCTGGACGAATTTTACAATCATTAAAAAAGGCAGGGACGAACAACCCCATATTTATGCTTGATGAGATTGATAAACTTGGAATGGATTATCGGGGTGATCCTTCATCAGCATTGCTAGAAGTTTTAGATCCAGAGCAAAACTCAACATTCGCAGATCATTATCTAGAAGTAGATTTTGATTTAAGTAAAGTTATGTTTATTGCAACGGCAAATTACCAAGATCCTATTCCACCAGCATTGAGAGATAGAATGGAAATCATAGACTTCTCAGGCTACATAGAAGATGAAAAAGTCAAAATTGCAAAAAGGCATTTAATACCCAAACAATTAAAAGAGAATGGATTAACAAGTAAAGATGTTACTTTAGAAGAAACAGGCGTAAAGGAACTTATTAGTTCATATACTAGAGAAGCTGGTGTTCGAAATCTAGAAAGAGAAGTCGCAAATGTTTTCCGAAAGATTGCCCGAGATAAAATTGAGAAGAAGACAAAGAAGGTTAAAGTAAATAAGAAAAAAGTAAATGATTATTTAGGTGCCCCTCGATTTTATTCAGATATTGCAGAAAGAACCACTAAACCAGGAGTAGTAACAGGACTAGCTTGGACAGCGGCTGGTGGTGATATTCTTTTTATCGAATCATCAAAAATGAAAGGGAAAGGCAACCTTACATTAACGGGTCAGCTTGGCGATGTTATGAAAGAGTCAGCAACTGCGGCTATGACTTATGTTAGATCTCATACGGATATTCTTGGATTTGAAGATGATTTTAATGAGAAAACAGATATTCATGTGCATGTTCCAGCTGGAGCTATTCCAAAAGATGGCCCTTCTGCAGGTGTTGGCATGTTTACTTCTATTGTATCTTTGCTTTCCGGTAAACCTGTAAAAGATAAAGTAGCAATGACAGGTGAGATTACTCTTAGAGGTAATGTTCTTCCAATCGGAGGTTTGAAAGAAAAAGTTACAGCTGCTCATCGTTCTGGAATTAAAACTATCATTTTACCTGATCATAATAGGAAAGATTTAGAAGATATTCCTGAACACATCAAAAAAGATTTAGAATTTCATTTTGCTAAAGAAATGATGGATGTTATTGATGTGGCAATTCCGAGCTTAAAATCTACAAAAAAGTCAAAAAAGGCTTCCACCAAAAATAAAAAAGTAGCGTAATTTTTAATTACATAATCTGGGCGTTTAACTCAGTTGGTCAGAGTGCCTCCCTTACAAGGAGGAAGTCGGGAGTTCGAATCTCTCAACGCCCACAGACAATAAGCCTTCGTTTTATGACGAGGGCTTTTGTTTATCCATTCGTTCAGATGTAATCAGACTTATACCTAACATATACGTTTGTTTGACACGTTTCTGTTTGACACAAGCCCCGTATCCGTTTGTATATAAAGCCTAAAGCAGATTAGTTGTGTACAGTGTTGTTATGGAAATAATCCCCTTATATATATAACACCTTTAAACGCCCACAGACTTTTCAACCTAAAATCTCAACCCAAAACACCTTTTAGGGGGTGTACCTTATATAGGTAAAGGGTCTTACCTAAAAAGATAGT
>Ga0209403_10007346_pt1 | contig 10904 bp, 11 predicted proteins | sample ArcticOcean_MG_C_8_FD_187440 | JGI IMG/M metagenome (GOLD analysis project Ga0209403, IMG submission 187440) | Marine microbial communities from western Arctic Ocean - ArcticOcean_MG_CB11_86 (SPAdes) (version 2) | ecosystem: Environmental > Aquatic > Marine > Oceanic | place: Arctic Ocean...
CACCCTCCCCACGTTGATTGAGCGACTCACTGTTGGCCCGGCACGAGCCTGGAACCTCGACCGCCGTCCCGGCTTTGAGGGCCTCGGCACGCTCGCGCCCGGCGCGGTCGGCGACGTCGCGCTGCTCGATCCCACCTCGGAGTGGATAGTCGAACCTGAGCGATTCGCCTCGCTCGGCCGGAACACGCCGCTTGCGGGCGAGCGCCTGCGCGGACGGGTCATCGCGACCGTCGTCGACGGTGTCGTGGTGCACGAGACGAATGCCGTGGCCGCGCTGTGAGCGAGGAATCGCCGGTGTTGCTGAATCATCGCCCACCGGCGAGGCTGGTCCTCTCCGACGGACGGGTCTTCCAGGGCGTTGCGATCGGCGCGCCGGGCCGCACCACCGGCGAGGTCGTCTTCACCACCTCGATGATGGGCTACCAGGAAGCGCTGACCGACCCCTCGTTCCGCGGCCAAATCCTCACGATGACGTACCCGATCCAGGGAAATTACGGCACGAGTGTCGGCGCATCTGAGAGCGGCGAGCTGCAAGTCCGCGGCTTCGTGGTGCGCGAGCTGACCGACCTCCCATCGCACTGGCAGAGTAGCGCCACCCTCGACGATTACCTCAAGCAGCAGGATGTGACCGGCATCGCCGAGGTCGACACGCGCGCGCTCACCCGCCACCTGCGCTCACGCGGCGTGCTGATGGGCACCGTCACCCACGACGAGACGGCCGATGAAGCGCTCGCACGGCTCGAACGGGAGCCCAGTTACGAGGGCAGGAACTACGTCGCTGAAGTCTCGACGCCGGAAAGCTACGAGTTCGATGGCAACTTCGACGGCCAGAACGGCGACCAGCCGCACGTCGTGGTGCTCGACCTCGGGGTGAAGCGCAACATCATGCGTATCCTGCGCCACCACGGCTGCGAGGTGACGGCCGTCCCGCACACCACGAGCGCGGAAGATATCCTCGCGCTCAACCCTGCGGGGGTGCTGCTCTCGCCCGGACCGGGGGACCCACGTCTCCTCGACAACGTTGTCATCGCTGCCCGAGGGTTGATCGGCCGCACGCCGATGATGGGCATCTGCCTCGGCCACCAGGTGGTCGGCCGGGCGTTCGGCGCGGGCGTTCACAAGCTAAAATTTGGACACCGAGGGGCGAACCACCCGGTGCGCGATGAGCGCAGCGGCAAGGTCTTCATCACCTCGCAAAACCACGGCTACGCGATCGACGATCAGCTCGACGGCGACATTCGCGTGTCGCAGCTACACCTCAACGACGACACCGTCGAGGGTCTCGAGCACACGAAGGAACCGGTCTTCACCATTCAGTACCACGCGGAGGCCTCGCCAGGCCCGAATGACACTGAGTTCTTGTTCCAACGCTTCATGGCGGCTGTACGCCGCGACGACTAGCATCACCAATACTGAGCCAGTACCAAGGGGGTGCGGCAGTGGCAGCAGAAGTTCGACGCGCTACGCTTGATGACGCCGATCATCTCGGCGAGATGATTCTCGAGGAGAACCCGGTCGGATTCGACCGTGAGTGGACCGATGACAAGGTCGTGGCCTGGCTGGAACGGCAAGGCGATCAGAGCGCCATGCTCGTGATCGACGACAGGCGGCACATCCTTGGATTCGCCACACTCGATTTCGACTCGTCAGAGCCCGAGGAGTGTAGCTTTAGCTCGTGGATTCGCGAGCGGAACCGTCGGCAGGGTTTCGGCACGGCGAAGCCCAACGTTTCGTTGGCCTTCGCCCGGGAGCATGGCTACAAGCGGATCCGTGCTCGGCTTCCGCAGGACAACGAACCCACGCTGTCTTACCTGTCCGCGATCGGCGCGATGGTCCCGCTGCCGAGCCCCGGCACTCGGTTTGAGTTGCCCGTCTACCAAGAGGGCGACGCATGACCGCTACGACTGACCTCGCGAGCACCTACCTCGAAGCGCGCGAGCGCGATTGGAACGCGTTCAGCACATCGAGCGCCACGCTCCCCGACTACTGGGATTGGTGGAAGGCGTACTCCGCGAGCTGGAAGGTGCCGATCCAGTTCCTGCAGCCGCTCGGCGCCGAATTCACCGAGGAACTCGCTCCGCTTGCTGAGCTGCTGGAGACGCTCGGCAAGCTCGACGAGGTAGTCGTCGCGCCGGTGGAGTGGGCGCACCTCACCTACTTGCACGTGGGCTTCCTCCGCCCCACCGACGTGCTCTGGTCGCAGGTCGAGGCCTTTTATGTCAACGCGGCTCCGCGCATCCGACGGGTCGAGCCGTTCCCCGTTCGCCTCGGCGGGCTCTCCGTCTCCGAGGACGGGCAGATCTACGTGGGCGTCGACGATGGCGGCAATTACCGTGAACTCCGACGCCAGATTCGACTTGGTGTTCCGTTCATATCGCAGAAGATGAAAGACGACCCGCTGGTTACAGCCGACGGCGACAACTTCATACCGCAACTCCCGATCGCGTTCACGACCGGCACGGGTGACCGTGCACGACTGATCGAGGCGCTCGAGCCACACCGCGAGATCGACCTCGGCGAGTTCACGCCGCCGAAGATGAAGCTGGCCCGCCTGCCGATCCAGCCACACGACCATTACGGGGCGATCGACGTCGTCGCCGAGATCCAGCTCCTCGGAGCCGACCACCGCAAGGGGTACCACAACTGACCTCGACCGCTTGGCCCGAGGCCACGACGCCCGACGCCCCAGCCCTCGAGGGTGAGATCACCGCCAACGATGGTGGCGACCGCCCCGTCCCGCCAAAGTCGGTGCTGATCATCGGCAGCGGTCCGATTGTGATCGGGCAAGCTGCCGAGTTTGATTACGCCGGCACCCAGGCCTGCAAGGCAATGCGCGAAGAGGGCATCCGCTCGATCCTGATCAACTCGAACCCGGCGACGATCATGACCGACGAGGGCGTCGCCGACGTCATCTACATCGAGCCGCTCACCGTCGAGGTGATCGAGCGGATCATCGACCGCGAGCGCCCCGATGCGCTCCTCCCGACGCTCGGCGGTCAAACCGGCCTCAACCTCGCCCGCGAACTGGCCGAGGCGGGCATCCTCGAGCGCTACGGCGTCCGGATGCTCGGCTCCTCGTTGGAGACGATCCGCCTCGCCGAGGACCGCGAGCTGTTCCGCGACCTTCTGCTCCGGATCGGCGAGCCGACCCCAGAGAGCGCCGTCCTTGAATCGTGGGAGGACGCAGTCGCCGCTCGCGACCGCATTGGGCTGCCACTCGTGATCCGCCCCGCCTACACCCTCGGTGGTACTGGTGGTGGCATCGCCCACACTGAGGAAGAATACGAACGTATCGTGCGCGGCGGCATCGCGGCGTCCCCGATCAACCAGGTCCTGGTCGAGCAATCACTGCTCGGCTGGAAGGAGCTGGAGTACGAGGTAATGCGGGACTCCAACGACACCTGCATCACCATCTGCAACATGGAGAACCTCGACCCGATGGGCGTCCACACGGGCGACTCAATCGTCGTCGCACCCTCCCAAACGCTCTCCGATCGCGACCATCAGATGCTCCGCAACAGCGCGCTCAAGATCATCCGCGCGCTCGGCATCGAGGGCGGCTGCAACGTCCAGTTCGCGCTCGCCCCGCGACCCGACGTCGTCCCCTGGGACGGCTCCGAGGACGCATCGACGCTGCTGTACCACGTGATCGAGGTCAACCCACGGGTCTCGCGTTCCTCGGCGCTCGCGTCGAAGGCGACCGGCTACCCGATCGCCCGCGTCGCGGCGAAGATCGCAGTCGGCAAATACCTGCACGAGATCGCGAACAGCGTGACCGAGAAGACGAGCGCGGCCTTCGAGCCTGCGCTCGACTACTGCGTGGTGAAAATCCCGCGCTGGCCATTCGACAAGTTCCCGATTGGCGACCGCACGCTTGGCACGCAGATGAAGGCGACCGGGGAGGTGATGGCGATCGACCGCACCTTCGAGGCCGCCCTGCAGAAGGCCGTCCGATCGCTGGAGATCGGTAGTCGGTCCATCCTCTGGGAACGGGCCGAGTGGGGCGACAGCCCGCCGCTGGACGCGACGGACGAGCGCCTGTGGGCGCTGATCGCAGCAGTGCGACACAACATGCCGCTGAGCGAGATTTCCGAAACCAGCGGTGTTGACCCCTGGTTCATCGAACGCATCGCGCGGATCGTCGAGATGGAACGCCGCCTCCTCGCAGAGGACCTCACCCCTGCGCTCATGCACGAGGCGAAGCGCATCGGGTTCGGTGACACGCAGATCGGGACACTGGCTGACCGCCTTCCGGCCCAGGTGCGCTCACTTCGCGACGAATGGGACATCCGACCTGTCTACAAGATGGTCGACACCTGCGCCGCCGAGTTCGAAGCCGTGACGCCGTACTTCTACGGCACCTACGAGGAAGAGAACGAGGCTATCCCCACCGAGGGCTCGAAGATGCTCGTGATCGGATCCGGTCCGATCCGGATTGGACAGGGTATCGAGTTCGACTATTGCTCCGTTCAGGCAGCGTGGGCGCTGCAAGCGGCAGGCGTCGACGCGATCCTCGCGAACTCCAATCCGGAGACCGTCTCCACCGACTTCGACACCTCGAGCCGCCTCTACTTCGAACCGCTCGACGAGGAGTCCGTACGCGACCTGTTGGAGAACGAGGCGGGCGAAGATGGCGAAGCTCCGGCCTCGGTTGTCCAATTCGGCGGCCAGACCGCCGTCAACATGGCGGGCATCCTCGCGAATGCCGGCCTCCCGATCGCCGGATCATCTGCCGAGGCGATCGACATCGCCGAGGATCGCGGCCGCTTCGAGGCGATGCTCTCCGAGCTCGAGGTGCCGCAGCCGCCCGGCGCCGGTGTCCGCACGCTCGAGGACGCGCTCACGACCGCCGATGCGATCGTCTACCCGGTACTGGTCCGACCGTCGTACGTCCTCGGCGGGCGCGGGATGGAGGTCGTCCAGGACGCTAACGAGCTCGTCCGCTATTTCCAGGCCGCCCTCGACGAGGGGCCGGGCGTCGTGCTGATCGATAAGTACCTCAGCGGCGGCGAGTTCGAGGTCGACGCGATCAGCGACGGCAAGAGCGTGTTGATCCCCGGAATCATGGAGCACATCGAGCGGGCCGGCGTGCACTCCGGCGACTCGATGGCGGTCTACCCACCCCAGAACCTGACCGACGAACAGCGCACCGCGATCGTCGAGTACACGACCAAGATGGCGCTCGGCCTCGGCGTCCGCGGCCTGATGAACGTCCAGTTCGTGATCGCGCCTGACGCCCAACCCGACGGCCCCGGCGTGTTCGTGATCGAGGTCAACCCGCGCTCCTCGCGGACCGTGCCCTTCCTGTCCAAGGTGACCGCCGTGCCGATGGTCCAGCTCGCGGTCAACGTTGGCCTCGGCAAGACGCTGGCCGAACAGGGCTACGAGGGCGGTCTCTGGCCCGAGGGCAAGCTGGTCGCCGTGAAGGCGCCCGTCTTCTCGATGGCGAAGCTGATCGGCGTCGACACGCACCTCGGCCCCGAGATGAAGTCGACCGGCGAGGTAATGGGCGTCGACAGCTCCTTCGAACCCGCGCTGACGAAGGCGCTGATCGCCTCAGACCTCGGCGTGCTCGCCGGGACGCCGTTCCTGCTCTCGCTCTCGAACCAGACCAAGACCGAGGCGATCCCACTCGTCCGCGCTCTGCACGAAGCGGGCTGTCCGCTCTACGCCACCGAGGGCACCGCAGCGCTGGTGCAGGGACTCGGCATTCCGGTCGAGGACGTGACGAAGCTCCTCGCCGGGCATCCGAACGTCGTCGACGTGATCGGCGACGGCACTGTCCGCGCCGTGATCAACACCGTCGAGGGCGGTCGCGACGAGCCACGACGCGATGGATTTCACATCCGACGTGCCGCCACCGAGCAGCGCATCCCTTGCTTCACCTCGATAGACACCGCCCGTGCAGCGATCACCGCGCTCGCCGGCCCGTCCAACTACGACGTGCGCCCGCTGAAGGAGTACCGCGACGGCATCCCCGCCGCTGAGGCTGCGGCCGCAAGCGAGTTTCCCTCGGAGGATGCGTGAGCGACGACGCACCGCAATTCGGAGCGCTGTTCGACCTCGATGGCACGCTGGTCGATTCGCTGCCGACCGTCGGCGCCGCGATGTCGCAGGCGATGAGCGACTTCGACCATCACTTCAGCGCCGAGAAGATCATCCCGCTAATCGGCGCACCGATGCCGGTGCTCGCAGCGGAGATGAGCGGCGTTTCAGCCGAGATCGCTGAGCAGATGAACGAGCGCTACCTCGAGCTCTACTACGCGGACTTCATCCAGGCGACGCGCCCGTTCGACGGCGCGACCGCGCTCCTCGAACGGCTTGAGGCTGCCGGCATGCCGTTGGGCGTCGTGACCAACAAGAACGAGCACGGCGGCAAGCTGATGCTCGAAATCCAACAGTGGGAGCGCTTCTTCTCGATTGTTGTGGGCCGCGATACGGCAGACCGTCCCAAGCCGTTTCCCGACGGATCACTACTGGCGCTCGACACGCTCGAGGTCACACCAGCCCACGCCGCGTTCGTCGGCGACACCGAGTTCGACATGAATGCCGCTCGCGACGCCGACATCGCCGTCCGGATCGGGCTGCTCGGGGCCAGGAACGCCCAGCAACTCGACGAGGCCGGGGCAACCCACGTCGTGAGTGATCTCGAAGCGGTCGGCGAGGTCCTCCTTGAGGCGGCCGCGCACCAGTCTCGAGCAGCGGCGGAGTCCTAACGATGGACCGCTTCACCACGACCGTCACCGCGAGTTCGCGACTCTACGGCGACACGCACATCCTCTGGCTCAAGCGCCCCGAGCAGCTCGTCAACAGCAGTCCCGGCGAGTTTCTGATGACCTATGTCGACGAGGGTTTCGACCCGCTGCTGGGCCGAGCCTTGTCGATCCACCGCATCCGCGATGGTCGCGACGGCCCTGAGTTCGCGCTGCTGTTCGACGTTGTCGGTCGCGGGACCGACTGGCTCTCGAGGCGAGCAACAGGCGACGAGGTCGCCTTCGTCGGTCCGCTCGGTCACGGCTTCGAGGTTCGCCCTCGGGTGCAACGCATGCTCCTCGTCGGTGGCGGCATCGGCGTCGCGCCGCTGGTCTGGCTCGCCGACGAGTTGATCGCCGACGGGCGCGACGTGACGCTACTGATCGGCGGTCGCAGCGAGGCGCAGATCTACCCGCCCGAACTGCTCCCCCCAGCCGTCGAGGTCGTCGTCACCACCGAGGATGGCTCATTCGGCGAACGAGGCCGCGTCACAGTCCCGTTCGAGCGCCTGCTGCCCTGGAGTGACCAGGCGTTCGCCTGCGGCCCAGAGCCGATGTTCGAGGCGCTGCACGACGTCACACGCCGCACTGGATCCGCCAAGCCCGTCCAAGGCCTCCTGGAGGGCCGCATGGCCTGCGGATTCGGCGTTTGCTACTCCTGTGCCGTGTTCCCAAAGCGGGGCGGGGTACGATTGGTCTGCACCGACGGGCCGCGATTCGAGCTCCGCGACCTGTACTCTTAGCAGACAGGCGACCGCATGCGCCGCTATCTCCGACCGCACTACCTGTTCGTCCTCGGCGGCCTGCTGATCGGACTCGCGATCGGGATCTTCCTGGTCGATACCGAGCCGGTGATCCTCGCGTGGATCGTGTGCGGCGGCCTTGGACTGAGCGGCGGCGCGTATCTCGCCGCCATTACCTCGGGCGAGCCGCTCGTCGGCGACGGACGTGGCGAGGCAGCGAACTGGACGCTTGAGGACCCATACGGCGACGAGGCCCAGCCAACGAAGTGCGGGAACCAGCAAGACAACTAGCAGTCGGTCGCCTGGCTCGCCGCGCGTGCTAGACCAGCTGCTCAATCACGGCGCCCAGTTCAACGTAGCGGTCCGCGAGCGAACGCATCTCCAGCGACGAGCTGCGGGCGAACGCGACGACCTCGACGCGAACGCCGCGGGTCTGCACCACCTCAACAGCACGCGCGAAGTCCGCGTCGCCAGAGATGATCGCGATCACATCGAGCCCGTCCGCCATCGTCAACATGTCGATCGCCATCTCGACGTCGAAGTTGCCCTTGATCGAACCGTCCGCGAACCGCTTCAGCGGCTTGGTCACGATGCGGTACTCGTACGGGACAAACGGCGCAACGAACTTCTGCTGCTCAAGCGGCTCCGAGGGATTGTCGGACACCGGCGAGTACGCCGTCGCGCGCACGATGTCGCGGCCCTGGCGCATAAAGTCGAGCAGCTTGCCCATGTTGATGGGCTTCGCGTCCGGCTCCTGGCCGTACATCAGGTTCGGCACATCGACGAAGAGGCCGACGCGCGGCTTCGTCCCCGCACGGTCGAGCTGCGCTCCGAGAGTTAGCAGACCGGCACGCAGCTCGTTCAGGACCGTTCCCTGTTGCTCAACGAGTCCGAAGAGCCCTGCGAGGTCAGGCGCAGTCGCATCTGCGGAGGACGTACGACGCGTCGTCGTACGTCGGCGCGGGGCTACGGTCACCTCTGCGGCGGGCTCCGACGCCTCTGCTGGCTCTTCAGCGACCGGCGCCTCAGCAACCGGTTCGTCGGCCTTAGTCGCCGCTTCCGTCACCTCGGCAGCAGACTCCGCCTCGGCAGAACGCGTTCGGCGTCGCCGTCGGGGCGCCGGCTTCTCGCTCACCTCAGAATCGCCGGTCTTCTCCGCCGTGGTCTCTTTCGCCTTGGCGGTCGTCTGCCGTCGACGACGAGGCGAAAGAGGACGGTCCTCATCGGATTCGGAGGAGTCTGACGAGTCGGACTTCGCTTCGTCGGTTTCCGCAGCGCTGTCGGGACGGCGCGCTGGTCGGCGTCCCGCGATGATCGAGGAGGAACGACGTCCGCCTCGGCCGCGTGAGCCGCTGCCGCCACCAGACTCGTCGGCTGCGTCCTGAATCGGTTCCCAAATCGTCGAAATTGTCACGCGACTGCTGCCTCACCTGTGAACTGAAGGACCGACACTCGCGCAGCGACCTGCTCAGCGAGTTCGATGAATGATTGCGCGACCTCGGAGTCCGGGGCCGTAGCCACGATCGGCTTTCCGCTGTCCCCACCCTCGCGCACGGATGCGTCGAGCGGTAGCTCACCAAGGAATTCGATACCGAGTTCCTCTGCCGCGTCTCGACCGCCGCCACGCCCGAAGACGTCGCCGGTCATGTTTTCGACCAGGCCGAAGATCGGCACGCCCATGCGGTCGAACATGCCGACCGCCTTGCGCGCGTCCTCGATTGCAACGACCTGGGGCGTGGAAACGATCACCACGCCAGCGATCACCGCGTCCTGCGCCATCGTCATCGAAGCGTCGGACGTGCCAGGTGGCAGGTCGATAATGAGGTAGTCGAGATCACCCCAGTCGACGTCGCGCATCAGTTGCCGAACGCCGGAGCCGATCATCGGCCCGCGCCAGACGACCGGCGAGCCCTTCGGCAGTACGAAGCCAATCGAAACGGCCTTTAGCCCATAGGCATCGAGCGTGTGTAAACCCTGTTCGCCCTCGGCCTGGATGCCGCCATCGATGCCAAGCATCGTCGGGATGTTGGGGCCAGTAATGTCCGCGTCGAGCAGCCCGACTTTCGCTCCGAGGCTCGCGAGTGCGACCGCGAGGTTGGTCGAAACAGTCGATTTACCGACGCCACCCTTGTTCGAGGCCACGGCGATCACGTTCTTCACGCCCGCAATCGCTGCTGGTCCGCCGTCCTGCCCGAGCGTCGGACGCACCTCGGCGCCCCAGTCGATCTCGATGGTGTCGACACCATCGAGCGGATCAAGCGCCGCATGGACGTCATGGTCGATCGTCTCGCGCAGCGGGCAGGCCGGGGTCGTGAGCACGAGCTCGAACGAGACGGTGCCGCCATCGACCTTGAGTTGACGCACCATGTTGAGCGAGACGATGTCGCGGTGCAATTCTGGATCGTTCACAGTTCGCAGCGCATCCAAGACGGCCTGCTGGTTAGCCACGGTACTCCTTCGCACAACGCACATCACAAGTATGTTGCTAATTCAACACTCACTGGGAACCTTGGAGCGCGTCCGAACGTTGTGTGTATGTCGGTGCTTGCGATCTTTCGGGGCTCGACGCTGGTTGCGTCAGTGGATCGCCCGTCGTGACGCCTGTGCGAGCACGCCGGTTCTGCCGACAAACCGAAGTATACGAGCGGTCTGTCCGAGGTGGAACCGATTAACAAACGTTTAGCAGTTTTTTTGCACTAAAACCTTGACGTGAGAGAAGGTAGTGCAAATAATAGTTCAGCCGGATGTGTGGATTCGGCAATCTCCGACCAGTGGCGGCCCCGGCAACCCGCCACGGAGACGAAGCACGAAGGGCGACGGCGGACTACACGCCGACCTGGCAGACAGGGCCGCCGCCATGAGCGAAGGACAATAAGGCGATGAGTCGCACCACAGCCCAGTCCCAGCCGCGAACTTCCGGGGCGACCCGCAAGGCATCGAAGAACTGTGTCCACCACTGGATCATCGATGCTCCGAACGGTCGCGAAAGCACTGGAACCTGCAAGCACTGCGGGGTAGAAAAAGGCTTCTCGAATTCCACCGAGAGCGTGATGTGGGAGCAGACCAACACTCTGCGTAACGACGTCCGTGAATCCACGGGCGCCTCCTCCCGCTTCTCGAAGCCTGCGGAGATTCGTCTCTCAGACGAGTAGCCCCTCCCCTGAGGCAAACAACAGGCGGGGCGGCACCAATGGTGTCGCCCCGCTTCGTTGTGTCCTCGCGTCACGGCCTTCAACCCGTGGGGCCGGCAGCCGTGGCGCCACTCCGCGTCGTTGCCCCCCAAATCACGAGATCCCAAAATCACGAGATCACGGCCTTCGAGCCTGACGGCACCGCCGTCGTCACCCGGCCCACGCCGCCTCCGTGAAGCGGGGCGTATCATCCGGTAACAACCCCGTACATGTCCCGA
>Ga0209403_10007348_pt1 | contig 10904 bp, 12 predicted proteins | sample ArcticOcean_MG_C_8_FD_187440 | JGI IMG/M metagenome (GOLD analysis project Ga0209403, IMG submission 187440) | Marine microbial communities from western Arctic Ocean - ArcticOcean_MG_CB11_86 (SPAdes) (version 2) | ecosystem: Environmental > Aquatic > Marine > Oceanic | place: Arctic Ocean...
CGAACCGGCTCCTTCGTGGGCCCGGGAGAGAATCCCCAGACCATCGAGCTCAAAGCGAATCAACGCGCTGACCCAGCTCCCACAACCCACCACCAGGCCGATATCCGCCTTCCCCCAGCGAAGAGCCCGGTCACAACCCTCAAGCGCTTGTGCGCCACACGAAGATAGGCTCGCAATGCTCCCGTTCGTGCCCATAATTTCATAACTCGCCGAAAGGAAACTGAACAAGTTATTCGCTAGCCCCTCCAGCAAATAAAACGGATTCACCTGATGCAACGCCACCTCGTTCAACACCTCAGGATCGGGAAGACCCCAATCAGGACCAGCGGTCTCAGAAAAAGACTGGTAAAAATCGAGGTATTCGAGGCGTGTATAATCACCCGATCCGACATAAAGTGATTTGCGCTCAGGCGGAATGGACAGCAAATCAACGCCAACACTCTCTATCGCTTCTTTTGCCGCGTGGAGCCCGAGAATCGAGGAGCGGTTCAGGAATTTTCTCTGACTGTTGAGTTTAGGCGGCACCTCGGGCGGCTCTTCATGGCCCGCCACCGTGCCGAAATAAAGAAAGTTATCGGGGAACGGGGCGTCATTCTGCTGCGGTTGGCGCACAACGCCGCGACGTCCGGCCCGAAGCCCCTCCCAATTCGCATCGACGCCAACCCCAAGGGGGGAGAGCATCCCGGCGCCCGTTATCCAGACTTCCCTGCCTTCCATCATTTCTACCTCTCTATTTAGGAGAGTGTGATTTCTCGATTCAAAATTTCAAAAAAGTGCGCCTGCTCGGCAGGGTCCTCGTAATCTTTGAGATCAACCACCCTGCCAGCAAAATCCACCACCACCTTACGCTCGCCACCTACTTGGGCGAGTCCCTTGTAGAGAGCGAGCCCTTCATCTTCTCCGGCAGCCTCGACTTTAAGTTCAATCTGGTCGCCCGGCAGGGCGAAGCCGTAATATTTAACTGTCTTTACCTGCTCGAGAAGAAACCATTTGGAAAAATCCGAACTCGCCGCCTCGAGCCACCCAGTCAGTTGAGCGAGCGCCTCGAGAATCATCGAGCCCGGCATCACCGGGAAGCGCGGGAAGTGGTACTCTAGGAAATCCTCGCTCATGGTAACGTTCTTGACGCCCTCCATGGTGGCTCCGCGCTCCCATGAAGTCACGCGATCAACCAACAGATAGCGCATCCGGATCCTCCCGCATTGTTATCCTTCCTCAACGCCCATGGCGGCGCCCAGCATCACCACCGTCGCTATTGCGAAACTGTCAGCGTGGCTAATCGAAACCGTCACCTGAGCAATCTTGAGCCTCTTGCGCATCTTCTCCATCGACCCGTACAGGAGGAGAGTGGGCTTGCCCGAGGGCATGGATTCCACTTCAATCTCCTGAAAACGGGCGAGGGTGCCAAATCCGCCCATCCCCACCCCGAAGGCCTTGAGGCAGGCTTCCTTGGCCGCGAAGCGCCCGGCCAAATGCGGATACGGGTCGGGCCGTAAATTGCAGTACGCCAGCTCCGCCTCCGTAAAAATTCTTTTCCCGAAAGCATCCTGGCGATCATGCGCCGTCTTGATCCGATCAATCTCTATTAAATCAACACCCTGATACAAATGCACGAGATTTCTCCGCTCCTCAGCCGATGTGCATTCCGCCGTCAACCGTAATCGCCTCACCGTTGATGTAGCTCGATGCCGGCGAGGAGAGAAATACGACAACACCGGCAATATCTTCCGGTTGCCCGAACCGTTTCGATGGAATCCGCTCCATAATCTTATCGCCTGCGTGCTTTCGGGCGACCTCGCTCATATCGGTTTCGATCATGCCGGGCAATACAGCGTTGAAGCGCAGCCCGCGCCCGCTCATCTCAGCCGCGCAGGCCCGCGTGAAGGAAATAACCCCCGCCTTGGCGGCGGCGTAATTCGTCTGCCCGCCGCCGCCCATAACCCCGATGATCGAGGAAATGTTCACGACACAGCCCGTACGTGCGCGCATCATAATCTCGACCGCCATTTTCGTGCAGTTGTAAACGCCGTTCAGGCTCACCCCGAGAACCTTGTCCCAGTCGGCTGGCTTCATTCGTAGTAAAAGCGTGTCCTTGATGACGCCCGCGTTGTTCACTAAAATATCAAGCGTACCGAAGTCTTCTTTAATTTTTTCGAACATAGCCTCGACCTGATCAAATGAGGAAACGTCCGCCTGATAGCACTCGGCCCGACCGCCAGCCTTTTCAATTTCGGCCTTCACTTCCTCGGACGCCTCTTGCGAGGCGCTGTAGTTGATCGCCACCTGTGCACCCGACGCCGCAAGCGCCAGAGAACACGCCCGCCCGATGCCTCGCCCGCCTCCGGTGACAAGCGCCACCTTTCCGCTCAAATCAATGTTCATCTATCCCGCCTTTCTGACAACGAGAGTCGCGTTCTGTCCACCAAAACCAAACGAGTTCGAGATCGCCGCGGGCACGGCCATCTTGCGGGACACGTTCGGGACATAATCAAGATCGCACTTGCGATCCGGGTTTTCCAGATTCAGCGTGGGGTGCACCTCATCGCGTGCCACGCTGAGCGTGGTGAATATCAACTCGGGCGCTCCGCAAGCCGCGATGAGATGGCCGATCATCGATTTGCTCGAACTGATAGCGAGTTTTTCCGCCCATGGGCCGAACACCTCTTTAATCGCCAGCGTCTCGGCCGGATCGTTGAGCTTCGTTCCCGTCCCGTGGGCATTTACATAAGCGATATCCTCGGGGACCATCCCCGCATCGCGAAGCGCCTCACTCATTGACCGCGCCGCGCCCCGGCCCTTGGGATCGGGCGCCGTCACCTGATAGGCATCCATGCTCGACCCGTAGCCAGATAGATTCGCATAGACCCGCGCCCCGCGCCGCTCGGCATGCTCGGCTGACTCAAGAACCAGAACCCCGGCCCCCTCACCGACCACCAGGCCCGAGCGCCTCCTGTCAAAGGGCCGGCAAAGTTCCTCCGGCGGCGCGGCGGCGGTCGTCGCCGCGCCAAGAAGTAAAAAAATCGCCATCCCGACAGGATGGATCATTGAGTCTGCCCCCCCGCAAAGGATAACATCTGCCTCCCCCCGGCGTATCATACGCATGCCAAGGCCGATGGCCTGCCCGGCTGCGGCGCAGGCAGATGTCAGCGTGGCCGATGGGCCTCGGCAGCCGGCCCATTTTGAGATTAGCGAGGTGGCCCGCTCCGGCGAATTTTTAAAATATCCCGCAGGATGAGTTTTTCCAAGCTCCTCCGCGAAATGGGCGGCGTTGAATTTCTCATCCTCACCAATCCAGGTGGCGAAATCCTCAAGGCGATAGGAACTCAGCCCGGTACCCATCAGCACACCCGAGCGCACGGGATTGGTCTCTCCCGGAGCTAGGCCCGCGTCCTCAAGCGCGCTTTGCGCGGCATCGAGGGCGAAAAGCACACGCCGCTCTCCCTCGCCAGCGTATTCCTCTGGAAGCCGCTCCCTGAGAGCGGCGAGATCTATATCCGCCACCTCGCCGGCCCCCGAGATGGGAAGCCGCCCGGCCTCGAAAGATGAAACCGGCCTCGCGCCCGATTCGCCCTTGAGTGCACGGCTCCAGGCGGTTTCCAGGTTCGCACCGAGGGCGGTCACCATGCCCATGCCAGTGATGAGAACTTCGTTCACGAGGCCTCCCAATCCCAGCGAGGCTCGAGCCAGCCCAAGTTGCGAAACCGCTGAGTAATTTCCTTGGGGTATGGCTCTTTAAAATGCGGAAACAGAAATCGCTCCGCGCTCGCTATCGTCTCGCCGTCCCGCTCCACCCATGCACGGCACCGGCTCCAGCGCTTGTCGGTTTCGAGCATTTCACCGTGAATATTCACCGTCGTCCCTGCCCGAAGGTCGATGGGCACCTTGACGTTGTTGATGAGCGAAATCACGCAGGCAGTCTCACACTTGTGGGTGTAGACAATGAGCCAACCCGTAATCTGGGCCATGGCTTCGATCAGAATCGAGCCCGGTATCAGGGGCACTCTAGTGAAATGCCCCTTGAGATAGGCTTCAGACAGCGGAAACGTCTTTACCCCGCTGACGCGCTTTCCGCTCTCAACCTCGGTGATGCGATCAAAGTATAGAAACCGCAAATCTTTCTCCTCGGATAAAACAATGACCAGCTAATCGTTTCATGCCGCGCTAGCACAAAACGCCGCGCAATTGCCCTCAAATCCTCTCGACAAAACAAGCGCCGTTTTCATTTTGGCAGCCACAGGGACATCCGAAAATTCAAGAGCATCTCGCGCCATGTCACCCACTCCCGGGCTCGGCGGCACAACGCCCTCGTCCAGCGCCCGGAGCGCCAGCAGTAAATCCACCATCGGCGAGGCCCCTAAAAGATGGCCAAAGGCGCCCTTTGTCGCAAGAGCGCGCGGGCGGCGCGCGCTAAATATATTTAACAAAGCCGCTGCCTCGGCCGCGTCCTCATTGAGGTTCCCCGCGCCGTGGACCACTACGAGGTCCACATCGCCAGGCGAAATCGCGGCTGACGCAAGCGCCGCGCCAATCGAATCCCCGATCGCCTCTTTGAGTCCATCGCTTTCATCGAGAGCGGTGGCCCGGCCCCAGCCTCTCAAATATCCCATAACAGGAGCCCCTCCCGTCCAAGCACCCTTCCCCGGTTCAATCAACAAAGCACCTGCGCCCTCTCCCAGCGCGGCAGCACCCGCCCCCGAAAAAGGACGGGGGAAATTGCCATCGCTGGATGCGGGCAAGAATCCCCGATTTATGTAGCGGGCGACGGAACGAGCCGAAACAGCGGGGCTCACCCCGGCGGCCAGCGCAGCCCTCGCCTTCTCCTCGCGCAAGGACTCGGCTGCCTCGATCAGCGCCCGGGCTGCGGCCTCGGGTCCCGGGCTGAAGGTTCCGTTCTCGCCCCGCAAATCGAACTGGATCGCCACCTGACAGAACCCGATGGCATTGAGCATCCCGAGCGGCCAGAGCGGCGGAATCTGCGCCATGCCCTCGTCATAAAATTTATTCAGATCGACGCCGCCCTCCTTGCGGGCGGCCAGAGCGGCGGAAACGAGATCGCTCTCTCCGGGGTCTAGCGAATCCATTCCGGCGAAAAAAGCTGTCTCCTCGCCGCCAATATCTTTACTCGATTTCTCGATCGCCTCGGATACCGCCGCGAGCAGCATGTGGGTTTGATGCCCCATGATTCGCGCGGCGCGTCGATTAGCGCCCAGTGCTCCTGGATCAATCGGTGCACACCGCGCCGAGGATATCGGGGCAAAACCCGCGAGCCCTTGGCCAGCCTCCAAGGCGAGAAAACTTTTACCCTTGCAAAGCGCCTCCCACGCGGCGTCCACGCCTCTTCCCGCTGCGGATACCATTCCTGCTCCCGTGACGGCAAAAGTGGTAGGCATCGGGCTCACTCGCCCTCATAACGGCCAAGGCAGAGCGAGGCATTTTGTCCGCCGAAACCAAAGCTGTTCGACAGGACGACCCGATGCTCAGCGGGGCGCGTTTCGTTGGGAACATAGTCCAGATCGCACTTCGGGTCCGGGTTTTCGTAATTGATCGTGGGCAGAATCTCCGAGCGGCGCATTCCTTCTAGCGCGAAGATCGCCTCGACGGCCCCTGCCGCGCCAATGGTGTGCCCGACCATGGATTTGTTCGAGCTTATCGGAATTTTACCCGCCCTATCACCAAACACCTCTTTAATCGCAGTGGTCTCGGTGAGATCGTTTTTCAGGGTCGATGTGCCGTGCGCGTTAATGTAATCCACCTCGTCGATTGAAACGCCCCCGTCAGCGAGCGCCCCGCGCATCGCGAGAACGGCCCCGGCTCCCTTGGGGTGCATGTCGGTGATGCGAAAAGCATCGGCCGAATCGCCGTAGCCAAGAACCTCGCCCAGAATCGGGGCCTTCCGCGCTAGGGCGTGTTCAAGCTCCTCAAGAACTAAAGAGCCCGCACCCTCTGACATCACAAAGCCGTTCCGCCGCCGGTCAAAGGGGCGTGAGGCCATCTGCGGTGTTTCGTACTTTTCCACCAGCGCCGTCAGGAGGACGAAACCAAAAAAACCCGCGTAGGAAATCGCCGACTCGCAGCCACCCGCGATCATCGCGTCTGCTTTCCCGTCGCGAATCAGGCGAAGCGCCTCGCCCACCGCCTGCCCCCCTGCTGCGCAAGCCGAGCAGACCGAAATCGTCGGTCCCTGGGCGTCAAACCCCGTCGCCACCACAGAGGTGGCAACGTCTATTTTTCGCCGATAAAATTGAAGGAAATCGTAGCCGCCCGAGTTGAATAACTCACTGAAGTCCCAATGCCCCTCCCAGGGAGACCCGCCGCCCGGCCGCCACTGGCGGAAAAGCTGGATCATCTGGGGAATATCAGGATGCTCGCCGTGCGATCCGACCGCGACCCCGATGCGGGAGCGATCTGCAATTTCGTCGAGGCGGGCATGGCCCGCCGACTCTCCCGTGGCGGCTAGCATCATCCGGACACCGCGCGTGGAGAATTTGAAAAGTTTGCGGTGGGAGGGCTTCTCGCGCGCCTCGATCCAAGCGTCGTCCACCTCGCCGGCAATCTGACAGGGTAGCTTTGCCGGGTCGAACAACCGAATATAGTCGATGCCGGATTTACCCTCGCGAGCCTCATCAAAACTGGAGGCGACGTCCCCGCCGAGAGGAGTCATCATCCCGTAACCGGTAACTACGACACGTTTCTGTGGCCGTGCCATGGAGGATAACTCCCGAGGTAGATGAGCGCAGAAAATAGGGCGGCGAACGAACTAGAAGATTTGCTTTTCTTCTTGGAGAGATTTCAGCCAGTTCTGGAGCACATTGTCGCCGCTGGGCAACACAGGGGCTTTTCCGGTCTCAGAACATACAATGTGGGTGCCGTCCTCCGTTTTCCAGTCCGCCCCGGCAGGGCTCTTCTCCGGCAAGTGCGCAAGGATGTCGCCGACACCCACTGCAAGTGTCCGAGGGGTGACGAGGGCCGGAAGTTCATCGACCGGGGTTCCTGGATCGAGATCGTCCGCCGCTTCTGTCAGGCGCAACTTCAAAATTTCAACGCCCTTTTCAGTGACATCGTTGTTCTCGTCTATCGCCACGCCCTCGCCAAACATTTCCTCGACATGCTCGAGCACGAAGTTGCGAGCCATTTTTATGCCAAAGACTTGCTCCAGCCGAAAGTTCACATCGAGAAAATCAAGGGACAGAACATCCAGATCTTCCACAAGCGAGCTATCCGGGGCAATCGTATCCTTGTCCACGCCGGTGGTGTGAACAATTGCGTCGATGACTTCCTGCATGATCCGCTCATCACTGATCATGTTCTTCGCCATTAATTTCTCCTCGTGCCTCTTTTGAATGTCCTATTATCACATAGGACTGGACAGCCGCCCGGAACCCATAATCAATATTCGTCATGACATTAGGCCTGCATTAAAACGCTCTGCCCGGTAATGTGCAACTTCGGAACCGGGGAAGGCAAGAATGCATCATCCCGGAGGGGATGGCCAGATTAAGCGGTTGCTCACGCCCTTGTCGGCCACTACTGTCTGCCCCCGGATGACCTCGCTCGCTGGCCCCAGCAGATATTGGACCACCCCGGCAACCTCCTCGGGCGAGAGAAAAAACCGCTCGGGCAGGTTCTCCAGGTCCGGGTTCACCATCCGGAGCGTCTTAAAAGAATCCGTCATCACCAGGCCCGCACAAACAGCGTTCACCGAAATACCTCGATCGCCCCAGCTTTCTGCCCAATACTTCACAGCTGACTCCATCGCCGCCTTCATCGATCCCAACGGATAGTCCGGATTGACGAACCGACTTCCCAGACTCGAAAGAAACACCACCGCGCCGCCCTGTCGGGAAAGAGGATCGAGCGCCTTCTGCATGCAAAAGACGTTACCCAAGTAGTTCGTATCCACCAGTTGGCGGAGATCGCGTTCCAAGAGTTTTTCCCACGGCTTGAAAGGGGCTCGAGCAGCGTTGAGCACGAGAAAATCCAGACGGTCGAATTCTTCCTCGGCTTTCTTGAAAAGAGCCTCGACTGCATCTTTTTTGGCAATATCGGCGGGAACCGCTATGGCGCGCACTCCCTCCACCTCGACTTCGCGGCACAACGCCTCAGCCAGTTTACCCGAGCGACCCCGACCCTCACGGTGGTTAATCACCAGATCCACCCCCGCCCGTGCAAGGCGCCTCGCAACGGCCGCGCCAATTCCGCGTGACGCACCAGTAATTAAAGCAACCTTGCCCTGAAAATACGATTCGGTATCATGCGGAGTATTCACTGAAAAACCTTACCTTCGTCGTTTATTCTGGCTTGGGCTGTCAAATAGGCGGAAATTAACACGGTCCCCACAAAATACCCGACAGGGCACTTGAAAACCTTACCGGATTAGCTGACCCGGTTATAGCATCCGGGCTCTATTCTATCAATTACAACAGCCTTTGGCCGATTTCAATGACATTTTAAACCGGTAAAAATTTAGGCTTTGAATCCTCGCACCCAGGAGTTTAGAATACCCCCTAATATTAGTTTCGGGATTCTATCCAATCCTTCCCAGCCAATGAGGACAACCGATGGATCATCTTAAAATTCAAGAGATGCCCGAGCTCAGGAGCCCCACCTTGGTACTCGCTTTTTCCGGATGGAACGACGCCAGCAGCGCCGCGACGACTGCTGCGACCTATATCTCCGAGGAACTCGGGGGCTCGGAGTTCGCCTCCATCGACTCTGATATTTTCCACAATTTCCAGGACACCCGTCCCTTGGTGAGTTTTGACGCCGAAGGACAACGCCAGATTACCTGGCCCTCCAATACATTTTATGCTTGCCGCACCCCTCAACTGGCGAACGATTTGATCTTTTTTGTCGGAGTCGAGCCTCATCTTCAGTGGCAATTATTCACGCAAATGATTAATACCCTCGCGCAAAAGTGCGACGTTAGAATGGCCGTGACGCTGGGCGCGCTTCTCGCCGACGTTTACCACCGAAGCGAGGTGCGCATTACCGGCTCCTCGACCAATGTCGAGCTCGCGACCCGCTTGGGCCTCAAACGTTCGGGCTACGAAGGCCCCACCGGCATCGTCGGCATCCTGAACAATCTGTTCCGCAACGAGAACCTGCCTGCCGTGAGCGTTTGGGCGAACGTCCCTCACTACGTCAACGTCTCGCCTAACCCAAAGGCGGCTCTCGCCCTTGTCCGCCGCCTAAACGAATTTCTCCAGCTCAAGGTGAGCGTTTCCGAGCTGGAAATGGGCTCCATCGATTTCGATGACAAGGTTGACCAGGCCCTCGAATCGAACAAGGCGGTAAAGGAGTATGTGGAAGAACTCAGGCTCCGGAGCGAGGATGAGGACGAGGACCCCTCGGGTGGCCTGCCCTCGGGAGAGGATCTAGCCCGTGAGGTAGAGCGGTTTCTACGGGAGCGCGGTCGGGGCAAAGATTCCGAGGAGGACAACTAACTCTCGGGATTAAAAAGCCGTCACACCATCAAATTAATAATCTTGAATATTTTTCATGCTGCCCCGGAACAGATTTCTCCGAACGCAGAAAAACCACAAATCGTTAACTCACGAAACTTAAAACGGAAATTCAGGATGAAGCGTCAGTCACCCTTGAAGCCACTGATTGGCGGACCAAGTCTCTGATCTGCGCTGTATCGGCTGTTTTCTGAAGAAAGCACGAGGCGCCCAGACTCATGATCCGCTCTTTATGACTGGGATCGTCCAAGCCTGTTATGGCGATAATTGTTGTATTCGCGCCACCACCACTCTGCTTGATCTGGCGGCAAACTTCAAAACTATCCACTCCGGGAAGCATCAGGTCGAGCAAAACGACATCGGGTTTATTATTGGCATATAGCAATCCGGCCCGGAACCAATTGTGGGCTATTTCGATCTCATACTCGGAGTTATCCAGAAGCAGGATGTCCCGGATCAATTCGGTGAAATTCTTGTCATCATCGACCACGAGCACTTTCGGCGGTCCGGTGCGCTCGTTAAAGATGTGCGGGATATTCTTTGACTCAAGGAAAGCCATGAGATCTTCCCGAAGAACGCGGCGATGGCCGCCCGGTGTCTTGTATGCTCGGAGCCATTTCTTGTCGCTCCAGTTCTGAATCGTCACAGGAGTCACATCACATATCTCAGCCACTTCAAAAGTCGTGAACGCTTTTTTCGAAGCCAACTTTTCGGGAACAGCCACTGTCAATCTCCCAAGCTGCAAATGGTAAAGATAATGATACTTCCATGTTTCTTGGAATTTAATACTAAATCCATTTTTTCATTAGACTTATACTATATGATATATAATGAGCCTTTCAAGAGGCTGAGAGCTACAATTAACAATATTCAATTAATATCAGTAATTAAATATTGCTTAATTTTCCTTTAATTTCAATAATCCGAAGCTCCAGCTTCAACTATTCAATCAAATATCAACGTGACGATTTTTTATAGTCCTGATTTTTGATACAAAACATAGCACCTAGAGCACCTGGCATTTCAACATTCTTTTCATTGGGAAAAAGGACATTCTTATGCGGGCCCTCATTCAACGCGTCCGAAAATCCAGTGTGAGCGTATCCGGCGAACTCGTAGGCGAAATCGGACCGGGCATACTGACCCTCATGGGAGTGGGCCCTGAGGACACCGAAAAGGAAGTGCGCTACCTCGCCGGGAAGTGCGTCCATCTTCGAATCTTTACCGACAAGGATGGCAAGATGAACAGCTCGCTCCTCGACACCGGGGGCGAAATGCTCGTCATCAGCCAGTTCACCCTCTACGGTGATTGCCGGAAAGGAAGACGCCCCTCCTTCATCGGCGCCGCATCCCCCGATTTGGCCGAAGAGTTGATCAATCAATTCGTCGCTGAAATTGAGCGGCTCGGCGTACCCACCGCCACAGGAAGATTTGGCGCCATGA
>Ga0209403_10007353_pt1 | contig 10900 bp, 9 predicted proteins | sample ArcticOcean_MG_C_8_FD_187440 | JGI IMG/M metagenome (GOLD analysis project Ga0209403, IMG submission 187440) | Marine microbial communities from western Arctic Ocean - ArcticOcean_MG_CB11_86 (SPAdes) (version 2) | ecosystem: Environmental > Aquatic > Marine > Oceanic | place: Arctic Ocean...
CCGTCGTAGTCGAATGCGGCGTGGTAAGAGGCGGGATAGTCGGCACCGGGCAGCAGCCAGTCGACGATGCGATCGTGGATGTGCTGTGCGTTGGGCATGTCTATTGCGTTGCGTGAGTCGCCCTGCGGGCGATAGAACGGCCAGAACATGGTGTGGTCCCGATAGCGGTGCCAGAGCGCGATCAGGTGCGCGCCACTCGGATGAGGCGTGTACTGGGGAAGCCAGTTCATTCGTAGCTCGATTGATTCCGCCCGCGTGAAGGCGGGGAGACCATCGATTACGAGTGATCGCGTTGCACGTGGGTGCCTCAGGCCGAGTTCCAGGACGATCTGGGCTCCGGTATGTGACCCGTAAACGTGAGGCCGCTTGAGGCCCATCGCATTCATCGTCTCGACGACGCCGTCCGCATAGTCGGCGATCGACGGGTGAGGCACCCCGATGAGACGATCAGAGGCTCCATAGCCAGGCGTATCGAGAGTCATTGCCGTGTAGCCGAGATCTGCGAGTTGGCGCGCCAACGGGAGCAGCATCACCCCGGTAGTCGGGGATTCATGCACCATGAGCACTGGTGGCCCTTCACCGACACGTCGGTAGTGCACCTGACGGCCGTTGACATTGACGAAGTGCCTCGTTACCCGGTGTGCCATTTCATCCTCTCGCGTCGCGTCGTATCCATTGATGTCATGCGCTAGTAGTCACGCAGCAGCGTTCCAAAGCCCGTGAACTGGTCACCAAAGCCGTTGTCTCGCAGCGCCTGCCAGACAGTCGCGGCGTTGATGGCGACCACTGGCTTTCCGAGCTCGCTTTCGGCCTCATCGGCCAGGCGTAGCATCGAGAGATTTGTGCCGACCTGCACGATGGCGTCGACATCGGGTCCGTCCAGGTCGCGAAGGATTGGACGAAGCTCGTCGCTGCCTACGGCTGCGATTGCTGTCGCGGATGGGCAACGAAGGCCGTGGAGCCGAACGATCTCGACGCCGAGTTCTTCGAAGAAACCACGAACCTGTTCGTCCCCGACTGGTTGATATGGCGTGAGGACTGCGATGCGCTTGAGGCCGAGGACCGCCACCGCTGCCTCGCAGGCCGCCGCGCCGGTCGCGACCTGGAGACCCGATGCCTCCTCGACCTCCCTGGTGAACTGCGCGCCGCCAGCCTTGCCACCCCAGAACGTCTCGGCAGACATTCCCATGACGAGATAGTCGGGCTCGCAGGTGATGACATCGCGGATCGCTGTCTTGATCGATTCTCGGATCTGGCCTAGCAGCGCCTCAAATGCGTCGTCCGACGAGAGATCCTGCGTCTCGAGGTACATCCTCCCGGCATGAAACGTGATCCCGTCCGGCTTGATCGCATTGAAGTCGTGATTCAAGAATCAACGACAGGCGTCCTCGTGAAGACCATCCATCACCGCAAGTGGGGCAGCTCTAACGGGCGCGTCAGTTACGCCATCAAGGTCCCACGGGATGCAGACCTGCGGATAAGAACGACCAACGGGCGGGTAATCACCGACGGCGTTAACGGCAACCACGGCCTGCGCTCGGTCAATGGATCGATTTCCGCAGAGCGCATGGCGGGCTCGATGAAGACGCGGACCACCAATGGCAGCATCGACATTGAACTCACTCGCCTCAACGCGAACGAAGATATCAACCTGAAGACCGTCAACGGCAGCATCGTGCTGAGCCTGCCGGAGGCAACGACCGCAGATCTCGATGTGACAACAGCCAATGGCCGGATCCGCAGCGACCTGCCGGTCACGATTGGAACCGCCAGCAAGCGGAAACTGCACGGCACCCTGAACGGCGGCGGCGACACCCGCGTGCGCGTGTCAACGGTCAACGGTCAACGGCAGCATCTCCCTGCGGGGCGTTTCACGGGGCTCTTCTATCGACGGGCGTGATACACACTTCGGGATCCAGCAGGCAAGGATCCCGCGCACCGGGCGCTGCCGGTAACGCCGGTCGTCCGCCTGAGCCATCGACTGGATTGAACGGATCGAGAGCACCGATTCACCTGCACGATTCACCTGCAAATGGGGTCGAGGTCGGGGTCGGGTTACACTCCCGTCATCGACGCGTAATACAACGAACGACCATCTGCCCCACTGAATCCAAAGCCCCGCCCGGTTGCCTGCCGCACACCGCACGGGTGGCCATTGGGCGATGTCTGCAACTCGGCACTGCGCGCTTGCTGATTGCCGTTCTCACTGTCTTGCTTGCCAATGGCTGCGATCGTCCGACGACCGGCGCGGGCGTGATCCGCTTTGCAACCGGCACGCCGCTACAATCGTTTGATCCACATCGCTCCGACTCAGGACCCGTACACAGCACCTACCTGACCCTGGTATACGACGGCTTGACGGGGGCCAATCCGGATGATCTATGGAACCCGCTGCCCAGCCTCGCGCATTCCTGGCACTGGGTGACGGACACGTCGATTGAGTTTGAGCTGGTCACGGGCGCGACATTCACCGACGGCACCCGCTTCGACGCAAGCGTTGCCAAGGTCAATATCGAGCGAATGCTAGAGGTCAAGGGACCCCGCGTGAACACCGTTGCCACGGTCAGATCAGCGGAGGTAATCGGCCCGTATACCCTGCGCATCCACCTGCACGCACCCGACCCAACCCTGCTGCAAAACCTCGCTGGATCGCCGGGCATGATGGTGAGCCCGGGCGCCTTCGATAATCCGGATCTTGACCTCAATCCCGTTGGAACCGGTCCATTCATCTACGACAAGGACAACTCCACGATCGGCGAGGTCCACCGCTTCGTGCCACGGCCCGACTATTTCAACGATGCTATCGCCAACGACGCGCCGTATGAGGTACATGTCCTGGTCAACGCGCGCGCCCGCCTCAACGCCCTCATCTCGGGCCAGGTCGACATCGCCAACATCTCGCCGCTCGAGGCGGCGCCGGCTGCGCAGCTTGGCTTTGCCATCGAGGAACGTGCCAACCGTTGGTTCGGGATGACGCTGCTCGACCGAAACGGCGAACTGGTGCCTGAGCTGAAAGACCCGCGGGTGCGCCAGGCGTTAGGCTTTGCGGTCGATCGACAAGCCCTGGCCGACGCCCTCTTTTTCGGCTACGCGCGACCTGCATCCCAGCCGATGGTCAAAGACGTCGGCTACGTGCCGGCCCTCGACAACTTTTACCGCTACGACCCGGATCATGCGCGCGCACTGCTCAAGGCCGCAGGGGTTAGTTCGTTCACGTTTGTCACTCCGGTCTCTCCCGACGCCTCATCCGAGTATGAGGCGGTTCAGCACTATCTGCGTCAGGTTGGCATCAACATGGAAATCGAGGTGATCGAACCAGGCACGATCGCCGCGCTCGCACGCACTGAGCGCTACCCCGTCAACACCATCACGTTTCCCAACTTCGGCCCCGACAGCCGACACCCGGCGATCTGGGAGACAACCGCTGTCTTCAACCCGTTCCGGGTGCCGAACCCGCGTCTGAACGAACTCGCCGCTGCGGCTCGCTCAAGCCTCGATGAGAAACTTCGGCAACGCAACTACAAAGAGTACTTCGAGATCATCGTCAAAGATGTGCATTCACTCATCTACCTGCAGTTCGCAGATCTGGTCGCCTACGACGCCGCCAAGTTGAGACACGTACAGGTGGGCCCCTTCATCGACCCGGTGCTGCGCAACATCCGCCTTGCACCAACAGACGACAGTGCGGCGACGATGCCAAAGCAACAAATCGACGTCGCGGGAGCACCCGATGCTTAGCTTGTTTCTCGGTCGCCTGTTCGGCCTCATTCCCCTGCTCCTGATCGTCAGTTTCATGACCTTTGGCATGTTGCACATGGTTCCCGGCGACATTACCGACCGGATCCTCGGCACCGAGGCGACAGCCGAGCAGTACGCGGAACTCGCGGAGAAACTCGGCCTGAACGACCCTTTCCTGGTTCAGTACGGGCGTTGGTTGGGCGGCGCTGTAACCGGCGACCTTGGCACGTCTGCCTACAATAGCCAGAAAGTCACCGACGCCGTCATGGATACCTTGCCGGTCACGTTGTCGCTAACCGCCGGCGGGATGCTGGTCGCTATCATCATCGGAATCCCGGCCGGGGTCTATGCAGGACTGCACCGCGGCAGCAGCATCGATCGTGCCGCTGTCCTCATCGCCACTATCGGCCAGGCCCTGCCAAACTTTTGGGTAGCGATGCTTTTGCTGGTGCCGTTTGCGCTCTGGTGGCAACTCGTCCCGGCGACCGGCTTCACACCACCTACAACGAGCTTTACCGGCTGGATCGCCAGTATCAGTCTGGCGTCGATTGCGCTCGGCACGTCGTCCAGCGCATCCCTTGCCCGTCAGACCCGCGGCGCAATCATCGACGTGTTGAAGCAGGACTACATCCGCACCGCACGCGCAAAGGGCTTGCCCCGTCGCACGATCACATTCAAACACGCGCTCAAAAACGCCGCGATTCCGGTGATCACGACCATCGGTTTCCAGGTCAACGCTCTGCTCGGCGGCGCGCTTATCGTCGAGCAGGTGTTCGGCCTGAACGGCTTTGGCTCACTGGCCATCGACTCGGTGCGAACGCAGAACATACCGATGATGCAGGGGGTCGTGATCATGGGCACCCTCGTCATCGTCAGCGTCAACATAATCGTCGATGTCGCCTACGGCTACGTCAATCCACGGGTGCGGACGTCATGACGATCTCGCACCATTGCCCCGGTCACATGCGTCCCGCATGCACACATGAGTAGCCAGGCACTGACGGGCGGGCAGCGCTTCCTCGCCGCTTTCATCCAGCATCGTCTCGCGCTCGTGTCCGCCGTTTACCTCGTGTTTCTCGGGGTCATCGCGCTCGTCGGCGAGTCTCTACTCATCCGTGACCCGCTGCACATCGACTTGTCAAGGGTGCTCGAAGGCCCATCGGCCGAGCACTGGTTTGGTACCGATCACCTCGGCCGCAGCACCCTCGCTCGTGTGGTTGTCGCGACACGCGTGGCGCTTGAAGCGGCGGCACTCGGCGTCGGCATCGCCATCGCCCTGGGCACCCCGCTCGGCCTCCTGTCCGGCTACTTTGGCGGCTGGTGGGACCGAATTGCCATGCGAATTGTCGAGGCGGTCATCGCCCTGCCCGGACTGCTCGTCGCGATCGCCATCATCGCGATACTGGGCCCCAGCCTGACCAACGCCATGATTGCGCTTGGCATCGCCAACTCCACCTCCTTTTTCCGCCTCATGCGCGGGGCCGCGCTCGAAGTGCGCCAGACCCTCTACGTGGACGCGGCTCAGGTCGTTGGCGCATCAACCACGCGCATCGTGTTTCGTCACGTCCTGCCCAATGTGACCGGACCCCTGACAGTTCAGACAACCCTCGCTTTCTCATTTGTGCTGCTGGCCGAGGCCGGCTTGTCGTTCATCGGCCTTGGTGTGCAGCCGCCGGAATCCAGTTGGGGCGCCATGCTCTCCATCGCACAAAATTACGTTTATCAGCAGCCCTTCATGGCGGTGCCTCCGGGGCTGATGATCATGTTCACGGTACTCGCGTTCAATCTGCTCGGCGATGGCCTGCGCGACGCGCTGTCCCGGGTCGACCCAGTCATCCGCGTCAAAGACCGACGGCGCGAGACGACACCTGCCCCGGCCGACGACGACGCTGCGAGCGCCCTGCTATCGGTATCCGGGCTGGAGGTTTGTTTCCGCTCGCCACGCGGTGAGGACCTGAGCGTGATCTCAGATGTCGGCTTTGCAGTGCAACCGGGACAGACCGTTGGCCTCGTGGGCGAATCCGGCTGCGGCAAGTCGGTTACGGCGATGGCGATGATGGGGCTGCTGCCTGGAAACGGCTTCGTCCGCGCAGGCGCGATCCGGTTTGGCGACGCAAACCTGACTGACCTCGATGAAGACGCCTTGAACCGCATCCGCGGCAACGATATCGCCATGATCTTTCAGGAGCCGATGACCAGTCTGAATCCCGCCTTTTCAATCCGAAACCAGATCAGTGAGAGCCTGATCCTGCACGACGGAATGTCGCGTCGTGACGCCGATGAGCGGGTTGTTGCGCTGCTCGACCAGGTTGGCATCCCCAAGCCGCGACATCGTGCAGACGACTACCCCCACCAGTTCTCCGGGGGCATGGCGCAGCGGGTCATGATTGCCATGGCCATCGCGTGCAATCCGAGACTCCTTATCGCCGACGAACCAACAACCGCACTGGACGTCACCATTCAAGCCCAGGTACTGGACCTGCTGACCTCCCTGCAGGAAGAAAATGGCATGTCCATTCTCCTGATCACGCATGATCTCGGCGTTGTTGCCGACATGTGCGACGACGCGGTCGTTATGTATGCGGGCCAAATCGTAGAGGCGGGTTCGACCACACAGGTGCTGACGGCTCCGGCACATCCCTACACCGCCGGTCTCCTCGCATCGATGCCGGAAGGCAATCCGGATGGCGGCACGCTGACGCAGATTCCGGGACGCGTACCCGCACCGGACGACTGGCCGGCTGGATGTCGATTTAGCCCCCGTTGCCCCTATGCCTCCCCGGCCTGCGAGGCGCCAGCGCCCCTGCGGCCGATCGACGGGCGCGGCAAATCACGCTGCGCGCTCATCGAATCGATCGACCCGGCGAGCAAGTGGTCATGAGCCTTCTCACCGTCGATGATCTCAAGGTGATCTTCCCTGTACGGCGCGGGTTCCTCGGCCGCTCAAGCTACGAGGTCCGGGCGGTCAATGGCGTCACCTTTGTCCTCGAAGCGGGCGAGACACTTGGCCTTGTCGGCGAGTCCGGCTCGGGCAAGAGCACGATTGGGCGCGCACTGCTGCGCCTCGTACCCGCCAGCGGCGGCACCATCTGCATCGACGGCAAAGACATCACGCGCGAGCCAGGACGCGTTCTCGACTTTCGGCGTGACCTGCAGGTCATCTTTCAGGATCCCTACTCGTCGCTGAATCCATCAATGATCATTGGCGACATCATCGGTGAACCCCTGACGATTCATCACGGGATGCGTGGCGAGGCCAAGCGAGCACGGGTCGCAGAGCTACTTTCTCAGGTCGGTCTCTCCGCCGATCAGATGGAGCGCTATCCCAGCGAGTTTTCGGGCGGCCAGCGCCAGCGCATCGCCATCGCGCGCGCCCTGTCCCTGTCGCCACGCATCATTATTTGCGATGAGGCGGTGAGTGCACTCGACGTTTCCACGCAAAGCCAGGTGATCAACCTGTTGCAGGAACTCAAATCAAGACTTGGGATCGCCTATCTTTTCATTGCTCATGACCTGGCGGTGGTGCGCCACATCAGTGACAACATCGGCGTTCTCTACCTTGGCCAACTCATGGAGCAGGGTCCCGCAAAACGTGTCTACGACGAGCCCAGGCACCCCTATACCCGCATGTTGTTGCAGGCAGTCCCGGTCACGGACCCCGCACGGCAGAAAGCCCGGAAAGCAGAGCGACGCAAGATCCCGGCGCGTGAATTACCGGGCCCGACCAACGTCCCCGATGGTTGCCCCTTCCACACGCGCTGTCCTGACGTGATGGATTTCTGCCGGACGACCAAGCCGGCTTCAGTCCCTGCGCCCGGCGGCGGCGAGGTCGCGTGTCACCTGTACGCTGACGCGCACAGCTGAAGACCGATACGGATCAGGCCACACCCTTGTCATTCCTGAGCGTGGTTGGCAGCGCTCCTGGACTAACCGGGTTGGTCTCGGCAAGGATGCTGTCGAAACGGCTTTTGATCCGCGGCATGAATTCATCCTGCGTAAAGAGGTAGAACTTGTTCGTCAGGATGGCATCTGCGACAAGCTCACCCGCCTGGCGAGGCGCCATCCCCTGTTCTTCGAAGTAGCGTTCGAACGACCCCCTGGATTCACGCTGCTGCAGCGTGGCTAGCCCGTCACGTGCAGGCAAATCGGCGGGACGATTGCGGTCTGACCTGATGATGTTGGTATTGATGATGCCCGGACACAGGCACGTGACGCCAATGTTCGCAGCCGCGGCTTCAAGATCGAAGAAGAGCCCCTCCGACAAACGCGTGACGGCGTGCTTGGAAACGCTGTACACCGACCCGCCCCCCGTCATCATCCCCGCTATTGATGAGGTGTTGACCACATGCGACGCCTCGCCGTGCGCAAGCATGTGCGGAACAAAGGTGCGGATGCCCGCGACAACGCCGTCGAGATTGACGCTCATGATCCACTGCCAGTCCGCTTCGGAGACCTTCCACAACGGACCGCCGCCAGCGCCAACGCCTGCATTGTTGCAGAGCACATGGACGTTACCGTACGCCGACACGGTGGTTGCCAGCAAGCGTTCGAGATGCGCCTTGCGGGTGACATCCGTAAGGCAGGCAGTGACCGGCAGATTCGCATCCTGCAATCGCGTCGCCTGGGCTTCCAGCACGCTCTCCTCAACATCCGCCATAACTACGTTCATGCCCCGGTTGGCGAAGGCTTCGGTCATGCCCAGGCCAATTCCGCTCGCCGCGCCCGTCACAACGGCCGTCTTCCCAGCCAATACGTCCATGGTTTGAATCCTTCGTTTTGATGCCTCACCGTACCAGCTTCCCGGATGTGGACACATTCATCGCCAACGCAGCTACCTCAGACCCGTCGGCAGAACTCAATCTCGCGATAGGTGCTATCGCGATCCCGGAACGAGGGATGCAACCTTGACGACGCCGTCGAACAGCGACCAGGCCACCCGCTTATTGTCACTGGAGATTGCCACCGACTGGATCGGCATCGATTCCTGCCGTTCCAGCAGCGACGCGCCGTTGCCCACACGCCACGGTCGCAGGAATCCCTTCTCATCGCCGCTGACAACCTGGCGGCCATCGTGACTGATCGCCAGGCCCCGCACCCAATAGGCGTCAAAGCCCTGCTTGCGGAACAGCGTCTCCCGCGCGGCCAGGTCGCGCGCGAGGATGCCCGACCGGCCCTTCACCTGCACGGTACTCGCGAGCCGATCATTCAGCGACAGCACGACGCGCCACATGCCGTAGACTGCGCCCCGATCTTCCAGCACCTGTTGTCGGCCGGTTTCGAAGCCAAACACTTCAATGATGGCGCGATGACCGCTCGACTCGTGGTATTCGCCGGTCGCAGCGACGATGAAGCGGCCATCTGCAGATGCCGCCAACCCGTTTCGGACCGGCATGCGCGTGACCAGCGAACGCTCCTGCGCACCGCCCTGGACCTTGATCGACCGCTTATCAGCGGTGACACGTCCGCCGTGACCGCGAGGCGCATGGGTGCTGCACTCGTCGCAACCCGACTGCCGTCACCGCTGCGCGCGTAACTCACCACCCGCTCGCTCTCGATCACCCGCTGCGCTGCGATGTCCCAGCGCTCGAGCGCGCCGTCCCGGCGGTGAACGATCAGTACGCCATGCGCCAGCATCGTCCCCCACATCATCCCCTACATCATCGAAGTGGAGTTGCACCGCCACGTGCGCTGCTCCTCACTCGGTTCGTAGGGCTGCGACTGGCCAAGCACCACCGGTGTCGTGAGCATAACGGTTGTTACACAACTGCTGGTCATCGAAACAGCGAATACAAGGACCAGGAAGCCGAACAGTTCATTCCAACTTGATCACCTGCTAACGATTGCAGGGAGTCGGCTCCCGGCAAAGCCCCGCGCTTCCCGCCACAACATCGTCGCGCATCGCACCGCACCGCAAGGTTGACGCGGGGGCCCGATACTCATCATCCCGATCCACCCGCAATTCCACGCCGCAGTGCGTATGTGCATCCATGCTCCCCTCAACCAAAATCCATCAAAAAAGTCCACAAACAAACGCGTAGCAAAAAATGCAACCACGACACGACTCACAGCAAAACAGCTGACCAGACAAGGCAACGCTACCGTGCGCCGACCATCGACGGAAGGGCCGGACGACATTTTCCGATGGCCGGGCAAAACGCCGGTTTCAGCCCAGGCTGATTTTGTACCGTCGTCGGGCTATGCTCCCAGCGTCTGACAGTGACCATCGCAACCCCCACAGCATTCACCGGAGAATCATCATGGACTTCGATACGATCATCTTTGAGAAAACCGGCGCCGTTGCGACCATCACGCTCAACCGCCCAGAGCGCCTGAACGCGTGGACGACTCAGATGAACATCGACATCGTCGATGCCGTGACAAATGCCAATGACGACCCGATGATCGGCGCGATCATCGTGACCGGTGCCGGTCGTGGATTCTGTGCCGGTGCGGACATTCAGGACAACTTCAAATCGAGAATTGACGGCAAAAGCGACCCCGCACCCGAGAATAAACGCGCGCCATCCAACTACGTTGCGTTCATGCGACAAAGCAAGCCGATCATCGCCGCGGTTAACGGCGCAGCCGTCGGTGTTGGCGTCACAATGATGTTGCCGTTTGACATTATCATCGCCGCCGAGGCGGCCCGCTTCGGACTCGCGTTCGTGAAGATGGGGGTGGTGCCCGAACTCGCTTCATCCCACTTTCTGGTGCAACGCGTCGGCTTCGGCAATGCCAGTGAGATGTGCCTGTCTGGCCGTCTGTATTCAGCGGCAGAGGCTCAGGAACGAGGACTCACGAATCACGTGGTCCCCGCCGATAGTTTGATGGACAAGGCCATGGAACTCGCCAACGAGATTGCGGGAAACCCCTCTCGTCAACTACGCATGGTCAAGTCCTTGCTGACCGCCAATGGGAGCGAAACCGATATTACGGCGGTACAACGTCGCGAGGGCGAAGCGCTCGCCGAGTGTTACGTCTCAGCCGAGCACAAAGAAGCAGTCCAGGCATTTCTTGAGAAGCGAACGCCCGATTTCCGCAACCTCTAGCAGGGTGCTGAAAAAGTGCTTTCCTGCACTTTTTCAGAGTCGCGGGCCTCAGCCCGCTCACGACAAATCGACGACTTAGGTCGTCGATTTTCGGCCGATACATCCATGTATCG
>Ga0209403_10007354_pt1 | contig 10900 bp, 11 predicted proteins | sample ArcticOcean_MG_C_8_FD_187440 | JGI IMG/M metagenome (GOLD analysis project Ga0209403, IMG submission 187440) | Marine microbial communities from western Arctic Ocean - ArcticOcean_MG_CB11_86 (SPAdes) (version 2) | ecosystem: Environmental > Aquatic > Marine > Oceanic | place: Arctic Ocean...
TACACCGACTCCGACCTTGTGTCGGGAAGAAAGTGCCGTTCATCGACAGCCGACCGAGTCGAGCCTCGCAATCGTTGATATGTGAGCTCTGACACATTCTTGGAATTGGGAATCAAAGAGCATGACCGTCATCCGATTACACAACATCGAAGGTTCAAAATGTTTGACAAACGCACGGAAGCAGAAAGCAAAAAGCAACCGGCCCCACTGCAAGATAGACCAAGCCCAACCAAGCCTGCTGTACGCTCATCATCCCTGATAGGCGTAAGCATCCGGATCAAAGGTGACATCGAAGGTGACGACAACCTCGTTATTGAGGGGCACGTCGATGGATCTGTTCGACTACCATCAAATGAACTAACAATTGGTACCAGTGGCGAGGTTAATGCCGAAGTGACCGCCAAAACCGTGAAGATTGACGGATCGGTCATTGGTGATGTCCAAGGCTCAGAAATAGTCGTCGTGTCCAAGACCGGTAAAGTACAAGGCAACATCACATCACCACGAGTCACGCTGGAAGATGGTGCCAAGTTCAAGCATAGCATTGATATGGACCCCGGCAGCATCAAAGGCTCACAACCTGTTGCAGAAGAGCCACGCGCAACGTACGCAGTACCTGCTAAAAAGGTAGGCGCACAAGGCTGATATTTTCCCTTCCGCGGAAGGGGCCAGAGGAAAAAAGGACTAGAGCTTTTCGAGCCAGCTATTGCCTAAGGTCTTTTCAGGGTTAGCCACCCGCGAAGGCGTTTGTGTCCTCGACATTGGCGTCGGCGTTCCGAGCACACTCAAATTCCTGAATCAGTTCGGCTGCCGAGTCTTTTTTTGATCTAATGAATCTGGACGACGATTCTTACAAACAAACACTTGGGCAATATTCCGGCTGCTTGTTCGACGTTTGTTTGTTTTGGGACCTCCTGCATTGTCTGGAACCTACGCAACTAGGTGCATTAAACGAGGCGCTCAAGCCCTACCTTTATAGTGCGACCCTAGGGCACAGCATATGCCACATCTGTGGTGGCAAATCTGGGAAGGATGCAGCTTGGGACTATCGAATCGCAGCCATAGACCAACTCGAGCTCATTGAGTCGACACCCAAGCAATATCGCCCCTGGTCACAACATGAATTCGTGAGCCTTTTTGACTCGTTCAGTATCAAAGAAGACGTCCTAAGTCGCGACGGTAGCTTGGAATTACTGCTACAAGCCGATTAATCGCAACTTCCAGGGTACGGCTTTACGCCAATCGGAATATTAACGTAGCGGATACCGCTCGTCGCAGGGACTTATAATCCGTTGCAAGCCATCACCTACTCAAACTATCGGCCACCTGAGGTCTTAACGCTTAGCGAAGTACAAAAACCCGAACCGAAAGACTATGAAATCCTAATCAGGGTGCGAGCCGCAGAAGCGACAAAGTCCGATTGCGAGATGCGCAACTTCAACTATTCGGTGAGGTGATTCTGGTTGCCACTGCGGCTCGCTTTCGGGGTGACAAAACCCAGGCGACGAATTCTGGGTGGCTATTTCGCGGGCGAAATCGAAGCACTAGGGATACAAATCACCGAGTTTTCCGTTGCCGACGAAGTCTACGGAACCGCTCAACTCAGACTAGGTGCGTATGGCGAGCATGTTGCCCCCCGGCGCGCTACGCCATCGTCGCCAAACCGGGCAATGTGAGTTTTGCCGAAGCGGCCGTGGTGCCCTTGGGTGGGCTGAACGCGTTGCATTTCATGCGACGCGCATCGATTCAAGCTGGTGAATCGATATTGATCAACGGTGCAGGTGGCAGCATCGGCGCACATGCTGTCCAAACTGCTAAGTCCATGGGTGCCGAGGTCACGGCGGTCGACTCCGGCATCAAAGAAGCCTTCGTCCGCGGCTTGGGTGCGGACCACTCCATCGACTTTACAAGCGACGACTTTACTGCCCAAGGAGCAGTATGACGTCATCTTCGATATGGTCCCTAGCAGTTCTTCCAGCACCAGCATTAAATTGCTCAACCCTAACAGTCGGAATCTCTCGGAAAACCCGCCATTCTCAGTGATCTTATGGGCACCGTTTACGACCCGATTTACTGACAAAACGGCAATCTTTGCGTTCGCCTAAGAGTCCAAGGAAGAATTGTTGGCACTGAAAGCCTTGGTTGAGGATGGCGGCGTCTCCTCAATTATTGAACGAGTATTTCTATGCAGGATGCTGCCACGGCCAATCCCTAATCGAGACCGAAAAACGCATAGCGGTGATCGCGATGGGAGATTGACCGCTTCCCACCATCAAATTGTTAACGGATTAGCAAGAACGGCTCTTTCATATTACGATAGCGAGCTATATTCGATCTTTTTGAGGAATACGCAAGTGAGCGAACAAGCGAATGACTTAACCTTTGACCCCGACGCGCTGCGGCAACGATATCGAATCGAGCGTGACAAACGCCTGCGCGAGGACGGCAACGAGCAGTATGTTGAGATGAATGGCGAATTCGCTCGCTATTTAGAAGACCCTTACATTTCGAAGAGTATCGCGCGAGACCCGGTTACCGATGAGGTCGACGTCATTATCGTCGGCGGCGGCTTCGGTGGTTTGCAAGCCGGTGCGCGGCTGCGCCAAGCCGGTGTCGCTGATATACGGATCATCGAAAAGGGCGGCGACTTTGGTGGGACGTGGTATTGGAACCGCTACCCTGGCGCACAATGCGATATCGAAGCATATTGTTATCTGCCGCTGCTGGAAGAACTGGATTACGTACCGAAAGAAAAATACGCCTATGCACGAGAAATCCTCGATCATAGCGAAGCCATCGGACATCACTTCGACTTGTATGATGGCGCCCTCTTTCAGACCGAGGTTACCGAGATGCACTGGGACGCGTCGATTGACCGTTGGATCGTGACGACCAACCGCGGTGATGCGATCAAAGCACGCTTCGTCTGCATGGCCAATGGTCCGCTGCATCGGCCCAAATTACCGGGCATTCCGGGCGTTCGCGACTTCAAAGGTCATACTTTCCACACGAGTCGCTGGGACTATGACTACACAGGTGGTGGCCCCGATGGCGGCCTGGATAAACTCAGCGATAAACGCGTTGCGATCATCGGCACTGGCGCGACCGCAATTCAGTGCGTGTCGTTTCTCGGTGAAGCGGCTGAGCAGTTGTATGTGTTCCAACGTACGCCCTCAACGGTAGACGTGCGTGGCAATTCCCCGACTGACCCGGACTGGGCCGCGGAGCTTTCGCCCGGGTGGCAAAAGGAACGCATGGAAAACTTCAACGCGCTCATCTCTGGCGTGCCTCAGGAAGAGGACATGGTCAATGACGGTTGGACAGACCTCATCGGCAAGATGATGCATCAATTCAGTAACGCTAAAGCCGACACCAACATGAGTGTCGAGCAAATGATCGAAATGGCGAATTTCGAAAAGATGGAAGAGATCCGCGCGCGTGTCGATGAATTAGTCGAAGACGCCGACGTCGCCGAAAAACTAAAGCCGTATTACAAAATGTTCTGTAAACGTCCCACGTTCAACGACGAATTCCTTCCCACATTCAATCGCCCTAATGTTCAATTGGTGGACACCGACGGCAAAGGTGTCGAACGAATCACTGAAAAGGGACTCATCGTCGCGGGCGTCGAGTACGAAGTAGACTGCATCATTTACAGCACGGGATTTGAAGTCGGTACGAGCTACACGCGCCGGTCGGGTTACGATGTGATCGGTCGCGATGGTCAAAAGCTAAGTGACTATTGGCGCGAAGGGACACGCTCGTTGCATGGCATGGGGAGCCACGGCTTTCCAAACGTCTTCGTCATGAACACCTCGCAAGGCGGCTTCACCGCCAACTTTCCGCACCTACTCGACGAATCTGCAGTGCATCAAGCACACATCATCGCGTACGCATTGGACAAGGGCCACAAAACTGTGGAGGTCACGAAAGAGGCGGAGGATGCATGGGTCGATACCATTGTTGGCTTTGCCGGTGGACCGCTGGGTGGTTTGGGTGGAGCGGATTGCACCCCGGGATATTACAACAACGAAGGCCAACCCAATCCAAATGCCATGCAGTCGGCGCCCTACGGCGGCGGCTCGATTCGATTCTTCAAGCTATTGAAGGAGTGGCGCGAGGACGGCAATTTCGAGGGCTTGGAGTACGGGTCCTAGCGGCAAGTTCACACGCCAGCCTGAGGCCGCATCTCCTCGGAGCGGTCTCAGCCCGTCCCTAGCTCTTCGACCAGTTTGTCATACGGACGAATTTCGCAAAATTGTCGATTGAACCAATAGCCCCCAAGGAGGTGTCCAAGCCGTCCTCCCGTCCGAGCAGAACCCGCATCTCGAATGGCTTGTCAGCAAGCCATTCGTCGCCTAAATGGTGGTAGGACTCCTTGGGGCACAGAGCCAACCGACAATAGGATAGATAGAGCACCGCCAGTTCACCGTCATCGCGTCTTGGATAGCGACCATGCCACGTCGATCCATCCCAAAACGTGATCGTACCTGGCGCGCCATCCAAAGCAATCGCATCCTGTTCTTGCTCAAGCTCCTCCTGGGATGGCGGACGCCGGTGAACATTTGATCGGGGCACTACCTTCACCGCGCCGGCAGTGAAACTCTGGGCATCACACGCCCAGCAAAACGCAACCATCTGGTTATGCACTGGAAATGGGGCAGGCAATTGATTCTGTACAACATGTAAGTGCCCTTGATCTGAATTCGGTCGAATGACGCGTCCCGCAATATGCGACAACAAGGCACCTTGGCCACACATGACTTCAACAATCGCCAGCAGTTTGGGATGCAGGACCACCTCTTCGAATATAGGGTCACGGTCCAACAACACGCCTTCGCGGCCGCCCGCGGTCTCGTTGGCACATCGTTTTACGGCCTCGCGCAACCGATCGTTGAACTCGGTAGAACCGAGATCATCGATGCGGCCGAACCCATTGTCTCGAACGGATCGCAGCGCATCGTTGAGGCCCAATCGCTGAACCCGTTTTGCCAGCCCAGGTGACAGATCAAATGGTTGGCGGGTCTGGTCTGTTCGAGTCGGGACGCCGGCAACCTCTCTCAGCCGCTGCAGGGTTTTGTTTTTGAACGGCGGCAACACGTGGCTGACTTTATCTACGTTGCGCATCACACCAGCGAACAAACTCAGCCGTGGATGCCGTTGGGCAAACGAAGGTTTCGCATCAAGCATATGTTCAGGGCGTTCAATCTGCATTAGTATCCCACAGCATGTTGCTACCTATGCTAGCAGGGTATTTCAATACAATACATCAGTGGAGATAGTCAATGAGCGAGGCCCAACCCACCAAACTACCGCCTGAGATAGACATCACACCCGAATTAGCCGCGCGTCTTAGCCAACTCGGTCTCACGGACACGGTACAACACGCTCAAGAAAACGGGTTTGGCTACGTCTACAAACCAACAAGCGACGAATTCAATGAGCAGCTACGCGAAGTCGTTTTGAAGACATTCGCAGCCAAGCGAGGCACAAACCTCTTGTTGGACAAAGATCCGATCTTCGAAGAGGTGGTCCTGCATCCCAAGCTCTTGGCCATCGCTGAAGCAATGTGTGGCAAGGGCGCTTTGCTCTCTCAATATACCTGCAGCGTACGCGGCAAAGGCGCACGAGCCCTGCCGCTACATGCCGACCAAAACTGGACACCTGCCCCATTCCCGAACGCCAACCAATCGGTCACTTTTTGCTGGGCCTGCGACGAATTCACCAAAGCCCGCGGCGCGACGATGGCGGTTCCAAAGTCTCACGTCCACAGACGCCACCCGACAGCAAGCGAAATCAAGCATGCAGACGACGCTATCGCACTCGAATGCCCTGCCGGGACGGTACCCTTCTGGGATGGTTCCGTGTGGCATGGCAACTGGCCACGCACGATAGACGGGCAACGGGTCGTGCTACACATTACCTTCGGTCGCCCATACCTTCGTCAGCTCGAAAACTACCGCTACCTCGACGACGCTTGGTTTGAGCAGAGAGATCCGCTGCTGCAAGCGATGGTTGGACGCTAACCGGCACGGCAAAAACCAGTCCTCGGTGCGACATTCACCCGCCAATTATGTGGCCGTTCGCGATATTGTCATCGCTAAACCTACCGATCTGTCTCTGGTTTTGTGCATCCATTGCACCACTCGATGCGAATCGGGCAAAACACATGATCAAGTGCCGCAAACAGTGTCGATGGAATAAAATCTGTACTGGTTCGTATATGTATCAAGACGAATGAATACGACGAAAATGCACGATCAACTCATCGAATTAGGCGGCGGCGCCTACGCACCAGCATTCCAGATCTTGGGTAATGGTGACGATGCCGCAGATGCCGTGCAGGACTCAATCGTAACCGCCTTGCGCAAACCACGCGCCTACGATCCGGCGAAGGGGCCGCTCAAGCCATGGTTTTTGCGCGTCGTGCGCAATCGCTCCTTGGATTGCTTGCAGCAACGTAAGCGCACCGACGATCAAGTCGAATTGTTGCACGACGATGCATCCGCTCCTGAGCAAGCGGCGGAGCAAGCCGAAAGCGACGCTGCTTTGTGGCAGGCACTCTCGACCATATCCACGGAGCACCGCGAGATTATTGTCCTGCGCGATTATTTGGGCTTGGCGTATGCAGAGCTCGCGGATGTGCTGCAAATTCCACCGGGAACGGTCATGTCGCGCGTTCATAGGGCGCGGCTGCTGCTGCGCGATCAATTGAGCAATGACGGAGGAATCGATTGAACGACGTCGACAATCATGTGGGAGATCTAATCTCCGGGTATTTGGACGGCGAGTTGACGCAACAGGAGCGCCAACTCGTTCAATTGCATGTCGAACGGTGCGACCAGTGTAAGGGTGCGTTGGATGACCTTCGCGCGTTACAAAAAAGAGTGGGCGACGCAAAGCTCAAAACCATAGGCGAAGACAATCGGAGAGAAACGATGGATGATGTTGCGGTGCGGTCAGCCAAAGGTTTAGGGTGGCTACTTTTGATTACCGGCGCCCTATTGGGTGTTGGCTACGGTGTATTTGAATTCATGACCGACCCCGAAGTAGGAATGCTCGAGAAAGTGGCGGCGGGAGTCATCTATCTCGGTTTGGGTGGGTTGTTCTTCTCTGTTCTGCGCCAACGCCTGATTGAACGAAAATCCGACAAGTACACAGACGTGGAGATATAGACTTTGATTGTTGTAACCAGCGAAATCATTCCAGGCAAGAAAATCGTCAAGTCATTAGGCCTTTGTAGAGGCAACACGATTCGCGCGCGGCACATCGGCAAGGACATTATGGCAGGTCTACGATCAATCGTCGGAGGCGAGATCCACGAGTATGCCAAGCTCATTTCCGAAAGTCGGGAACAAGCCATCGATCGGATGTGCGCGGAAGCAGAATCGTTGGGTGCGAATGCAATTGTCGCAACGCGATTTTCGACTTCGGTGATGATGGGCGGCGCCGCAGAGTTATTGGCAATCGGCACAGCGGTAATCGTGGAGGACGAGCCTTAGCCTCATCGTCAAATGGCTTCCAGGCCAAGCAGGGAGTTACACTAGCTCCGGCAAAGTTCACTCTGCCCCATTGATTCTTGAGTGGAGCTGAAAGGGCCTCCGTTTGACCCAGGCTCGATCGTGACGCATGATAGGCACCGGTCCCACGAGGAGTTGAGCATGGTCAAACCTAAACGTATTGGTCACCTTGTCTTTATCGTGCGCGACTCTTAAATGTGCGCGACGTCGCCATTTCCGAAGCGTTCTACACGGAAATTCTTGGCTTCCAGGTCACTACAAAGGGCGATTTCGGAACGTTTCTAACCTGCGGAAAATCCACCACGACCTTGCTCTGATTAAAGCGCGTGAAGACGCCACCCCCGCCACTAGCCTAGGCATGAACCACTTAGCAGTGCAGGTCGAAGACTTCGACGAACTGGACGAACTGGAAGTACATGAGCAACCGCAAGCGAACGGCGCGCAAATCGATCAATTGATCGATCATGGCATGACAAAAATCATCTACTTTCGTGACCCCGAAAACAATAGCGTCGAGTTCTTCTTCAACACGACGCAGCCCGCCGAGGAGGGATTGGCCATGATGCACGCTCCTCGACCCTACGAAGTTCGTGTTCGACGACGCGTCCTAGATATCCTATGCAGATGATGTTTGGCGCGACGCCTAATGCTGAACTACGGGGCTGGCAGCGTGATCTACGCGCCATGAGGTTCTAGATGCTGTCAGGCTACCGAGTGCTTGATCTCAGCGACGAGCGCGGCCTTTTCTGTGGCTATCTGCTCGCCCACGTTGGAGCCGAAGTAATAGCGATAGAACCGCCAGGCGGTTCATCCGCACGGCGTATTGCGCCCTTGGATGACGCTGGCGAAAGTCTCTGGTGGCACGCATATGGTCGCGGCAAAAGTAGCCAAGAAATCGACCTTGCAAGCGCCGCGGGACGGGAGGCGTTCGACGGCCTGGTGCGAGACGCCGATTTCGTAGTCGAATCGTTCACTTCCTCCGAGCGAAACCGATTCGGTGTTAGTTACGAACAGCTCGCGAAGTTGAACCCGCAGATTATTGCGGTCTCAATCACGCCATTTGGCACGACTGGTCCAAAAGCGGATTGGCCAGCCACGGACCTAACCGTCTGGGCGTCGAGCGGGGCGCACGCCTTAGCGGGCGATTCAGACCGAGCCCCAGTTCGCACGAGCGTACCGCAGGCATACCTGCACGCGGGCGCCGATGCGGCAGTGGCTGCATTGATAGCGTTACAAGCGCGACGCAAGTCCGGACTCGGCCAACACGTTGACATTTCGGCCCAACAGTCTTCCGCACAAGCAGCACTTTCAGCAAACCTTGCGGTGCAAAACAACTCCGGGCTCACGATTGAGCGACAGGCTGGTGGCTTGGCCGGAATATTTCCGATCAAACTCACGTGGCCTTGCAAAGACGGTTTTGTCGCCATAACACTTCTGTTTGGACCCGCGTTTACTGAACCAAACCGCCGGCTTCTTCGCTGGGTCAACGAAGAGGGGCATTTAGACAAAGAGACCGCCGAGCTCGATTGGGGCTCCAAGATGATGGAAATGTGGGTTCAAGAACTAGATCCGCAACCGTATCTGGATCTATGCGACAGCATCGAAGCATTCACTCGAGAAAAAACACAGTCGGAGCTGTTCGAAGCAGGGCTCGACCGCGGCATCTATATCGCGCCAACACTGACCATTGAAGGACTGTTAGACGAGCGGCATTTTCGTGACCGTGGATTTTGGCACCAGATTACCGTGGGCGGACAGCAGGTTAGGGTCCCCGGCGCTTTTGCGAAACTGTCACGGAAACCGCTACATGTGCCGGATGCGGCGTCAGCTCTCGGTACTGGCCCGCAGAGCATGAGCACCGCGCGGACTGATGCGCCTACGGCAAGCGTTGCAGCTGACGGGTTGCCGCTAGCTGGACTAAAGGTTTTGGATTTCATGTGGGTCATCGCGGGGCCGGTCTGCACGCGGGTTTTGGCCGACTATGGCGCTACGGTCATCAAAGTTGAGTCAACGAAACGGATGGAGCCGGCGCGTCCCTCGCTGCCATTTAAGGATGGCGAGCAATCGCAGGAACATGGTGTTCCGTTTGCGAATTTTAATGCAGGCAAGATGGGCTTGACGATCGATCCCAACAACCCCGTCGGGCGCGAGGTGCTGCTCGATCTCGTTCGCTGGGCCGATGTAGTGACGGAATCTTTTTCGCCTAAGGCAATGAAGGGATGGGGCTTGGATTACGAGTCGCTACAGAAAGTGAATCCAGACTTGATCATGCTGTCCAGTTGTTTGATGGGACAAACCGGGCCACGGGCCCAGGTTCCTGGCTACGGCAATATGGCAGCCGCGATTACCGGTTTCTACGACCTCACAGGATGGGCGGACCGCTCGCCGGCGGGGCCTTACCTTGCTTATACCGATGGCGTCTCTCCGCGCTTTATGTTGGTGTCTTTGTTGTCGGCAATCGAACATCGCTGGCGCACCGGCGAAGGGCAGCATATTGATATTTCTCAAGCCGAAGCTGCGATTCATATGCTCGTGCCTGCGGTGCTCGATTACGAAGTTAACGGTCACGTCTGGCGGCGCGATGGCAATCGCGACCTCGTGATGAGTCCACATGGTGTTTTTCCGACCAAAGGAGAGGACAGTTGGGTCGCAATCGCGTGCCAGTCCGATGCCGCTTGGCATAGCCTTGCCGCGATGTTGCAACTCGAGGACTCATCGCTTGCAACATCGCCCGCGCGCAAAGCGCGCGAGGATGAATTAGAGAGTGCGATTGTCACATGGACGAGCGCGCGGAGCGGTGCAGACGTTGTTGCGCAATTGATCGCTGCAGGTGTTGCCGCGCACGTCGTGCAAAACTCGGCCGAATGCTGGTCGGATCCACATCTCGAAGCGCGCGGACACTTCGTGACAGTCGATCATGCGAGTGTGGGAGAAGTGATTGTAGAGGCATCCAGGTTTGCGCTATCCCGGACGCCTGCACAAATTACCAAAGCTCATCCGGAGTTAGGACAACACAACGCGGACATCCTGTTGGAGATCCTGCAATACGATGGCGATCGCGTTGCCGACGTATTTTCGTCATTGGCAATGGAGTAGCTCATCCCCACACGCTTCAGCGAACTCAAGCTTGTTCTCGGCGAGTGCGACCAAGGATGGCAAATTACACCTAATTCGTTGGCGTCGAAATCACACCTATGGGAATTCGCGTTGCATGGGTCGCCGGCGAGGGGCCCACAAGCGCCCGTTCTGCAGTCCCATACACTTGGCTTCGATGTTCAAACGATACGCCTGAAGGCTAGCGGTCGCCTCTCGAATTGTCAGTGACGGCAGGCATGGAATTGGCTGCTCCACGACGAAGGACGGGTTGAACCCGCTGTAAA
>Ga0209403_10007356_pt1 | contig 10899 bp, 9 predicted proteins | sample ArcticOcean_MG_C_8_FD_187440 | JGI IMG/M metagenome (GOLD analysis project Ga0209403, IMG submission 187440) | Marine microbial communities from western Arctic Ocean - ArcticOcean_MG_CB11_86 (SPAdes) (version 2) | ecosystem: Environmental > Aquatic > Marine > Oceanic | place: Arctic Ocean...
TGAATCATTATTTTAGTTCGACTTGTCATCGCTTTGCTCAAACAAGTGTCCTTACGGAGACGCCTCTTCCGTTTTGGACCTTTACGTACTCCAAAATGACGGTTACCCGACTTATTGTGTACTATTTTACCAGAGCCCGTTACTCTAAAGCGCTTTGCAGCACTTCTTTTTGTTTTCATCTTAGGCATCTTTTTCTCCTTTACTTAGGGCTGAGTATCATTGACATCCGCCGACCTTCCATGTTGGCAGACTTATCAATTTTTGCGACTTCATCTAAAATTTCTTTCACACGATCTAGTAGATCAACTCCAGCTTGTCTTCTGGCCATCTCCCTACCTCTGAACATTACGGTAACTTTTAACTTATCGCCATTCAGTAAAAATTTCTGAGCTTTCATCAGTTTTGTTGTCAGGTCATGGTCCCCTGTATTAGGGCGAAGTCTAATTTCTTTTACCTGAACCGTGTGTTGCTTCTTCTTATTAATTTTGACTTGCTTCTGTTTTTCATAACGAAACTTGCCATAGTCTAATATTTTACATACTGGAGGTGTTGTGTTTGGTGAAATTTCTACAAGGTCTAACCCTACTTGTTCAGCCTTGTATAGTGCATTTTCTATAGATATGACACCCAATTGGTCACCATCTTTACCAATAACACGCACTTCTTTAGCTTTAATATCCTCATTAATTCGTGTTTCGTCTTTAGTTCTTGCTATTCGATTTACCTCTTTTTCTTTCTTTTATTTCTAATATCAACTCATCTGAGAAAGCATCGTAACCCTGAACACCAAGGTCACCTTCATGTCTTCGCCTCACAGATACTGTTTCCTGGGCAGCTTCTTTCTCACCTACAATGAGCATAACAGGTATTTTCATCAATTCAGCATCTCGAATTTTCGCTCCAATCTTCTCTCCTCGCTGATCAATCTTAACTCGAATTCCCTTTTCTTTAAAGCAATTCTCAACCTGCAAAGCATAGTTTAAGTACTTGTCAGAAACCGGCAAAATTACAACTTGTTGAGGGGCTAACCAAAGCGCAAAATCACCACCAAAGTGTTCAATTAAAAATCCAATGAATCTTTCATGGGTACTTAAGGGGGCACGATGTATGCAAAGTGGTGTTTTTTCTGCACCATCTTCATCTACATATTTCAAATTAAATTTACCTGGTACTACAAAGTCAACTTGATTAGTGGCTAAAGTAAATTCTCGCCCTATTGCACTCCACACCTGAACATCAATTTTGGGACCATAAAATGCAGCTTCACCAGAAATTTCTACAAAGTTGATTCCACCTTCATTTAATACCTCACGGACAGACTGTTCAGTTTCTAACCACAGCTTGGGTTCATCTACATATTTGCCGCCAAGATCTGCAGGATTATGTAAACTGAGTCTCATTTGATACTTTTCAATACCAAAAATTTCGAAATAATAAAGATACATTTTGCAGACATTCAGAAACTCTTCTTTCAATTGTGCTTTCGTACAATAAATATGAGCATCATTCATTTGCATGCTTCTCACTCGCATAAGTCCAAATAATTGACCCGACTTTTCATAGCGATAACAAGTGCCGTATTCAGCTAAACGATAAGGTAAATCACGATAGCTCTTTGGCGTTGCAGAAAATATTTTATGATGATGCGGGCAATTCATGGGTTTCACATAATAGTCAATACCATCCACATCCATGGCGGGATACATACTTTCCTTATAATGCTCTAAATGGCCCGACCGTTCATAAAGAATTCCCTTCGTTAAATGGGGTGTGCGTACCCGCATATAATCAGCGTTGTCTTCAGTTTCTTTTGCCAATGCCTCAAGCTCATCAACCATAATTGTACCATTAGGCAACCATAATGGTAAGCCTGGTCCAATCTCATCATCAAAAGCAAATAAACCTAATTCTTTACCCAATTTACGGTGATCACGCTTCTTGGCTTCTTCTAACATATAAAGGAAATTATTTAACTCCTCTTTAGAGAACCATGCAGTACCATAAATACGTTGAAGCATTTTATTTTTTTCGTCGCCACGCCAATACGCACCAGCACTGGAAAGAAGCTTGAAAAACTTAATCTTTCCTGTTGATGGCACATGTGGACCCCTACAAAGATCGATAAATTCACCTTGTTCATAGGCTGAAATTTCTTCAGATTCATCTAACTCAGAGATAATTTCAACCTTATAATCCTCATTCAATTTTTTGAACAAATCAAGCGCGTCATTTCGAGGAAAAACTTTTCGTTGAACGTGAAGATTTCGCTTAGAGATCTCCTTCATTTTCTTTTCTAATCTAGCTAATATATCTTCGTTAATGGACTCATCAACATCAATATCATAATAGAAACGATCTTTTAGAGCAGGACCAATAGCAATTTTTGCTGAGGGGAAAACTTCCTTAATTGACTGTGCCAGTAAATGGGCTGCACTATGCATCAAAATATGATGTGCATCCTCACTCTTTGCGGTAATTATCTCTAAGGTTGAATCTTCATTCAACGGCGTATCTAAATCAAGAGTTTCACCATTTGCCTTGACTGCAATGGACGCACGATATAATCCCTCACCGATAGACATGGCAATATCTCCACCGGATGTGCCCACCTCAACCACTTTCACTGAATTATCGGGTAATGTAATATTAATTGTTTTCATATTGTAGTCGATACTGGAGTCGAACCAGCGACCTCCACGATGTCAACGTGGCGCTCTAACCAACTGAGCTAACCGACTTTTTCCTTTTATAACAAGTGGTGTAAATTTAGAATCCTTATCTCATCAGAACGAGTTAGAAATTACATTTCTCCAGCTTGATCTACATCATCAATTTCTTCGGAAGGTGTAAGTAAATCATAATACTGATTTTGATCCAATAGAATTTCAACTGCTTTATCATATCCAGAATCCACTTGTAGTCCTGCTTTAATTCGAGACTTCTCCCCCCCAACAATTCGAGATATTTCGCGCAATAAGCCGTTTTTAATCCACTTTCTATTATTAGAAGCATCAAACTGACGGTTTCGTTCATATTGATAATAACTGTCAATTTTATGGGTCAAACGTTCTTTAGGAGATTGTCTCCAAAATAGAAGTTTATCAAATAATGATTTATTATCTGAGAGAAAATCATTCTCAAATAACTTAGCTTTCAACCGACCTAATTCAACTTCACCTGGCAAATTATACTCAATTTCATATTCATTTAAGAATATTTTAAAATCATCTATAACTTTATTCGAAATATTTATAGGTTCTTCAATCTTATTCATTGGTACATACGTGGCTGCAAAAGTGAGGAATACGCCAGACCGCCATAAACCCTGCACGTATGGGGGCAATGGATTCACATCCATCTCAACATCAGGAGAAATTCCACCTCCACCTTTTACAATTCGCCCACCAGAAGTAACAAAAGTACTATCATGTTTATCTAGCCCATCAGTCAAAAAACCATTATCAAGATAGTCTTGCTTTTGAATCAATCGACCTGAAGGGGTATAATATTTTGCAGTGGTCACTTTTAGGGTGGTCGTGTCATTCAAATTAAACATACTTTGAACCAATCCTTTGCCAAATGACTTTTGGCCAATAATTACTGCACGGTCTAAGTCTTGCAAAACACCAGCCAAAATTTCACTTGCAGAGGCACTACTTCGATTTATCAAAACTGCAATTGGTACATCAGATGAAACGATAGGGCGGCGGCGAGAACTAATCGTTTTATTTGATCTCGCAATTCGCCCGCGCGTGCTCAATAATTCAGCTCCACGAGCCGTAAGAACATCCAACATATTGATAGCGTTATTTAATAACCCCCCTGAATTACCCCGTACATCAATAACTAAACCCTTCATTCCATTTTTAGTCATTTCTACCATGGCATCTCTAAATTCTTTGGCTGTATTCTTTGAGAATTTTTTAATACGGATGTAGCCAATATTCTCTTCATTCAACCCCCAGTATGGAACATCATTAAGCTTAATATTTGCCCGTGTTAACTCAAAAGAGATTTTCTCTTTTGTTACTGGTCTTAACATATGGAGGACCACCACTGACCCCAATTCTCCTCGGATTAATTCAGAGGCATCCCTAATACTCATTCCTTGAGTAAGAGTGGAGTCTATTTTATATATTTGGTCACCAGAATGAATACCTTCAGAATAGGCAGGACTATCTTCCATTGGAGCAAGTACTGTCAATGTATCTCTCCGCATGCCAATCTGAATACCCACGCCACCATACTTACCTGTTCGGAGCATATCGAGTCTATCTTTACTTGAACCACTCAAAAACCGAGTATATGGATCAACAGGTTTCATCATCCCCTTAATGCCAGCCTTAATTATTTCAGTTTCATTTATTGAATCAACATAGGCCTCACGGAGTTTAAAAAATGCAGTTTCCAGCATATCAAGATAGGCTTGCGTTTCTTTACTATTCTCGGAAGTCATCTTTTGTTTAATATTTTTTTTGACTGATTGCTTATCAGGATTTTGAGCCAAAATAGGGGTTATAAGTCCCAAAATTAAAATTATTTGAAATAATCTAATCATTTAATTCTCCATAGATACTGCACATCTGTTCAGTAATTTTATTAAAAATTGAATTTTCATCTTCTGTACTATCAAGTAAAGTAATACGATTTGAGAATTTCGCACTAAGCTGAATATATCCATCACGCACTTTACGCATAAAATCAATGCCTGTAGATTCCATACGATCATCTTTGCCTCCACTTCGCCTTTGAATGGAGCTCTCAATGTCCACATCCAATAAAAAGGTTTGACCAATAACACATGCACCAATGGCCATATTATTCATAGCTTCCAACTGAGCTAAATCCATTCCCCTACCATACCCTTGATACGCCAATGTACTATCAATAAAACGGTCACAGATAACGAATTTTCCGCCTTGCAATGCAGGCTTAATAATTTCACTTACCAATTGGGCACGTGCAGACAAAAATAGAAAACTTTCTGATGCACTACATAGCTGTATATTTTCCTCATCTAAAAGGATATCTCTAATTCGCTCAGATATGGATGTCCCACCTGGCTCACGTACAATTGCAAAATCAATATTTTTCTCAGATAACCATTCTGACAAAAGGTTAATTTGGGTGGATTTTCCCGACCCATCAATACCCTCAAAAGAAATCAATCGCGATGTCATTTCAATTCATATCCATCTTTTGCAATTACAATTACGAATTCACCTTTTGGATTTTTTTGACTGAAATAATCAATAGCTTCATCAACCGTGCCCATAAATGCTTCTTCAAATTTTTTCGTAATTTCTCGACATACAGATAATACTCGATGAGAACCCATAAAGTCTGAAATATCATTTAAAGTTTTTATAATTCGCATTGGAGATTCATAAATAACCACCGAAGCTTCTAGTTCACTTAAAAAAATGAATCGAGTTTGGCGACCTTTTTTCTTTGGCAAAAACCCTTCGAAGAAAAAATGGTCCGTAGGAAGCCCTGAAATTGATAAGGCAGCTGTTACTGCCGATGGACCAGGGACTGAAACGACTTCAACACCTGACTGTTTAGCCAAATTTACAATTCTATATCCCGGGTCACTAATACAAGGTGTTCCTGCATCTGAAACGAGGGCAACAGAATTACCCTCGCATAATGAACTTACTAATTCCTCTGCTCTATAAATTTCATTTTTATCATGATAAGAGATATATCTATTTTTGATTGCAAAATGAGAGAGCAGTCTTCGAGTCACCCGAGTATCTTCTGAAGCAATTACATCTACTTCAGCCAACACATTGATGGCACGATGAGTCATGTCACCTAAATTCCCTATTGGAGTGGCTACGACATAGAGAATTCCTGCCACTATCTAAGAGAGTCTTTCAGTGATTGAGATATGATATCCATTGCAGTATCCATATCTTCAGTGCTCACATTCAAGTGTGGCCTAAATCGAATGGCCTGATCACCAGATGTTAAAATTAATAGATTATTATCCATCATTTTACCCCACGCATGATCACGCTCAGTACCAGACGGTAAGTCAAATGCGGCAAACAGACCTATACCACGTGGATTCGTTACAAATCCAGGAAATTCTTCAGCCAATGCTTGTAATTTAGCGAGGAGATAATTTCCCTTCACTCGTGCATTTTCAACTAAATTTTCTTCTTTAATAACTTCAAGAATAATCTTAAACCGTATCATATCAGTTAAATTTCCACCAAATGTTGAATTTATTCTGCTGGATTCTTTGAATACATTTTTTTCAACTTCATCGATACGAGGACCAGCCAACGCACCACAAACTTGCGCTTTTTTACCAAATGAAATCACATCCGGATTTACCGAATAATGCTCATGTGCCCACATCTTTCCAGTAATACCAATACCTGTTTGTACTTCATCTAAAATAAAAATGATATCATTTTCATCACAAAGGTGACGAATCTGAACGAAAAACTCATCTCTAAATTGATGATCCCCCCCTTCGCCTTGAATTGGTTCCATAATCAACGCAGCAATATCATCAGGATTTGTTGCAATTGCATCCTTAATTTGAGCAATAGTTCCAGCCTCCTTTAATTTAACTTCATCAATCACCTCATTGGTAATTGGAAATCGAAGATATGGATTATCTACTCTTGGCCAATCAAATTTTGGAAAATACATAGTCTTACGGGGGTCAGATGTATTTGTCAACGATAAGGTGTAACCTGTACGGCCATGAAATGCCTGTTTAAAATGGATTACCTTAAGCCCCTTTTCACCTTTTCCAGCTTCCATATTTTTGCGAACTTTCCAGTCAAACGCAATTTTCAATGCATTTTCAACACCTAGGGCTCCACCTTCTACAAAGAAGGCATGTTTCAGATAATCAGGTATTGCAATTTCATCAAACACACGAACAAATTCAGCATAATCTGAATTATAAATATCAGATAATGTGGGTTTAGATAATGCCACACGTCCCAACAATTTTTGATTTTCTACCAATCGTGGATGATTATAACCAATGGCGCCAGAGGCAAACATTGAGAACATATCTAAATATTCTTTTCCATTTCGCTCATCTACAATCCAAGATCCATGACTTTTATCTAAATCTTGAATCGTATCAAAACCATCCGCTAGAATATTCCGGCCTAATACTTCTCTTACTTTTTCAGCTGCTACAGACATAATTCCTTCCTATAATTCGAATTTAATACCTTGGGCTAATGGCAAATCTTTACCCCAGTTAATCGTGTTAGTTTGGCGACGCATATACACTTTCCATGCATCGGAACCAGACTCACGCCCCCCACCCGTTTCTTTTTCTCCACCAAAAGCACCCCCAATTTCAGCACCAGAAGTTCCGATATTCACGTTGGCAATACCACAATCACTACCCATATGGGAAAGGAAGGTTTCTGAGCTCATTACATTGGTTGTGAAAATTGACGATGATAATCCTTGGGGTACATCATTGTGTTCTCGTAATGCATCTTCAAGAGAATTATATTCAAGAATGTAAAGAATGGGTGCAAATGTTTCCTCTTGAACAATTTCAAAAGAATTCTTAGCTTTCACAATAGTAGGCTCAACAAAGAAACCGCCCCCTTCAATAGCCTTACCCCCACAGACTATTTCAGCGCCTTCAGACTTAGCTTTTTCCAATGCATTCAAATAATCATCTACTGCACCTTGATCAATGAGTGGGCCCATCAAAGTATTTATATCTAATGGATTGCCTATCCTTACCTGTTTATATGCACTCACTAATTTAGTTACCAATGCTTCAGATTGAGACTTTTGCACAAAAATACGGCGTGTGCTCGTACAGCGCTGTCCGGCAGTACCCACAGCACCGAAAACAATGGCTGGCACAACGATATCCATGTTGGCTTCTTCATCCACGATAATCGCATTATTGCCGCCTAATTCAAGAATAGTCTTACCTAAACGCTCACCAACAATACCACCAATACGCTTACCCATCCGAGTTGAGCCCGTTGCTGAAATCAATGGTACGCGCTTATCATTTACTAATCGCTCACCAATTGTGGCCCCACGACCAATAATCAAGCTGAAAATACCTTTATAACCATTACGCTCTAATACACGATTACATAAATGTTGCAATGCAATTGCACATAAGGGTGTTTTTGATGATGGTTTCCATACGGTCACATCACCACATACTGCTGCAAGGAATGCATTCCATGCCCATACTGCCACTGGAAAGTTAAATGCTGAAATAACACCCACAATACCCAATGGATGATACTGTTCATACATCCGATGCAATGGTCGCTCTGAATGCATAGTTAATCCATACAATTGACGCGAAAGACCTACTGCAAAATCTGCAATATCAATCATCTCTTGGACTTCACCATCACCTTCAGCTTTAATTTTACCCATTTCTAAAGCAACAAGGTTTCCCAATAAATCTTTTTTATCTCGAAGTTCATTGGCCATCTCAAGAATCAACTGACCACGAATAGGCGCCGGAACCATTCTCCACTGTTTAAAAGCTACTTCACTCTCTTTAATTACACGCTCGTAATCGGCCTCTGAGCATTGATATATTTTACCCAACAATTTACCCGTTGTGGGATTATATGACTCAACCACCCCAGCATCTTCAGTGGTTGACCACCAATTGCTAATACTGGCACCATAATTCACTCCTTCAACTCCTAATAACTTTAATATATCCATATTCATCCTATTTTAATAAATTTATATCATTTACTTAAAGTAATACTTAAACTTCCCAGCACCGCACTTCATGAACCATATTATTGTTTAAAAATTCTAAATCTGGATTTTCATTCTTACACTTATCCGTCACTAAATCACAGCGTGGATTAAAATGGCAACCCACCGGAAACTCAGTTGCACTGGGCACCATACCTTTAATATTATATAATGACTGTGACTTGCCATCTTCACCCATTTTAGGGATTGACGCCAACAAGCCTTTTGTATATGGATGTTGTGGTTTTTTGAAAATATCTCGTGCAGAGGCTTTTTCAACAATCTGCCCTGCATACATAACCACTACTCTATCACAAACCTCAGCCACTACACCCAAATCATGAGTAATTATAATTACGGAAAGATTTAGCTCTTTTTGAAGTTTCTCAATTAATTCTAAAATTTGTGCCTGAATAGTAACATCCAATGCGGTGGTTGGTTCATCGGCAATAAGAACTTCAGGATTGCATGATAATGCCATGGCAATCATAATTCGCTGCCGCATTCCACCTGACAATTGATGTGGATATTCATCCACTCGTTGTTCAGGCGATGGGATACTTACCAATTTTAACATTTCAATGGCTTTTAATCTAGCATCTTTAGCGTTTAAACCTTGGTGTAGAATAATAGCTTCTTCAATCTGATGCCCAACGGTAAACACCGGGTTCAATGATGTCATTGGCTCCTGAAAAATCATGGAAATTTTATTGCCGCGAATTTCTCGCATCTCATGCTCAGGGATATCTAAAATATTTTTTCCCTTATAGAGAATCTCACCGCCTGCAAAATAGCCTGGAGGTTCGGAAATCAACTTCATTATGGAGAGAGCAGTAACCGATTTACCACATCCAGATTCACCCACAATACCCAAGGTTTCTCCTGGGTACACAGAAAAACTTATATCATCAACAGCATGGGCAATACCCTCGTCTGTCTTGAAATAAGTCTTAAGGTTTTTAATTTCTATAATTGGCTGATCTGACATATCTATAAATTGGCTCCAAAATGAGCAGGAAAATTTACTGCCAGATGAGGCGTTTTACATATTGATAATTCTATATACACAAAGTGCCGATATATCGGCACTTTGCAATAAGATGATTTGGTGTTATTAAGCCGTTATATCTTCATTTCGAGGCTTATCTAAAAAGGCCCAAATTCCTAATAAAATAATCATAATAGATGATATCCACATAGTGGCATAAAAATTTTCAGGACTATTAAATACTATCAAGTCATCAAACCGACCAATTAGGAGTGATATTCTCCCCATAACTGCAAAGCCGAAGGAGGCGCCAAATTTAATCATCAGAAAGTAAATACCCACTTTACTCACCTTGCCTACAATGCCCGTCTGTTCCTTGGAAAAGAAAAAGTAAACCAATCCAGACAATGTGCCCACCAAAAGAATTAATCCATTGAAAATAGACCACCAATCGCCTGAGAAATCAACGGTAGCCGCTTTCACTTGCATCAACACATCTGAATTCAAAAATCCATAAAAACGTAAACCTGCTGCCATGCCTACAATATAGGCAATAGCCCATCGCGCCAACCAACCTAAACTAGGCACAAGACGAAGAAGCATAAAAATTCCCAATATAAATGGTATTAAATAAATCCATGAAATCTCATCAAAGCCTTTTATTCCATTTTCAGGAAATATACTCCGATCAAGCCATCCCCCTAATGTAGAAACCCAATTGAAAATTTCATATACAAAATACCATGCGCTTTTAAATATCCCCATTTCTACATTTATATCAGCTTGGGGCCATAATCGTCCAAATAAATTTGGTTGAATTTGTTGCCAAAATGCAATTACAGCTCCATAGCCTGCAGATACGCCCACATATAGATATTCAGCACCTTTATAAAAGGGATTGTCCTTATAGAGATAACTAAAAATAGATAATGTCAGAAATACAGATAACCACACGCCGAAAATTTCCATATAATCCATTATTGTACTCCACCTTTCTTACCCGACTTTCGAGTTAAATAATAGGTAATATTTCCTAAAATAATCAATAGAACGATAACAATGTGAGCCATCGATTGTGCCGCCATGTTTATAGAGGCTTTCCCAGGCTCAACCATCACTCCACGTGTATCCAATGCATTACGAACTAATTGCTCATATTCAGCAGCACC
>Ga0209403_10007361_pt1 | contig 10896 bp, 9 predicted proteins | sample ArcticOcean_MG_C_8_FD_187440 | JGI IMG/M metagenome (GOLD analysis project Ga0209403, IMG submission 187440) | Marine microbial communities from western Arctic Ocean - ArcticOcean_MG_CB11_86 (SPAdes) (version 2) | ecosystem: Environmental > Aquatic > Marine > Oceanic | place: Arctic Ocean...
CCCATGTGCCCTTAGTAGCTTGACTCACATTAAGGAATCATCTACCTGGTCTCGGAGAATGCGGAATCCACTGTTCGGTTGTAAATGTACATATAACGATCGGTTTGAGACGATCGGAGACGCCCTACAAGCGAGGCTTGCGTTTGGGCGTAAGTACAACTTTACAACGCCATTTTCCAGAGAGTCAACAACAATATGACAAATTTCGACATCTATTTTTCAAACCCATTGATACTCAACCTTATCGCTGTGTAATAACAACCCTTCTGACGCTCACAGATCGCTCGATTTAGCAATAGCCGGACTAAACGATAATTTAGCAATATTTTTATGGCACTCATTAATAGGATTACTGTTATTCACCACGGACAGCACTCCACATGCAACAACTTTCCTACCTAAGAATCCTCTCAAATCAAGCTTAGTTGCTTGAGAGCGCGCGCATGGCGCGGTCTCGCGCTAGATGCCCGTGATTTGCCTGATATACTTCATCGGCAACAACCTGTTGCATAAATTTGCTGGTCCGTTAGCCACCGAACAGTGGCTTTTTCAGCGAATCAGCGGCCTGTAATAAGGGAGTTTGAGATGCCGGCATACGCCGTCATTGGCGCCCAGTGGGGCGACGAAGGCAAAGGCAAGATTATTGATTTCCTTGCCGAAAAAGCTGCGATCATCGCACGCTACTCCGGCGGTAATAACGCCGGGCATACTGTCATAAACGACGCTGGTACGTTCAAACTTCATCTTGTGCCGTCAGGAATTTGCTGGCCTCACACTATGAATGTTATCGGAAACGGTGTTGTCGTTGATCCGGATGTTCTGCTGAAAGAGATCCGTGAGAACAATCTGGATCCATCACGACTCGCAGTCAGCGATCGGGCGCATCTCATCATGCCCTACCATGTGGTTCTCGATCAACTCGAGGAAGCCAAGCGCGGTAACGCAGCGATCGGCACAACAGGCCGAGGTGTCGGGCCAGCCTATGTCGACAAAGTTGCAAGGCAAGGTCTACGGGTAGGCGAACTGCTCGACCCAGAAGAACTTGCACTTCGACTCCCAGATATTGTAGCGTTCAAAAATGAAATCATCACCAAAATTTACGGTGGCGACCCGGTCGATATAGACATTATTTTTGCGCTCATCAGGAAATGGTCAACCGAACTGGCGGAATACATTCACCCGGTAGAAAACTTGGTCGCCGGTGCTATCTATAACAACGAGAACGTCATTGTCGAAGGTGCACAGGGTGCGCTGCTCGACCTTGACCATGGCACTTACCCGTACGTGACGAGCTCAAATCCTACAGTCGGAGGAACTCTAACTGGTCTGGGTATGGGTCCTCGATCGTACGGCGGAGTAGCCGGAGTGTTCAAGGCATACTGCACCAGAGTCGGTGCGGGCCCGTTCCCTACCGAAATCCACGGTGAAGAGGGCGACCGTATACGTGAAATGGCAGGCGAATTCGGAGTGACTACTGGAAGGGCACGCCGTATTGGCTGGTTCGACGGTGTCGCAGCGAAGTACTCTGCCCGTGTGAATGGTTTCGATGGCATGATAATCACTCGTCTCGACACGCTCGACGGCTGGGACGAGATAAAGATTTGCGTCGCATACGAGTTAGATGGGAAACGCACTGACCAGTTTCCAATCGATGCGGCGATGCTGGAAAGAGCGATTCCAATTTACGAATCTCTACCAGGTTGGACTGAGTCGACTCGGTCAATTACGAAACCAAGTCAGATCAACGACGGGGCACAGGCTTATTTAAACAAGCTTGAAGAAGTCGTTGGAGTCCCGGTGAAGATCGTTTCGACTGGACCACACCGTGACGAAACGCTGGTCATCGAAGACCTAATCAGCTAGTACTTTCAGACATCAGCCTGAACACCGGACTGTCAATCAGCGGGTCACAGGTTCGAACCCTGTCTCAGGAGCAAAATTCTTCTCTTCCGACTCAGTGCCTCTCGGAAACATTTCCTGCTGCTCAGACTCAATCCGGCCCAGCGATGCCGGGTGAGCTGGAGTCTGCCACATGGACAGGAAGCACGAGCCTAAACTCTGGTCCTACGGCCACGCCACCTGCTGGCGCGGTGGGATAACGGCGGGCGGGTATGTCCATATAGCTGAATCGTCCCACGGATTCGCCGCCACCCAGTCCTCGTCAATGCTGATTCCAAGACCCGGTCCCTCAGGCAATGGCAGGAACCTATCTTCCTGCTGGGGGAACTCGCCAACTACCGCGTCCTGGTACCAGGGATCCAGTCCACCTTCCTGAATCAGGAAGTTGGGAGTGCACGCGTCAAGTTGATTGGGCCGTATGGATGTGTGGCTGGAATCCGACGAAGTGAGCCTCGGCCATCGCAGCTATCTTCTTCAGCTCAAGAATACCACCCGCCTGCACAATGTCGGGTTGAATGAGTGCCACCGCCTGAGTCGGAAACAGATCGACGTAGTCCCACTTGGTATAAAGCCGCTCTCCGGTAGCGATAGGAATGTTGATGGAGTCAGCGACCTTCTTCAGCGCATCGAGGTTCTGGGGTGGAACCGGCTCTTCATACATGAACGGCCGATACTGCTCCTATCTCGATACCGATCCGGATGGCGTCTGAGGTCGATAGCCGACCGTGGACCTCTACTAACAGTTCGACTCCATCGCCCACATACTCTCGCGTGCACCTAAGCTTTTCGATGGCTCGCAACTCCGACTCTCGATCAATGAAGAGACCATGGTGGTCGAACGGATCACCGTTGAGCGCTGTGATCCCCTGCGAAGTGAACGACTCCGCTTTCTCGATGCAGTCTTCGGGACCCAGCGTCCGTAGCACCAGAGCTTGTCTCTGATCTTGCCGCCGAGCAACTCGTAAATCGGCATGCTTAGTGCCTTGCCCTTGATGTCCCAAAGCGCTATTTCAATGCCGCTAATTGCCGACATTTGAATCGCACCGCCGCGCAGTGAATGCTGATGGTGGTATATCCACTGCCAGTGCTTCTCGATCTGGCCAGGGTCCTCGCCGACCAGCAAAGCGCCGAACTCGTCGACCAGTGTTGCCACCGCTCGCGGACCGCACGTCGATTCTCCCCATCCGATGATGCCCTCCGGTTTCGATCTTCACGAACACGTAGTTGCGAGGAATACCGCCGACGCGGGCGGATGCGACGACGGACTTGACCGATGTGATCTTCAGTTGGGGGTTATTGTTTCGGTGAAAACGAAGCAGCGCAGAGCAGTTGACTGGAATAGTACAGTGCCTAATATTATGTCTTCACAGGCTGTTCAATGGCGGCCATCACAATTCCAGCTAAACGCTCCGAATTGTGCCGCACGGTCAACCCGTCAATGTAAGCCAAATCTCTCACAAGAATCTCGTTACAGAATTTATCAGGGTCATCATTATCAAACTCTACGGGTTGTGCATCTTCCGCTGAATAAACGTTCAAAACATCGTTCGGGAAATTTGTGCTACTCACCAGCAAGTAATCGAGTTTACGACCGCCTATGTACCTCACTACTTCTGACGCGAATGTAGAGCTCCCATAGCCGGCGGTTTCGCCCAACTTGGTCATCAAATTGCAGGCATATATAACAGGAGATTTAGTGTCTCTAATAGCGTCACTAACCTCCTGTACAAGCAAGTTCGGAATCACACTCGTGTAGAGGTCTCCTGGTCCTAGCAGAATTGCATCTGCTTCTCTGATCGCTTGTAATGCACGACCATTGGCCGAAATTTCGTTGTCTAAATATACTTCGCTGATACCGGGGCCATTTGCACCTCGCAAGTCGATAGCGGATTCAGTTTGAATCACTTGTCCATCGATTAGCCGAGCGCACAGATGGGCTTCATCAAGTGTCACAGGAACAACCTGGCCTTCGAGCTGCATCATCCTTGATAGCTCGTCGATAGCTCCTTGTACCCCGTTATAAACGGTCGTTAAGGCTGCCAGCACCAAATTACCAACGCTGTGCCCATTGAGACTGGATTCGGCATCAAACCGGAAGTCGAGAGCACTGTTGAGTGCCATTATCTGGTCGTTGTCTTTGTCGCTCAAAGCCACCAGACACTGGCGGATGTCGCCGAAAGGCGGATAACCAAACTCTTCTCTGAGAATGCCTGTGCTACCGCCACTATCGAACATAGTCACGATCGCCGTTAAATCAACATCGTAAGATTTGAGTCCGCGTAGAGCCACCGAGGAACCGCTTCCTCCACCTATCACCACAATACTTTTACGCTTTTTGTTCACGCGAACAGTCCTCGTTTACCGACGCAACACACTCCAGTTGCATCAGGATGCCACATCGCCTACTTCAGGACGTTCGTCGCATAGTACGCATACTGTAAAAAATTCCGTACTCACCATGCCAACGTTTCATAGATCAGAATTTGAAACTTGGATCTATTCAGCCAAATCGATAATATACCGATCCATTATCGGATCGAATTTGGCGCCAAATGCATGGAGCTCCCGCTGATCAGGAACCATAGGCAGCCTTGCAGGCCCCACCTTGAAGCCAGAGCGATTCATAGCATATCGGACGGGAATCGGGTTCGTGATGTAGAACAACGCGTTGAATATCGGTAGTAGCCTAAAGTGCTCAGCAGCAGCAGCCTCCAGGTCACCTTCAAGCATCAATCGCATCATCTTCTGAATCTGACCACTGATGATATTTCCGGCTACGCTCACAATTCCGTAGCCGCCCAATGCCATTGTCGACAAAATCTCATTGTCGTTCCCGCTCCACACCTTAAAGCCGTCTGGTGAATCTTTGATCACGTATGCGATTTGATCTGGATCGCTCGATGCTTCTTTAACACCAACGATGTTCGGCACATCTGCAAGGCGCAAAGTAGTTGAAGCATCCATGTTAAGAGCAGTACGTGATGGAACGTTATAGAGAATTCCAGGAATTGACACAGAATCAGCGATTGCAGTGAAGTGCTGGTACAAACCGCCCATAGTTGGCTTGTTGTAAGCCGGAACAGTCAACAACACCGCGTCGACACCGGCTTTTTCAGCCGCTTGTGACAACGCTATCGAACCACGAGTATTGTTGTTCGTAGTTCCGGCAATCACAGCGCCGTCTTCACCGATGGCTTCTTTAACTTCGCCAAACAACCGCAAGAGTTCGTCGTCACTCATCGCTGGGGCTTCACCAGTGGTTCCACCGATGACAAGCCCGTCTGAACCCGACTTTAGCAACGCTTTCGCCAATTCACGTGCTCGCGCGTAGTCGACGTCACCCTCTTCATTGAAGGGAGTGACCATTGCCGTTAAAAGTCGCCCTAGTTCTGCCATGATGGACCGACCTCTCGTCGGTTACTGTCTGATTGTTTCGAAATATCGATTATTTAGTAGTCCGCTATGTTGCCATACGTTGAACCGCAGGTTTGAAAGCATCACGACGAAGTGCTTCATCCATAATCTGAAGTGCGTTCAGAGCAGCACCTTTGCGCAGGTTGTCACATACCAACCACAGCACAATTCCGTTCTCATGAGCAATATCTTTTCGAATTCGCCCAACGAAAACTTCGTCACGTCCCGCGGCACTCAGCGGCATAGGATATTCATTCTTACTGGGATCGTCTACAACAATCATGCCGTCATACTCTGAAAGAACACGTTTTGCGTCAGCGACATCGACACTTGATTTAAATTCGATCTGCAACGATTCGCTATGAGATATCTCGACTGGAACACGCACGCAGGTAGCCGACACAAGAAGAGTGTCATCGTGCAATATTTTGCGTGATTCATTCAACATCTTCTGTTCTTCCTTCGTGTAACCGTCCTCAAGGAAGTCATCGACGTGTGGAAGCACATTAAAAGCGATTGGGTGAGGGTAAACCTCAGGCACAGACTTTTCGCCTGCCAGAGCGGATCTCGACTGATCGAGTAGCTCTTCGTTGGCTGCAACGCCCGTCCCTGTGACCGACTGGTAAGTCGCCACAGTAACCGCTGCAATCGGAGATAGTTTGCGTAATGCATCGAGAACCATCACGAGTGGAGTGCTCGTGCAGTTCGGAGTCGAAACGATTCCAGGATGCCACTCGATGTCGTCGCTGTTAACTTCAGGAACAACTAATGGAATCGTCGGATCCATTCTGAATATCGATCCTTTATCTATTACGAAAACTCCTTTTTCGACCACTTTATGAGCCAGTCTTCGGCTCACATAGCCTCCAGCTGCAAACAAAGCAACGTCGACGCCTTCAAATGCATCGACCGTTGCATGAACAATTGTCAGGCCAACATCACCGTACTGAATCTTCTTGCCCGCCGAACGTTCCGATGCCATCGCCACGATCTTATCCGCCGGGTGATTCCGTTCAAGAAGTAGCTCAAGTGCTGTTCCACCGGCCGCACCAGTAGCTCCCACAACGGCGATATTTATTTCGTTACGGTTCATTTTTTGTTCTCAAAGTATTACGTCGATGAATCTATTCGCTCAACGACTTTACGCAATTAACTACGGTTTAGAAAATAATGAATAAGGCGCCGACGATTCGTAAGTTCTTAGAACTACGAATATCGGCTACGGCTTTGATTTACCGAGTCCAAGGACGTCTGCGAGTCCAATAACGAGCTCAGCATCGGCAATAACGTGCTTTACCGCCAGCATAACGCCGGGCATAAAGCTCTCGCGATTCGCAGAATCGTGGATCATCGTAAGGGTTTGTCCAAGTGCACCAAACACGACTTCGTGGCGGGCGACACGTCCAGGCATTCTCGCGCTGTGAACGTTAATACCTTCGAAATCTCCACCGCGAGTCCCCTTAAGGGTCTGTAAATCGGCGACATTTTGTTCAAATCGTGAACCCCGTCCCTCGATCATCGCTTCCGCGATTGAAAGAGCAGTGCCGGAAGGTGCGTCGACTTTCATCTCGTGATGACTCTCGAGAAGGTCGGCGTAGTCAAAATACTTGGAGGCGATTCCAGCCAAGTGCATCAGCACAATAGCCCCCAGAGCGAAGTTAGACGCCGAGATAACGCCAACACCGGTACTCGATGAACGTTGCCTAATCACTTCCATATCTTCAGGAGAAAGGCCCGTCGAACCAGAAACCACTCGCACGCCTGCTGCGATACAAGTGAGGATCGACTCTTTGGCAGCTTCACCATTGGTGAAGTCGACCACAACATCGGGCTTCGCAATGGCGAAGAGCTCTGTAAGGCTTGGAGCCAGCGGAACCGACATCGATGTACCGAAAATTGTCACAGAATCAGACGACGTTGCAATATCAACGCCGCCTACTGGCGTTACGCCAGGCTCGCCAGCGGCCGCTGAAAGGACGGTTGAACCCATCCTCCCAAGAGCACCATTTACTGCAACTGTTATTTCCGGTGACATCGTGTCTTAGTTTCTTTCAGAAGTTACCGCGAAAGGATTAGCGTCGACGAGGAGGACCTGAACGTCGGTTGCCACCATCATATCCACCAGCAGGGCGCCTTGGGCCACGGTCTTGGCTATCTTCGTCGTTTCGGTCACTTCGCTCAGGGCTCGATCCTCTATCATCGCTTCGCTCACGACGTGGGCCTCTATCGCCACCGCGGTCTTCTCGACCTCGGCCTCCGCGATCTCGACCACCGCCGCCACGTGGACCTCGGTCGCCGGCACGATCGTCTCGCTCTGGCCGTGCAGATGAGTCGCTATCGCCGCCTCCGCTACCCCCCTCGTTGCTTTCTTCAAGCAGCGCTCGGTGTGACAGGTCGATACGCCCCATTCCGTCGATGTTGATAACCATAACTTCAAGTTGATCACCAATGCTGACAACCGACTCAACGTCTGGAACTCGGTGCTGAGCTAGTTCACTAATGTGAACCATTCCGTCCTTACCAGGAAGGATCTGAACGAACGCACCAAATGGCATGATTCGAACAACTCGACCGGTGTACTTGTCACCAATCTCAACGTCCTTAGTAAGAGCTGTAATTGCAGCTTCGGCTTTATGAGCATTCTCACGGTCAGGTGATCCGACAACAACTGTGCCGTCGTCCTGAACGTCGATAGTCACACCGAATTCGTCGATCATGCCACGAATAACCGAGCCACCAGGGCCGATGATCGCACCAATCTTGTCGGTCGGAATCTTGAGCGAAAGCATTCGGGGTGCGAACTCGCTAAGGTCATCTCGAGTTGTCGAGATGGTCTTTTCCATATTATCGAGAATCTGCAGTCGAGCAATCCGAGCCTGCTCTAGAGCCTCACGCATGATCTCGAATGTAATCCCCTTTACCTTAATATCCATCTGCAGAGCTGTAACACCTTCACGTGTACCAGCAACCTTGAAGTCCATGTCGCCAGAGTGATCTTCAGCACCCTGAATGTCGGTAAGAACTGCGTACTTGCCGTTCTCACCAGTGATGAGACCCATGGCGATACCAGCAACAGGATCTGAAATCGGAACACCACCGTCCATCATTGCCAGCGAACCAGCACAAACACTCGCCATCGAAGTTGAACCGTTCGATGCCAGCGACTCTGAGACGAGTCGGATTGTGTAAGGGAAATCGGCCTGACTTGGCACAACCGGCTTCAGGGCACGCTCTGCAAGCGCACCGTGACCGACTTCACGTCGACCAGTAAATCCAAAGCGTCCTGCCTCACCTACTGAGTAAGGAGGGAAGTTGTAGTGATGAATGAAGTGCCTTTCAGTCTCTGGACCGTAAGTGTCCAAGCGCTGTCGCTCACCAGCCGAAGCCAATGTGAGTACTCCCATGATCTGGGTCTCACCACGAGTAAATATTCCTGAACCGTGAACACGAGGTAAGTAACCAACTTCAGAGTTCAGATCACGAAGTTCATTGAGCTTACGTCCGTCTGGGCGTGAGCCATCTTCGAGGATCGTGCTTCGAACAGCTTCTGTCTCGATAGCGTAAAGAGCAGATTTCACATGACCAGCATCATGATCGACTGAAAGCTTTTCAATCGTGCCGTCCATCACGTCGTCCATACGACCCTGACGAGCTGCTTTGTCTCCAGGAGACTTCAATGCCTTCAGGAAATCTTCCCCAACGTGAGTTCGGGTCGCCTTCTCAGCGGCCTTCTCTTCGTCAGATACTTCAGGGGCTTCCCACTTCTTCTTACCGACTTTGGCCTGAATCTCGACGATCTGCTCGACGATCGCCCCGTTGACCTCTTGGGCCAGTTCGAGTGCATCTAGCAGTACTGCTTCAGAAACAAAGTTTCCACCTGACTCAACCATCATTGTAGCTTCGCCAGTTCCTGCAACCAGCAATTCAAGATCGCTTGTCTGCAGTTCTTCGTATGTAGGGTTGACTACCAACTCGCCTTCAACAAGACCAATAACACAGGCGCCGATCGGATCGTTGAATGCGATATCGGAAATAGCCAGCGCAGTTGAAGCGCCGATAATTCCGATGGCTGGGTAAGGATTCTCCTTGTCGGAAGCCAGTATCGTTACGATGATCTGGATTTCGTTGTGAATCGTCTTCGAAAATAGCGGGCGGATCGGTCGGTCGATCATTCGCGCAGCGAGAATCGCATCGGTGGAAGGCCGACCTTCCCTTTTAAAGAAGCCGCCCGGTAGTTTGCCACCAGCGTAAGCCTTTTCGGCAACGTCGACGGTCATAGGAAGGAAGTCAGCGCCTGGACGAGGCTTCTTTGAAGCAGTCGCAGTAGCGAGTAACATTGTGTCGCCGTACTGAACTGTAACTGCACCGCCTGCTTGGGCAGCCACGCGGCCGTGCTCGAATTTGAGCACTCGTCCGCCAATTTCCATTTCAAATTTGTTAATCATTTTCTATTCTGTTTCTACTTTTCAACGCACATGTATTCATAGGAGCGTCGCCCGGCGCCAACTTCCCTAAAGGAACAGACACCTGTGCTGGAATGTCCCTTCGGATAATTGAACATCCGTTGAGCCTGAACCCTTATCTTTTACGGGTTGCTCAATTCTCAGGCAAATAAGTACGCCCCTAAACAAGGGCGGACTTCTACTTACGGAGACCGAGTTTGCTAATGATCTCGCGGTATCGATTTACGTCTTCACTATTGAGATAGTTAAGAAGACGGCGGCGCTGACCGACCATTTTAAGCAGGCCTCTTCGGCTTGCGTGGTCGTGCTTGTGCTCTCGCAGGTGGTCCGTTAGCTCGGCAATGCGAGCTGTCAGTAGCGCAATCTGAACCTCTGACGACCCACTATCACCCTCGTGAGTCCTGTACTTCTCTATTACTACGCTTCGTTCTGACTGATCCAAGTTTGGTGCTCTCCGTATAGCAAATACCCGGCGGGTTGCCGGCAACCCGCCTAAAAAGGAAGGATTCTGTGATTTGTGCTTCTCTAATTACTTCATTTTTCGTTCTTGTGCTATCACAACTTTAGAAGAATATCACGAAGCCAGACATATCAGCACATCTTTATTGTGTGTCAACCCATCAATCTACCAAACCTGATTTAGGCAAGGCCAGCGCATCCTTATTAATAGGTGCAGTCGAAGATATAACAAATCAAACACCAAAATGCCCCATAAGCCCAACTGTATTGCTTGACAGCAGAGAAATCTCCCGAATAAGATTGCGGCTACCACGCCACTTGTAGCGGCTGTAATTCGCGCGTAATGCTCTTCTTACTAGTCTCGTTATGCGTAAATTCATAATGTGTTCTGCTACTGCAATCGGCACAAATTTCAAATACTAAGAACTGGAGGACGGGACCCAATGACAGGACTGCTCCGCGGAAAGCTAAAGGCTTTCCTATTGATAGGTACGATGTTCGCCCTAATGGCAGCTATTGCTTGTCAGGGTGAACGCGGTCCGGCTGGACCCGTAGGTAACCCTGGCGTTCCTGGTAACCCAGGCAACTCTGGCGCTCCTGGCGCTCCTGGCGAGCCTGGTAACCCAGGCGCTCCTGGTAACCCAGGTGAAGCTGGCGAGCC
>Ga0209403_10007364_pt1 | contig 10891 bp, 8 predicted proteins | sample ArcticOcean_MG_C_8_FD_187440 | JGI IMG/M metagenome (GOLD analysis project Ga0209403, IMG submission 187440) | Marine microbial communities from western Arctic Ocean - ArcticOcean_MG_CB11_86 (SPAdes) (version 2) | ecosystem: Environmental > Aquatic > Marine > Oceanic | place: Arctic Ocean...
GTGTTTCCTGCGTTGCTTCCTCATCTGACACCTCGTTTAGATTCAGTATAAAATCCTTAACTCGGTGTCCGATAGCCCGGAGGAAGATCAATCAGCTTATTCATCAAATCTACTCTTATTAAGCCCTACTCTCGCGTCTCATTCAGACTCACATCACTGGCACTCATTAATTCAGCAAATTCACTAATATCCCCGAAAAACATTCAAACCTATTTGATTGAGACTTAGCACTAATATAAATGACAAGCAACTTCATGTTCTGGACTAATCTCCTTAAATTCGGGTGTCTCGCGACCACAATGTTCAAGGCGTTCAGAACAGGTAGCCGCATAAATACAGCCTGTTTGCGCAGATGCCCTGGCACGAAAAGCGCTTTCCACATCCTCGTTATCTGCGAGAGCCCCCGCTTTCACAGAGACCTTCTCCCACGAGTCACCACCTTCAATACTGAGTACCGAATCTAAAAGGGTTTTTGTATAAGGGTGTTTAGGATTATCGTAAATTTCTTCACTTTTCCCAGTTTCAACGATCCGTCCATGATAAAGAACAAGGATTCGGTGCGAGAAGTGTCTTACGATATTTAGATCATGCGCAACAAATAGATAAGTTAAATTCAGTTCCTCTTGAAGATCTGACAATAAATTCAGAATCTGAGCTTGAATGGAAACATCAAGGGCGGATACTGGTTCATCAAGGAATATGAAACGAGGCTGAAGAGCTAGTGCTCTTGCAATTCCGATTCGTTGACACTGCCCGCCGCTGAACTCATGGGGATATCGATTTGCGTGCGTAGGATCAAGGCCGACATGCCCCAGTAGCATTCGAACACGTTCTTCTATTTCATGCCGTGGAAATTTAAAATTAAACAAGGGGCGCGCTATGTTCTCCGCAACAGTTCGTCTTGGGTTTAGCGAATACAACGGGTCTTGAAAAACAATTTGCATCTCCCGTCGACGACGCCGAAGAGCTTCGTCAGAAAGGGTCATTAGATCAACACCATCTACCGTAACCGACCCTTTGTCAGAAGGAATAAGCCTTAGAATTGCTCGACCGAGCGTTGATTTTCCAGATCCCGAACCACCTACACAGCCCAAGATCTCACCCTCTTTAATATCGAAATTGACGTCGTCAACGGCTACGACTTGCCCGATGCTCTTTCTGAATAATGAACCCTTACTAAAAGTGAAGGTCTTACGCAAATCGCGAACTTTTATTAACGGCTTTGTCACAATGGGCTAGTTATATCAGAAGAGAATAAATGGCATCGCACCTTGGATCCTGAAGGGGATAGATGAAGATCCGGCTTTGATACGCTACACATAGGAACCGCTACCTGACAACGGTCACTAAAGCTACAGCCTGTAGGGAGTTTCAGTAAGTCAGGCGGTTGGCCTTTGATCTGACTCAATCGTCGACCCGACTGACGAGAATGTGGTACAGCATTAATCAAAGCCTTTGTATACGGGTGTTGCGGATTGGAAAGAACTGCATCAGCTGACCCTTCTTCTTGTATTTTGCCGGCGTACATGACGATTACTCGAGTCGCAAGCGCTCGCACGACCCCTAAATCGTGAGTGATCAATATAATCGGTAACTTTCGTCTCGTATGCTCTCTCTTCAACAGAAGTAGTATGGTTGCCTGAACCAAGACGTCTAAACCTGTTGTGGGTTCGTCAGCTATAAGAATCTCAGGCTCGCAAGCAATACTCAGCGCAATTCCAACACGCTGACACATTCCTCCGCTCATCTGATGCGGATAACTCGCCGCGACACGTTTGGGATCAGGAAAGTCAACCGAACTGAGGAGTTCTAACATTCGGTTTTTGGCGCTGACTCTAGAAATCGAAGGATCATGTCGTCTGATCGTTTCGACTAATTGAGTCGATACCGTAAACGAAGGATTGAGAGCCGCTCGCGGATTTTGAAAAATCATTGATATACGCTGTCCACGTATCTTCTCGAGTTCCAGTTCACTTTTTGATAGAAGGTCAAAACCATCGATCAAAATCTTCCCCCCAGCGTAACGACCCGGTGGCGCCGGCACTAGCTTTAGGATTGATTGTGCCGTTACGGTTTTGCCCGAACCTGACTCACCAACAATTGCGAGAATCTCCTTAGAAGCCAAATCAAAACTTACATCGTCTACTGCATTTACGATACCAGCCGGCGTATCGAAGAAAGTCTTGAGCCCTTGAACCGAGAGTATCGGCTTATCCTGTCCTTTAGTTCTGGACAACGTTTTGTTGGCCACAGTCATTAGCTTCACTAAGTTCTATCAATGACTTCTAAAGTAGAAGTATCATCATAATGGATCATTTTTACTCTATTAATCCTAATACTATGCTTCAACGGGAAGACAAAACGGAGAAATTTGATCGGCGCTTCGGTGAGCCCAATCCACTTCTGGCACTCGCTTAAGTGCACGATTCTGGCCTTCTTGGAGTCTATCCAGAGCATCGTCCTGGTCAATAGATAAGACCTTGCGATCTTCAACCATGAGTTCACCATTAACGTAAACATCTCGGACAGCGGCCGCTGTGCCAGAATAGATCAGGCATTTCAATGGATCTCGAACTGGTCGCATGGACGGGTGCTTAAGGTCTACAAGTGCAATATCCGCTTTGGCGCCCACAGCAATGCGCCCTAAGTCATCGCGACCTAGCGCCTTGGCCGCACCTAGCGTTGCAACGTGGAAAACGTCTTGAGTGCTCAGCAGATCTACATGACCGCTCGCGACCTTAGATAGTAAACCTGCGATACGCATCTCTTCAATCATGTCGTGTGGATAACAGTCAGTACCCAGCGCCATGTTGACCCCTGCGGCTCGATAACCACCTAAACTGTGCATCATGTCGCCCCACTGGGCAAACGCCCGCGGACAATGGACAACAGTCGTCTCGGTCTCAGCTAAGTATTTAAGATCGTTATGTTCATGGTGATTGATCCATGGATGTTGATCAATGTTAATCGCATGTCCTAGCAACGTATTTGGTCCTAAAATCCCAATTGAATGCAGCCATTCAATTGGAGTCTGTCCATGGCGGCGCATCATCTCACGGTGTTCCATCACAGACTGTGCCGCATGAGTCTGTAATGGAATGTTCCGCTTCTCAGCAGCTGCCTTGCATTGATGGAAAAGTTCCTTGGTGCATGTATCAGCCTGGGCAGCTCCGACCATTCCGTGTAACCTTCCGCTCGAATGTGACATAGCGTGGTCGATTGCCTCAAGCGCAATGTCCAAATTTCGCAATCCTTCCTTCTCATACCATTTGTACAGATGTTGTTTTCCATCTGGGGTATACCAATGCCCTGACTGCACCATGGGGCAGACGTAAGCTCGAATACCAGTTGTCCCCAACATATCAACCCAACCGTCGTAAGCTACTTGATCGCAATAAAGTTCAGCCATGGTTGTACATCCGCTCTTGAGTAGATCGCAAACAGAAGCCTCAGTCGCAGCGACGGCCGACTCTTTGTCATCCCGTAGTAACCAGGTGTATTCGAAAAGTTGTGTCATCGACATATGCTTGGTGGCCAGATCCTCGAAAAATCCCTTACCATGCATCTCCATATACGCATGCAAGTGAAGATCGAGCGTACCGGGCAACACCATGATGTCTGTACCGTCAATAGTTCTATCTGCACCACCAACGTAATTCCTGTCGGTGAATACAATCAGATCATCCTCGAAAACCACGTCAGCATTCTTCATGTACTTGTGATTAGCCGTGTCGGGATCATACGCTACAACCCAATCGGCATTTTTGATCCAAGTCGTGGTGGTCATGAATTAGTCTCCTGTTTAAGTTCAGCCAGATAGCAAGACATCTCTTTCGGTTTTTTCACAGATTGTTCAGTGCAGACTATGCTGGAATCGCCTCAGTTCTTAATGCGTTGTAGACGGGTTCGCGGATCGAGAGAATCACGCAAACTATCCCCTAACAAGTTAACAGCCATCACGAGCAGAAATATCGCAATACCTGGCAAAATCGATAAGTGTGGGGCCTTATGCATGACCAGTCGTCCGCTTGAGGTCATCATTCCCCACTCCGCAGTAGGTTGCTGCACACCGAGCCCAAGAAAACTCAATCCAGCGGCAAGAATAACAATGGGCCCAACAATAGTCATTGAGTAAACCATCGATGCGGACACGACGTGAGGAAAAAATTCCACAAATAAGATCTTTGCGTCAGTAGTTGCCACTGCCCGGGCCGCTTCAACGTAGCCTAACTGTTTTTGAGCCGAGGCTTCTATGTATACAATTCGCGTGTTGTAGGGAATTAAAACGACCGTCAAGGAGACGATCAAGTTTACTAGGCCCGCACCAAGAAAAGCGGCTACAAGAATAGCGAGTAAGACCATCGGAAACGCGAAAAACACGTCCATTACCCGCATAATGATCTGACCAATCTTATCGTAATACGCAGCAATGGTACCTAACGGTATGGCCACTAAAGCGCCAATTAAAACTGGTCCAAATCCAGTGACCATAGACATGCGAGTACCATAGATAAGGCGACTCAACACATCTCGGCCGTGTCCGTCTAAGCCCAATATATGACCTTCTGTGCCGATTCCCTTTAAACGCAGAAATGGATCTGCATCATTAGGCCCATAGGGCGAGATCCACGGTGCAAAGATAGCGCATATAACAAAAACAAGCAGCATAAATGCGCCTAACAGAGCATACCGATCGCCAAGAACACCACGTGTAACGAAGTATAGTGACGATCGTTGACGCTCAACATCGACGTTCTTCGAATTTAAATGGGACTTCGGTTCCATAGTAATTAACTCGATCGCCTTATGCTTGAACTACTTCTTTCTTGTGTCGAGTACATAAACCACAAAGTCTGCGATAAGGTTGCTGAGCACAAAAACAACAGCAATTGCAAGAACACAGCCTTGGACCATTCCCCCGTCCCGCTTAAGAATGGAATCGTATAACTGAAGGCCGATCCCAGGCCAGGTAAAAATTACCTCGGCAAAGACCGAACTACCGAACAGAAAGCCGACGTTTAGGCCCGTCATGTTGACGAACTGAGGCAGGATATTTCGCACACCGTGCCCATAAACAACCGAACCTGCTTTCAGACCGCGAGCCCGGGCTGCCATGATGTAAGGTTGGCCCAACACCTCGATCAACGAAGCCCGCGTTACGCGGGTCATGATGGCTACTCCCGCTGCTGCGGTCGCGATCGCTGGCAGGACCAGATGATGCAATACGTCAAGCACGCCGCCTGGATTCTTTAGATCGTACATCCCGGCAGTTGGAAAAATTGGCCAGATGATTCCAAATGCGTACAAAAGCACAAGGCCGAGCCAGAATACCGGCATACTGGCCAATAGCAGTGACAAAACAATTGTGAACCGATCAAAAGGACGGCGGAAGCGTGCTGCAGACATGGTGCCAAGTACAAAGCTGCTAAGAACAACGATGAAAAGGCTTCCACCCATTAAGATGAGAGAGTTACCTATCTTGCGAAACAGAACATCGACAACAGGGGTGTTCATATAATGCGACCTTCCTAAGTCGCCTTGAAGTAGATTACCTAGCCAGATCACGAATTGAACGAGGACTGGCTTGTCTAGTCCAAGCTGAATGCGCAATGCCTGCGCTCTTTCCTCACTGGCACCTAGACCAAGAATCTGTTGCGTGACATCGCCTGGGGCGAGATACAACGCGATGAATACAATAAAGGCAACGCCCGCAAGAACAGGCAGGGCATAAAGCACTCGAAAGATTAAAAACTTCAGCATACGCAGGGAAAACTAAACATTTCGACATCAACAGAATGCCGACCCCCTCACTGTATCAGCAGTAAAGGGAGTCGGCCGACTTAGTTATTTGCTATTCGACAATTTCTAGGAGAGTAAGGTCCTGCCAGTTTTCCGGTGCAAGCACGAAGCCCTTCACGTTGGGGCTCACAGCAAATGCCAACTTGTACGAATATACCGGAATCCATGAGACATCATCAGCGATGATTTTTGCCGCTTGTTGCAAGCGATTGACCATTTCCTCCTCAGTCAATGCAGTCTTTACACCCTTCATGACTGCGCCTAACTCTGGGTTGTCATAGTAACCTGAGTTGTAACCATTTGGCGGCAAAGCCTCAGGTGTTATGACGAATTCTAGCCAGATGTATGACGTTTCACCCCAGCCAATAGTCATTACATGAGTTCCGTCACGCATGCCTTGCAACATTTGACCGAAATAAGTCCCGGTATCGTAGCTAACGAGTTCCGTCCTGATGCCTACTGCATTCCAGTCACGCTGTACCCATTCGACAAACGCTTTGGTTCCCACTGCGCCGGCACCGCCAGATGCCCATTCAAAGCGAATGTCTATTCCGTCTGAATAACCAGCATCGGCAAGCAACTGTTTAGCTTTTTCTGGATCATAACTATAAGGCATAAACCCTTCGTCATAGCCAGGTCCGTGGCGATTTATGATGCTGTAGTGGGGTAGGCACTGCCCCAAACGCAACAGTTTACAAAGCCCTTCGCGGTCAATAGACATATACATGGCCTGCCGCACCCGTACATCCTGCAACGTCGGGTCCTTCATATTTAGCCACAGTGCCTGCATACCAGGACCACTCTTTGATACGATTTCGAAGCCTTTATCTTTAAGATACTCATACGAATCTGGTGACGGGCTCGCAATAATGTCAGCCCCGCCGGAAACGAGTGCGATCTCCCGCGCGGCATCATCAGCAATCGGCTGGTAGATTAGCCGATCGTACTTGGGTGTTCGTTTTGGATCCCAATAATCTGGATTCCTTTCAAGAACGATCTTTTCGCCAAACACGCGCTCGACCAGCTTGAACGGCCCGGTACCAATTGGATTGTTGCCAAAGTCTTCGCCATATTTCTTTATTGCAGTCGGGCTTGACATTGCCGCAGATCCATAGCCACCATTTACGAGGCGCTGCAAGAAGTTTGAAACCGGAGTTTTTAGATGGACTACAAAAGTGTGGCTACCGGAAGCTTCGTAGCTTTCTATATCGCCAATCCACCAACCGTTTCCGCCAACGGCAGTTTCAAGGAAATGGGGAGCGTCCGGGTCTAGTAAACGATCAAAATTGAACTTTGCCGCTTCGGCGTTCCAATCTGTTCCATCATGGAACTTGACACCCTGGCGAAGATGAAAGGTGTACGTTTTCCCATCGCCTGAAACATCCCAACTCTCAGCTAGCGCGGGTATGATGGGCGGGATGTGGACATCGTCTCGCGATAGGTCCTGCTGAACTAGGCCTTCGAAAATATGATACACGACACGATAGGTAAGCCACAGACCGTGCGTATGGGGATCGAGTCGAGTCGGCTCGCCCTCTACCGCGATCGTAATCGTCTTGTCTTGCGCGTTAACTGGTGACAAAGTCGCCATCACACCGATCAAAATGGACATCACTACGCCAATTAATCGACTCGACAAGTTCGGCTGGAACATTAAAGATTTTGCTAAATAACTAAGACACATAATCAGACCCTCCTTAAAACACTCGTATGCCAATGTTGTTTTTTACTGCTCCCCGCAAATAATATTTGCAGGAGCTGATGTACCACATGATCTTGCCCCAAGTCAATGCCAGATGGGAATGTTAATAAATCTTGTCCTAAATAAGTGGTTTTAAGGTATTGAAACATTCCTATGAAAACAGTGATCATAGAGTTGATTAGATAATAGTTTCTTGGAGTAACTCGATAATGAAGCTCATCAAAAATGCCCGTGTACTCACTTTAGACGAACATGACACTGAACATGAATGTGCTGACATCCTTATAGAAGGATCTAAGATTGTTGAAGTTGGACCGGATCTCGTTGTTGCCAACACTGAAAAAGACATGTCGATCATTGATGGCCATGGTTTACTCGCTATGCCCGGTTTGGTCAATGGGCATTTCCACTCTCCCGGAAATTTTTTACGAGGTGCAGTGGAGGATTATCCACTTGAACTTTTTATGTTGTACGAGGTTCCTCCATTCAGCGACAAACTCCCGTCCCCACGCCTCAACTACGTACGTACACTGTTGTCAGCAATTGAGATGCTCAAACTTGGCATAACGTCAGTCCACGACGATGCATTCTACATTCCGTACCCCACTGAGACAGAAATCAATAGCCTCATGCAAGCATATGTGGATATTGGAATGCGAGCAGTAGTCACAATAGACACAGCTAATGTAATCGAATACGAGAAATATCCGTTTCTCTATGATCTCTTACCGGAATCCCTGCGACAACAGATGGCTGCTGCACCACTAATGTCCAACAAAGACCTAATCGATTTATATAGCTGGTTTATTGATACTTGGAACGGAACCTTCGACGGGCGTATAGGTACTGGCGTTTCATGTTCCGCTCCACAAAGGGTTAATCTAGAATACCTCCAGGCTTTGTCTCAACTGAGCACCCAGCATCAAATCCCCTACAACATTCATATTTTAGAAAGCAAGCTGCAGCGAGTTCTTGGCGAGGAAAAATATGGTAAATCACTGATCCGCTACGTTCATGACGCTGAAGTTCTCAACAGTCGAGTGATGGTCATACATGCAATTTGGGTTGATCAAGCAGACATGGAATTGATGGCTCAAAACAATTGCAGCGTAGCCCACAACCCCGTATGCAATCTTAAAATTGGCAGTGGAATCATGCCCTTTCGGCAAATGCGCTCGCTCGGCATCCCTATTGGCTTGGGAACTGATGAAGCATCCGTCGATGACACAACTAACTTGTGGGAAGTTGGAAAAACAACAGGACTGATACATAAGATAACTGATCCCGAATATTACAACTGGCCAACCGCGCCTGAAATCCTCGAATGCCTCGTACACGGCGGGGCACGCGGCATGGGGCTTGAGAACAAGATCGGTGTACTTGCACCGGGTTATGAAGCGGACCTAATTCTCGTAGACTTAAACACGCTCGCGTTCACACCGTTAAATGATCTTCGAAGACAGCTCGTATATTGCGAAAATGGGTCTTCGGGGGTACTTACTATGGTGGCCGGAAAAATCGTTGCCGAAAACGGACATGTATTAGCGATTGATGAAGATGCAATAAAAGCAGAAGTACGCGAACTAATGGTCGAATACAACAACGAAATTACACAATCCGAAGCAGCTGCCCGCAAACTACACCCCTATTACCGTGAAATGTACCTTAAAGCGTCGGCTAGAAATGTCGGCTTTAATCGATGGGCGACAGATCATAGTGAGGCTTTATAGATAGCGGTACCACTGAGATAGCTCCTGAAGATGACTATATATTATGAGTCTCAAAAGAATGGGTGGTTGGATTGCTACACAAAGTTTTGATTTCGTATGCAGGAAATCTAGGTACTTTTGACAGTCAGTGACTCCCGTTCTTTATGCGCGTGTGCGGAGGTCGTGCAAATTCTACAGTAAGCTCCTGTTTGCCAAGAGTAAGCGAGGCCTGTTGTTTTTGCTGGCGAGACAGTACCTTACCGCCACGAACGACCATTAGTCGTGGCGGACGAAGTCTTATAGCCTCCTCTGGATCGTAGGCTTGGAGAATAACGAAATCGGCTGGGCCGCCCTCTTCCAGGCCGTAATCCTCGACCCCAAGTGCACGCGCACCGACTGTGGTCACAGACTCGAACAACATGCGTTTTCTTTTCGAATCTAAAACCTGGCCAAAGGTTGCAGCCATATGAGCGATATCGAGCATGTCACAGACACCAAATGGATACCAAGGATCAAGCACGCAGTCCTGCCCCAAGGCGACGTTAACACCACCGCTCAGGAGCTTGCCGATTGGCGCCATTAACCCCCAACAAGTTGCTGCCTGCATAGGCTGAACCATGATCGTCATCTCGGACTGGGCAATCTGATCGATGAGCTTGTCTAGGTAGTACTCATTGACGCTGGACAGCGTCGGGCAATGCGAAGCGGTTACTCTGACTCCCAGCCCCAACTCTATTGTCTCGGCAGTCAAGGCCTCGATCTGTCTAGACTGTGGATCGGTCGTTTGATCCATGTGCATGTCGACCAGTAGGTTTTTGCTGGCTGCAATCGCACAGAGTTCCTGGATCGATCGGTTCCCGAGCGCAGTAGTTAGCTCATAGTCGGGTATACCTCCAACAACTTCAGCACCAAGATCCAACGCTTCCAGTAGTAGCTGGCGGGCTTGTGGGTGACGCAAGAAGCCGTCTTGTGGGAACGCGACGATCTGCAAAGTGATGTAAGGCTTCATCTCGTCCCGTACCGCGATGAGTGCACGGACCGCGTTCAGGTCTGGCTCGCAGATGTCAGTTTGACAACGGATGAAAAGCGTCCCTTGAGCGATTGACCAAGCACAGATCTGGCGCGCGCGTTCCTTGTAGTCCTCAATGCTAGTGTGCCGTTTTGCTTCGGCCCAAATACGAATGCCTTCATAGAGGTCGCCGGCCTCATTGACCCGTGGGCGGCCATGCAACAGTGCGGCATCAACATGTAGGTGGCCGTCAACAAAGGGTGGGGAAACGAGATAGCCATCGGCGTCGATTTCGTCACGCGCGTCTGCGTCAATTCCCTCACTAATCTGCGTGATCCGACCGTCGTTGCAAGCAATGTCTTGGTTTTCACGGCCATCTGGAAGCGTGGCATGGCGCACAATTAAGTCAAACATGGCTCTCCCTAATAAAGAGTAATATTGAATCGATATGCCCTGACTACTTTAGCAGAGATTTAGGCGTGACTGTTTAAGCTAGCGTAACGTACTTCAGTATTTATGGGTGACCGCAACAACAGCGCCGGCATACTGTTCAAGGTAACGTTCAAGCTGTGACAGGAAGGGATGTTAATGCTGCCTATACTCATCCTGAGTTCAATATTAAGTTTAATATACAATTTTTCAATTAACCCAACTGGATATGTACATTATGAC
>Ga0209403_10007369_pt1 | contig 10886 bp, 11 predicted proteins | sample ArcticOcean_MG_C_8_FD_187440 | JGI IMG/M metagenome (GOLD analysis project Ga0209403, IMG submission 187440) | Marine microbial communities from western Arctic Ocean - ArcticOcean_MG_CB11_86 (SPAdes) (version 2) | ecosystem: Environmental > Aquatic > Marine > Oceanic | place: Arctic Ocean...
CCGAAGGATGAAGGTAAACCGCGGCCGCAGCGTCGACGCTTCATCCGTTTCTGCCATCGACATGGCGCTCTGGGATCTTTACGCAAAACGAGTAAATCAACCCCTTTACCAGGTGCTTGGCGGGCTCGCTCGCGAACGTATCCGTGTCTACAACACCTGCGCCGGCTACTCATACGGTGTGAAGGCGAAGAGGGGCTGGAAAGCCGGTGAGATCGATTACCAGCCAGATCAGCCTTACGAGGACTATCACGCCTTCATGACCGATGCTGGGGAGCTTGCCGACAGTCTGCTTTCAGAGGGTTTTACGGCCATGAAAATCTGGCCATTCGACAAGTACTCGAACGAGAGCAACGGTCAGTTCATTTCGTCGCAAGAGCTGGAGGAAGGCACCGAGCCGTTCCGGAAGATCCGTGAAAAAGTCGGGAACAAGATGGATGTGATGGTCGAGATGCACAGCCTGTGGAATCTCTCTTCGGCCAAGCGAATCGCCAAAGCCGTTGAGCCAACCGATCCGTTCTGGTTCGAAGACCCGGTTCCAATGGACAACATCGACACGCTCGCTGAGTTCCGAAAGTCGACTGAAGTGGCAACAACTGCCAGCGAAACGGTTGCGACTCGTTGGGCGTATCGAGAAATGTTCGAGAAGCAGGCGATGACAATCTGCATGCTCGACATTTCGTGGGTCGGTGGCATATCCGAAGCGAAGCGAATCGCCGGTATGGCACACGCCTATCACATGCCGATAGCCCCACACGATTGCGTGGGTCCGGTGACGTTGATGTTCAGCGTTCACCTATCGCTAAACGCTCCCAATGCTCTTATTCAGGAGACGGTGCGGGCGTACAACGCGACTTGGTACAAGGAAATCGTCGACAACCTGCCGAGGATCGAGAACGGCTATGCCTACCCGCCGGAGGGTATCGGAGCGGGAACTGACTTGCTGGAATCGTTCCTAAGCGACCCGGCGACGACGATTGTGGGCAGTGATCTCTAGGACTGATTCTTCGCGAGTCATCCCGCCTTGCCCTCTCTCCCGGGGGAGAAGGTTGGGTTGAGGGTGAGAGTTTTCGCTATCACTACCCGTCAGCCGCCCTGCCCCACACCAGCATTCCCCCCCCTCACCTCAATCCTCTCCCGGAACGTGACGCGTGAAGGGAGGCAGGCTCTGAGTACTCTGCGTCGTCTTCGGGTATTGACACGTTGAGGTCAAAGAATCCGCTGGCTTTCGCCATATCTTCTCCCAATACGACTTCTGCGTGGAGGGCGTCTAGTGTCCGTTCCAGTTGGACGTCAGGGTTTACATTGCTGGTAAACTTCCCCGGCCACATTCCAGAACCTACAGAGGAAATTTCTTAACGTTCTGGATACGACGCCAAACCGTACTCGATTCACATACGAGCATTCGAGCCATACTTTGCTGGGACATTTTGTTGCTGGTCCCATCAGCTGGGCTAAGTCCTACACCTAAGAAAGCGATCATCGCTGGCAGGCACCATTTGTTCCGTGAGAACTCGGTCCCCTACCCTGTTTTACTCCGTCAAAATAGCATTCAGTACTGGCACAACGGGTACGAAATCGCCTGAACATACGGCAGAGTTCGTTATTAATCTGAGCTTGTACGCTGAGTCCTGACAGATCCGTTCAGACCTGGCGCGGTAAATTCTGGGATCCCGGTGTTTTCTCAATCGTTCGAATCGACGTCACACCAGATGGCAGTGGAACCCGCCTAGTGTATGCTCAGGCAGTTGTTCCATTGGTTCACGCCGATCACATCTTGAACGACTGGTAACGAAACTACTGGGTGCCGATACGCGCCATGTTAGCCGAGTAAAAAGAATTTATTGTGGGACCAAATAATCAATGAACACTACGGTTACGACAACCCAGCGCCCGAATATTGTTTTCATCGAGGTCGATCAACACAATCCTGCAGTAATAGGTGCTTACGCCAATACCGTGGTTCGCACACCGAATCTCGATGCGTTGGCTGCCCGCGGGATAGTGTTCGACAACAACTATTGCGCCTCGCCTATATGCGTTCCATCACGAATGTCGATGCTAACGGGCCAGCATCCATACAAAAATGAGGTCTGGACCAATAACAACGTTCTGAACTCAAGCCTACCGACGTTCGCCCACTCACTCGGAGTTGCAGGGTACAAAACGGTCCAAATCGGCAGAATGCATTTCAACGGGGCAGATCAACTCCACGGATTCAGCGAGCGTTATGTCGGCGATTCTAACCCGAATCATTTCGGTGCCGTAAAGCCCACCCGAAAGCCCAGTGGAGACAATCTCCCCGGTGCCTGGGGACCTATGCGATCCAGCCTCGAACTTTCAGGGCACGGTATGAATGCCGCCCAGGTACACGACCAAGCAGTAGTAGACCGGGCAGTTGAGTTTATCGATGACTACGTCGCAGCGGACAATACCGAGCCATTTTGTCTCGCTATAGGCACGTTACTGCCCCATCAGCCATATGTGGCGAGCAAGGAAGATTTCGACGAGTACCGTGGAAAGGTTCCACCACCGAAGGTTACGAAGGCGTTTGAAGATGAGACTCATCCATATCTGCGGTGGTGGAAATCCCACACAGGAATAGAAGATGTCACCGATGTAGAGGTTGAAAGAGCTCGAACCGCCTACTTTGCCATGGTGACCAGACTTGACGCGTTGTTAGGTACTGTGTTCGACGCGTTGAACCGAAATGGAATTCTAAATAATACTTTGATCGTCTACACCGCAGATCACGGTGACCAAATCGGCGAGCACGGTCTCTGGTGGAAACAGACTTTTTATGAAGGTGCGGTGAAGGTCCCGGCGATCATATCCTGGCCTGCAAAACTCCCACAGGGAGTTCATATTGACCGCGTAACAAGCCAACTCGATCTAAATGCAACGATGCTCGATCTGGCAGGAGCGCCAGCGTTGCCTTTGTCGGTTGGTCGCTCGTTGTTACCAGTAATGGAAAATCCGGATACTCCCGACTGGGATGATGTTGCGTTTTCCGAGTATTGCACTCGACCTAACGATCCTTTGCACTCACCTGCTGGTAAATCCTGGCAGCATCGTATGGTTCGCAAAGGTGATTGGAAGTTAATCTACTACCATGGCATGCCATCCCAATTGTTCAACCTGGCAAATGATCCTGACGAGCTAGTGGATCTGAGTTCAGTGTCCGAATATGCCGATGTAGTAAAACGTCTCACAGATATGGTTCTGGACGGATGGGATCCTGAATGGGTCAATTCCAAAATACGTGATCAGTCGGAAAACATGAAGATAACGCTCCCATGGGCTGTAGCAACTTCACCCCCTGACACCATCCGGTTTGAATCGAACCCGGACTGGAACTACCTTGATGATCCGCAGGACAATTAAATCGGGTCGAGTCAGACTGGGCAACGATTGATAACGTCCACTTGTTCCTCAACCGGCCACCGCACGGGTCAGTGACGATTCACACCACAATCACGGCACTGGGTAGTATCCAACGGTTCTGTCAGAACTCAGTGCGGGGGCAGAACAGCATCATTCCTCACTTGCTGAGGAGATCTGTTCATGTTGAGAATCCGACCTACAGAAGGAGAGCATGTTTCTGCGGACGTTCGAAGAGGAATATTCACTGACAGGTGGTCGACTCTAATGACCGAATTGTCGGCTTAAATACAGGGATCTCTGGCTTCTTTAACTCGACCTAATTTCGGGACGTGCGCTGAGTTCTGACAGAACCCAAGCAGCGTTATCCAGAAGATACAACGTCACCCAGACTACACTTTGTCGCAGAACCGGGAAATCAAGCGGTGACGCCCGCGGCCCAGATCAATGGCACCGTAGGAGCCAGAATCATCGCGCGGGAGTCATTCGGCACCGTATCCCGTTGCACGTATACAAGCGGTACCGTGATCTGGAGATGTCTCTCTCAGTTCCGGAACATAAGATGAACATTCGTCGATCGCGACTGGGCAGCGGGTACTGAAAACGCATCCCGGAGGGGGATTCATCGGGCTTGGAATATCACCATCAAGCACAATGCGTTGGCGCTTCCGGTCCAAGATCGGATCGGCGATGGGGACTGCAGAGAGGAGAGCCTTCGTGTACGGGTGCGCGGGATTCGCGTACAGCTTCTCTTTGGTTGTGATTTCGACAATTTTCCCCAAGTACATGACAGCCACTCTGTCGGCGATGTGGCGGACCACAGATAGATCATGTGCGATGAAAAGGTACGCGACATTTAGCTGTTCCTGCAGGTCCTGCAACAAATTGATGATCTGGGCCTGGATGGACACGTCCAGCGCAGAAACAGGTTCATCCAGCACGATCAATCCGGGCTGAGCCGCGAGAGCGCGAGCGACGCCGAGACGCTGCCTCTGACCGCCGCTGAACTCATGTGGGAACCGGTTGGCCATCCCCGCATTCAATCCCACTGTTTTAAGCAGGGCTGCGACCTTGTCGCGAAAGTCCTGACCGCTTTGGTGGAGCCTGTGAATCTTGATCGGTTCTCCGACAATATTTCCAGCGCTCATGCGGGGGTTTAAAGACCCGACAGGATCTTGAAATACGATTCCTAAGCGCCGCCTTGTTTGGCGAAGCTGAGCGCCCTTAAGTTTGCTCAGATCTTGCCCATCAATAATCACCTCTCCAGCGGTCGGCCTGATCAACTGCATGATAGTACGCGCCGCGGTGCTCTTACCTGAACCGGATTCGCCAACCAGTCCGAGAGTCTCGCCGGGCATGATGTTGAAGCTGACATCGTCGACTGCCTTGATCGATCCGACTTGTCGCGGCAGGATGAGACCCTTTGTAACAGGAAAATAAACCTTGAGGTCCCGCACCTCCAGCATAGGTTGAACCGCGCCATTAGATGCCTGCTGTGTTTCGGATATTGCCGTTTGAGTCAAGCTAGGACCTTCCCTTTGTTTACCAGTGCATGTTCCCAGCACGCGGTTACATGACCGTCAGTCAGTTCTGTCAGTGTTGGATCCTCAACACCACATTGTTCCGTCGCCCAGCGGCAACGAGGCTGAAAAGAACAGCCTGGGGGCAAATTCGCTAAATCCGGGATATCACCTTCGATCGGCTCCAATCTCTCGCTTAGAGGACCTTCGACTTGAGGAACCGTGTTCAGTAAACCCACTGTGTAGGGATGTTTGGGGTCGCGAAAAATCTCGATAGCCTTACCCTTTTCGCGTATCTTTCCCGCGTACATCACGTTAACTCTGTCAGCGTAGCGGGCCACCACACCCAGATTGTGCGTAATGATGAGGAGGGCCGTGTTGAGTCGGGAAGTCAGATCCTGCATTAGTTCGAGTATTTGCGCCTGGATGGTCACGTCCAGAGCAGTGGTAGCCTCGTCAGCGATCAGGAGTTCTGGCTCGCACGATAGCGCCATCGCTATCATCACCCGCTGACGCATCCCTCCGCTCAACTGGTGGGGGTAACCCCAGAGCCGCTCTTCCGGATCCGGGATGCCTACCATGTCGAGCAGTTCGGCAGAGCGCGTGGCAGCTTGCCGCCGCGTCATGTTCATATGGAGTTCCAACGGTTCCGTAAGTTGGCGCTCAATGGTCAGGACCGGATTTAAGGACGTCATCGGCTCTTGGAAGATCATTGCGATACGCCGCCCGCGAATTTGGCGTAATTCCGCATCGCTGAGGGCTAGAAGATCCACGCCGTCCAGTCTGACTTCGCCGTTGACGATCCTCCCAGGGGGCGACGGAACCAGCCCCATCACTGAAAGAGCGGTCACGCTTTTCCCGCATCCGCTCTCTCCAACCAAGCCCAGGATCTCACCTGACTCGATGGTAAACGAGACATCATCCACGGCCTTGATCAGGCCCGATTCTGTATCGAAATAGGTCGAAAGGTTTTTTACTTCGAGGAGTGACATTTACATCCTATGGACGACTACTGTGTGGTGTTGTCCCAATCCTGCCGAGCCTCGTAATGAAAACGGGTCATCCGAGTGGAACTTGCGACAGTGTAGCATCGTCAGCTTCGGACGTCGCCATGGCCAAAATCTCGCAGGCGTGGAGTTCCAGAGAATCGGTCATGTGGCGTCCGCATCAAAGTTCGTAGACGAAGGAGAGGCAGCGCTGAATGGAGGACTTGAAGAACATGCAAGGGTATTTGAAACGTATTCATCGGGGAATTCTTGAAATGTCACCTCACAGCCCGCGACGCATTGCTGCCTACGCGGCTTTAATCGCAACGATAGTGGCCGTGGTAGCGTGCGGTGACTTTGAGAGTACCAAATCACTCGCTCCCACCGCCGCCCAGGCCATCTCGCCGTCCCAGACGGCACAGCCTATCCCCACGACGGTCACGCCGACGACGGAGCCGCTGACGACGGAACCGCCACCGCCTACTCCTACCACCGGGCCGACCGTCACCCAACCAGCGGCTACCCCAACGCCTCTGTCCGCCACCCCGACTCCGGTACCGATCTCCACGCCACTTCCACTTCCCACCGCGAATGCTCCCTCGGAGCCTCCAGGCGTGCCCTCGATAAAAGTACATGGCTCCGTTTTCACCTAGCGAATCGAAGAAGTGGATAGCGTGGGGATCAAGCGAGCGCTAGCGCTGGCGAACGATGGCACACCTCATCTGGCGTACATGCTTGAGAGCGACGTGGGCGGGTGGGTCAAGCACGCCCAGCGCGAAGCGACTTCACCTGGCCGCTGGAACATTTCCACCGTCGCGGAAGGTTACGTTTACGGGCCCCTGGATATCGACCTGACTCCGAGCGAGACGCCGGTGATCGTATACCACGATCATCAGGATACGGAGATGGTCTTGCTGGAGCTGGGAGAGGTAATTTACGCGTCGCGGGACGAGGATCAGACCAGGCGGCTCAATCCCCTGGATGATCCCGGCCATGATGGCTGGGATTCGAGGCTTGTCATCGGCGATGATGGCGTCGGCTACGTAGTCGCTGTGGATCCGAAGCAGTTCATCGGCTCAGGGATTGAGTTCTACCGTGTCGAGCCGGACAGAAGCTATGTGGTCGAACAGATCGGAAGCGGTCCTAAGACTACATGTACGCGGTTGACATCGCCCTCGACTCCATGAAGACCCCCTACATCACCTATTATGATCAAACAGAAAACGACCTCGCCCTCGCTGTTCGAAAAGACGTGGGCTGGGAGATCACATCCGTGGACACCGAGAGAGAGACCGGTCTTTTCTCGTCGCTTCTGATCGACTCGACCGACCGCATCCACATCAGTTTCCTGCGTCGATAGGGTGAGTCATCTGGCGCAGTAATGTATGCCACCATGGGGAAGCACGATTCGGAGTGGACCTTCAGCAAGGTCGACGATCTGAAACACTTGTTCCTCTCCGGCGCCTCATGGGGCGCCAGGAATGTGACATCGCTTGCCCTCGGACCCGACGGCAACCCGATAATCGCATATGGGGATCAGGCCCGGGTGAGCGTCGCCTCCTGGAACGGAATGGCCTGGCAGTCCGACACGATTGACACCAGCAAGGATCTGCGCAATCAGCCGCTCGGGCACCTCGTATCGCTGAAAACGGACGGCGCGGGTCGACCTCATCTCGTGTGGTGGGAGCTGACCGGCTTAATTCCCACCAACGGAATCATCAAGTACGCTATCGGCACACCCAATTAGCCGCGGCCTCCCATGCACTATCCGAGCGGGCCGTCGCCGACGAAGCGCGGCCAGCCCCGACTCCGCGCTCGTCGCCCGAAGCTAAGAGGACGGGCCGCTCCCGGAGGCGGTATCGGTTTCGACCCGTGCTTGTACCTCGAAAGTACGGGCGCTATCGATCGCGTACAACTTGCCATCAGAGGATGGCACGAGGAGCATGTCGTCGGTGAGCGCGGGAGCATCCGATACCGGCCCTTCGACTGTGAGATCCCATAGACTCTCACCAGTGTTGACATCGATCCCATGGACGCGTCCACCCTGCGTGCCGATGACCAAGACGTCACCCGCCAGGGTACCCGGGGCGAACCGAGACTCGCCCTTGAACTCCCACACCAGCCTGCCCGTTGCCCCGTCGAGGGCAACGACCCTACCACCGGTCCCGACTTCGTCGATTGTGAGGTAAACGCGCTGGCTGTCACCCCCGATCATACGAGCTACGTGGCCTCCAAGCTGCCTCTGCTGCCATAGGTAGCCTCCGGGAATAGGCGGGGGAGAACTTATGAATTCCCAGAGAAAAAGCTTTGTCCGCCAGTACCGAAAAGCCTTCACAAAGGGCATATCCGTCCCGCCCAGGGCCATCGCCTGAACGTTTCCGATGGCCCCGCTGAAGGCCACCGCCTGGTCGGAGATGACGGGGCCGCCGACTGGTTTGAACCACAAGGGAAATGTCAGGCGCCGGGTTCCATTGTTTGCGGTCACCAAATAAAAGTGGTTGTCGTTCGACAAAGCCGCGACTACCCCGTCGCCGACGGCGATAGGCCACACGACCCGGTCGCCAATCTTGTGATGCCACCGTACTTTTCCAGTCTCGGCATCGAGCGCGTATAGCCGTGATGCGCCCGCATAAAGGACGCCTTCCAGTACGATGGGGGGGCCGGAGATGCTCGCTAACCCGTCGAAAGACCACTGTCGCAGACCGGTTTGAGCGGCGAGACTGAGAATCTCTCCACCACGGGTGCCAACGAAGAGAGTATCGTCCGTCACGATCGGCGAATGGTCCGCGATGCTGTTTAGTGGTATATCCCAGATCACGTCACCGGAGGGGGCATCGATTGCATGAATCCGCCCGGAAGAAGCCTTCCTTCCGCTGATCAGAAATATTTCGTCATTCGAAACGACTGGTGGTACCGTCAGTGGCTCGCCAGTATTGAAAACCCATCCGTATTCGACGTTCGCTATGGATCCACGCGCAGCCAGGTGCCACCGAGGGTCACCGGTTATCCGTTGGTCATGCCGGGCGGTCAGTGACCCCGCAGGCGAGGACATTGGCAATGAGAGGTGCAGGGCGTTCCAGCCGGCCTTCAACACCACCGCAGAAAGCACAACTATTATTCCGAGCGCTAGGATGAGTTTCCAGCTATAGCAGAACGGGGGTTTCCTGACCAGAATATGCTCTGGCGGCCAGGACAGTGACTTGTTGTTCAAGAAAGCCGTAGTGTGTGCATTTTGCTGGACAAAAGACCGTTTGCACCAACGCTGGTTCCGATCTTTACGTCAGCTGTTCTACCTCCCGTTGACGCGGAATCCACCTTTGTGTTTGGGACATCTATCTTGAACTGCATAGCCGGCACTTTCACTTGCATCATGTTTCGCGACATTAATTAAACGAGAATCGCGGGAAAAAGTTCATACTCCACGTTCGCAACTCTCTCGTGCCGTGCCAGATGGTGGGTTACTAAGCCGGCCGTTAAAGCCGCCCGCGTAACTTTGGGTCCAGGTGATCGCGCAGTGCGTCACCCAACAGGTTAAGCGACAGGATGGTGAGAGTGATGATCATTCCGGGCGCCAGTACCAGCCACCAGGAAGGGTTGAACGACTGGACAAGCACGCCACCAAGCATGTTCCCCCAGCTGGGCTCAGGCGGCGGTATACCAAGTCCGAGGAAGCTCAAGGCCGCTTCCGCGAAGATTGCTCCACCCAAGCTACCGGCAAAGACGATCAACAGTGGCGCCACGGCCTGCGGCGCCACGTGGTACACCATGATTCTAATCGGGTTGGCGCCCGCGGCTTCCGACGCTTTCACGTAGTCCATCTCTTTCACAGACAGCACAGTAGATCGGATAACTCTTGCAGAGCCTGGTATCCGCGTGACAGCGATCGCCAGAATTATGGTGTTCACACCGGCACCCAGACTCACCAATAACATCAGTGCAAGAATAACCCCAGGAAACGCGAAAAGAATATCAAGCAGGCGTTGGCTCAGGAGGTCTAGGCGTCCGCCTAGATAACCGGTTGCAATCCCCCATGCGAACCCGATGCCATCCCCGATAACAGTTGCCATGAACGCCACATAGAGAGTGGTCTTAGCACCGATTAACACGCGACTAAAGACATCCCGCCCCAGATTGTCGGTCCCTGCCCAATTCCCCCATGAGGGTGGCAGCAACAGCACCGTATAGTCTTGGTCCAGCGCGCCGTGCGGTGCAAGTAGGCCAGAAAATATAGCGACTGTGACAAGAAATACCAGAAAGAGCAAGGACCCGGCGCCCAGCGTGGAGGATTGCATAAACTTCGAGAATCTTCCAGACCATGCTCGCAGCCACCGTAGGGAGGCTGCGCCTGACGCTCGAAAGACCGATTTCATTGTCACTCAATTCACCTCAGGTTTTCTTAGCCCACGCTCGTGGACAAGATATAAACGTCTTAGCTGTAGCGAATGCGGGGATCAATCCAGGCATAGCTGATATCGATCAACAGGTTGATAATTACGAACGTTAAGCCGTAAAGCAGCACCAAGTTCTGAATCACCATCCAGTCCCGCTCGTTAATAGCCTGCACAAGCGCCGTGCCCAGTCCGGGCACGCCGAATGCCTGCTCCACTGCTACCGACCCACCGAGGAGCGTCGCGAAGTGCAGCCCCGATACCGTAATGACCGGCAACATAGCGTTCCTCACCATGTGCCGCGCAAGCACGACCTTTTCTGCCAGCCCTTTCGCACGCGCTGTGCGCACGTAATCCTCACGGATGACTTCCAGTAAAGTGGTGCGGCTCATTCGCCCTATGGAGGCGGCGATACCAAGTCCCATTGCTATGGCCGGCCCAATCGTCATTTTAATGTTCGCCACCGGGTCAGTCCATAGGTACGCGATTTGTATGGGCGGCCTCCAAGTAAAGAAGATGACAGTGACCAAGATGAAGGATGCACCCAGCCAAAAACTGGGGATCGCCTGAAAGAAAGTCATCAAGCTACGAGTCACCAGATCAAACCTCGTATT
>Ga0209403_10007371_pt1 | contig 10883 bp, 10 predicted proteins | sample ArcticOcean_MG_C_8_FD_187440 | JGI IMG/M metagenome (GOLD analysis project Ga0209403, IMG submission 187440) | Marine microbial communities from western Arctic Ocean - ArcticOcean_MG_CB11_86 (SPAdes) (version 2) | ecosystem: Environmental > Aquatic > Marine > Oceanic | place: Arctic Ocean...
TACGAAGCGGAATGGGTGCACATTTTAATCTTAATATATTTACAAATCTTCCACTAAATATTTTAAAGGAACATCAAATTAAAATTTTTTTATCTGATACATCAGGTAAAAATCTTTCAAATACAGATTTATTAAAAAAATGGTGTTTAGTTCTTGGAAATGAAGCAGAGGGTATTTCAGAAATGAATCAATTATTTGCAGATAAAATTATTAAAATTCCTGGATCAGGTAAAACTGATTCTTTAAATGTAGCAGTTTCAAGTGGAATTTTAATGCATGAACTAACTAAAAACTTAAATAAATAAAGGATTTAATTTTTTATTATCAATTTTAAAATTAGTCATAGCTTTATTTAACAAATCAATATTGATTTGCTTTCTAAGAAATAATTCATACAATACTGTCACAACAATCATTCCATGATCTACTTCAAAATGTCTTCTTAAAGCTTCTCTAGTATCACTTCTTCCAAAACCATCTGTACCTAAACTCCTAATTCCTCCAGGAACCCATTTTGAAATTTGATCAGAAATTAATTTCATATAATCAGATACTGCAATAAATGGACCAGGTTCATTTTCTAATAATTGTGTAACATATGGTTTTTTTGGTGACTTTTTAGGATTTAACATATTCCATCTTTCTACAGATAAAGCATCTTGTCTTAATTGTTTATAACTAGTAGCACTCCATACATCAGCAGAAATATTGTATTCTTTAGATAAAATATTTTGAGCTTTAAGTACCTCACTCATTATTGCACCACTTCCAAATATATGAGCCTTTATTGATTTCTTTTCACCAGATTGAAATTTATACAAACCATTTAAAATACCAGATTCTGAACCTTTTTTTAATGCTGGCATTGAATAATTTTCATTATGTAAAGTTAAATAATAAAAAATATCTTCTCTATCTTGGTACATTCTTTTTAGACCATTTTTAATTATCACTGCAATTTCACATGCAAATGCAGGGTCATAAGCTACTATATTTGGAACTGTACTTGCTAGTATATGGCTATGTCCATCCTGATGTTGCAAGCCTTCACCATTTAAAGTAGTTCTACCAGCTGTTGCACCTAAAAGGAAACCACGTCCTCTTACGTCACCAAATGCCCAAATAAAATCTCCTATTCTTTGAAATCCAAACATTGAGTAATATATAAAAAAAGGAATCATATCAACACCATGAGTTGCATAAGCCGTACCAGCAGCTGTAAAACTAGCCATTGATCCAGCTTCTGTTATTCCTTCTTCTAAAATTTGTCCATCTTTAGCCTCTTTATAATATAAAAAAGTATCTGAATCTACCGGCTTATACAGTTGTCCTAAGTGTGAATATATTCCAACATCTCTAAAAAAAGATTCCATTCCAAAGGTTCTCGCTTCATCAGGAACTATTGGTACAATTCGTTTCCCAATTATTTTATCTTTAAGTAATATAGACATTAATCTTACACAAGCCATTGTTGTAGAAACAGGCCTATCATTCCCTAAGTAAAATTCCTTGTATGAATCAGAAACAGGTAAATCAATACCGTTTGTTAAAGTTTTTCTTGAAGGTACAAATCCTCCTAAGTCATTCCTACAGTCTAAAGCATATTGTAATTCTTCACTTCCTTCTTTAGGTCTATAAAAAGGAATATTGTTAATATCTTTATCTGAAATTGGAATATCAAAACGGTCTCTAAATAATTTTAACTGGTCCATAGTAAGTTTTTTTTGCTGATGAGTAATATTTTTACCTTCACCTGCATCTCCCATGCCATAACCTTTTACAGTCTTTGCTAAAATAACACTTGGTTTTTCCTTGCATTCGTAAGCATTTTTAAATGCTGCATACACTTTTTCAGGATCATGACCACCTCTTTTTAAATGTTTTAGATCCTTATCATTAATATTCTCTACCAACTTCAAAATTTCTGGATATTTACTAAAAAAATGTTCTCTAAAATAACTTCCATTTTCAACTACATATTTTTGATAATCTCCATCTACGACTTCTGACATACGTTGAACTAATAAACCAGAATAATCTTTTTCTAAGATTGGATCCCAATCATTTCCCCAAATAACTTTGATTACATTCCATCCAGCACCTCTAAAAACTGTTTCTAATTCTTGAATTACTTTGCCATTCCCTCTTACTGGCCCATCTAATCTTTGCAAGTTACAATTAATTACAAAATTTAAATTTCCCAATCCTTCTCTAGAAGCAAGTGTTATAGCTCCTAATGATTCTGGCTCATCTACTTCTCCATCACCTAAAAATGACCAAATTTGTTGATTGCTAGTATCCTTAATTCCTCTATCTTTTAGATAATGGTTGAATCTTGCTTGATAAATTGCTGATAATGGTGAAAGGCCCATAGATACAGTTGGAAACTCCCAAAAATTGGGCATTAACCAAGGATGAGGATAAGATGAAAGACCACCTCCTACTTCCAATTCCTGTCTGAAGTTATTCATATTTGTTTCAGTTAATCTTCCCTCTAAAAATGCTTGCGCATAAATTCCAGGAGATGCATGTCCTTGAAAAAAAACTTGATCACCATCGAACCCATCACCTTTACCCTTAAAAAAATGATTAAAACCTATTTGATATAAAGTAGCCGCTGATTGAAAAGTAGCTATATGGCCACCTAATCCATCATGCTTTTTATTTGCTTTAACTACTAATGCAACAGCATTCCATCTATTTATACTTTTAATTTTTCTTTCAATATCTCTATCTCCAGGAAATTTTGGTTGGTCTATTTTGGTAATAGTATTAACATATGGAGTATTTGCATTAAAAGGTAATTGAGCGCCAAGCTCATGTGCTCGTTCAACTAATTTTTGAACTATAAATTTACCCCGTTCTCTTCCACTAAATTTAACTATTTCATCAAGTGATTCAATCCATTCAACTGTTTCTTCAAAATTAGAATCTTTTTGAATTTGAAAGTTTTTTGCAGTTGATATTTTTTTTTGATCTGACATTTTTTTGATCCTTATTTCAACTTATAATTTATTGACAAAACTTCTTTTCTTAAAGACTTTAAGCAAATTTATGTGTCGTCTTGGTTTTACCTCAACAATTTTATAATTTACATATTATTTAAAACTTATTTTTTAGAAAAAATATACCATGAATTATATATTTACAACTCGAGGAGCTTTTATGATTGTTATTAGCTCTCTTCTTTTTTCAGGATTAATAACATCAATCATTTTACTTTTTTTTGATCCTAAGCAAGAAACGTTATTTCCATTGGCATTACTCATTGGAGAAACAGTATTAGTAATTCCTTTATTCTTACTTTTATTTAAATCAAAAAAATCTATTTTAAAATCAATACGACTTAATTCTATTTCAAAATTTGATATAACTAATTCTATAATGCTATCAATAGGAATAGTTTTCTTTTCAGATGAAATTGACAGATTAATTGGAATTATTATTCCTCCTCCTAATATTTTAAATAATATTAATTCATCATTATCAATAAATAATCCACTTTCTCTTATATTAATTTTTATTAGTGCTGTTCCTATTGCATCTTTTGCTGAGGAAGTATTATTTAGAGGGTATCTTCAACAAGTTCTTGAAAAACAATGGAATAATATTACAAAAGCCGTATTGATGAGTAGTTTATTTTTTGCATTAATTCATCTTATCCCTTATTGGTTAATCCAAATATATTTATTAGGTATCATAATGGGTTATTTATCTTGGAAAACTAATTCTATTATTCCAAGTATGATATTGCATGCTATAAATAATACAATGGCATTCCTTACTGCAAATTGGGAAAATTCATTCAATGGATGGTATAATATAAATGGTCATGTATCTCCTTTAATTTTAGTAATAGGATTAATATTAATTTATTTAGGGTTTAAAAATCTAAATAAAAGTTTTAATATTACTTGAAGTAAAAATTAAATGATTAATAATTCAAATGGAAAATCTATGTTAGGTAAAGAAATAACTGTTTTATTAGATACGTTCAGACGTTTAATTAGAAGAAAAGCAAATACAAATCTAAAAAAACTTCTCAATAAAACTCATAGTGCAGATTTAGCACAATTGTTTAGATATTTTAATGAAAATGAGAAAACTTTTTTATTTAGTTTATTACAAAAAAACAATGAAGCTACTGGAGAACTTCTTAGTGAATTAGATGAGTCTATAATTTCTGAATTATTATTACCTCTTGAGCCTATTGAAGTTGCAAATGTGTTGCGAATGCTTGGTTCCGATGATATAGCAGATATCCTTAATTTACTTGACGAAGATAAAACTCAATTAATTTTAGATCAATTAAAAAGTAAGGAATCAGAAGAATTAGAAGAATTAATGTCTTATGCTGAGGATAGTGCAGGAGGCTTAATGTCTTTAGATGTATTCTCTTTATCTGATAAAACACAAGCAATTGATGCAATTACTTCAATACAAAATTATCAACAAGCTGAAATGGTCTTTTATTTATATGTAACTGATGAAAATTCACATTTAACTGGGGTAGTATCTTTAAGAGATTTAGTAACTGCACCACCTAATTCAACACTCAAAACTATAATGCAACAAGATGTTATTTCAGTAAGTACCGATACTGATCAAGAAGAAGTTGCTAAACTAGTTTCTAAATACAATTTACTAGCTATACCGGTTATTGATTCAGATAGAACCCTCCTTGGAATAATTACTGTAGATGATATTGTAGATGTTATTAGAGAAGAAGCTACTGAAGATTTTCTTCAAATGGCTGGTATTGGAAAAGATAGAGAAATTTTAATGAAATCTACTTTTGATAATGTCAAACTCAGACTTCCCTGGTTATTTGCTAGCTGGATTGGAGGAACGATAGCAGCCTATATAATTGGATCCTTTGAACCTTTTTTAGAATCTGTTATTGCTCTAGCAGCATTTATTCCTGTTATTATTGGAATGGGAGGAAATGTTGGTACACAATCTTCTACAATTATTGTCAGAGGTTTTGCAACAGGTAGATTAGAATTGTCTAAAGTAAGTATAGTAATTTGGAAAGAAATGAGAGTTGGATTGATTCTGGGAGTTTTTTATGGAATTCTATTAGGAATTGTTGCCATGTTTCAATTTATAAATGCTCCTCCTCAATTAGGTGTTGTCGTTGGATTATCAATTTGTGTATCTATGATAATAGCAACGTGTATAGGAACTCTTGTTCCAATTTTTCTTAGGAAACTTGATGTTGATCCTGCTATTGCATCTGGCCCTTTTGTTACTACTGCAATTGATATTTTAGGTATTTTAGCATATTTCTTAATTGCTATTTCATTAATTTCAAAAGTCTAAAAATGTTTTTTTTTCCTATTGCTATAATCTTTTTATACTCATTAATAATTACTTTTTTTTTTGCTGGACTTTTTATTTATAAAGAAAAAAGAGTTTTTAAAAAAAAATTTTTATCAATAATAATTCCAACCTTAAATGAAGAAAAAAATATCAAAAATATTATTTTTGATCTAAAACAACAATCATATCCAACAAATCTTTTCGAAATAATCATTATTGATGACAATTCAAAAGATAATACAATTGAAATTATCAAATCTTTTCAAAAAGATATTAAAAATCTCAAATTATTTAGTTCTAATGATGAGAAAAATTCTAAACTCAATTTTAAAAAAAAACCTCTTAACATTGGGATAAATAATGCAAGGGGAGAAATAATTTTATTAACTGATGCAGATTGTAGAATCTCTCCAAAATGGATTAAAACAATGTCTTCTTATTTTACTGATGAAGTAGGATTTGTAATTGGTCACTCACAATTAAAAACTTTTAATACAAATCAAGAAAAATTTGAAGCATTAGATTTCCTTCTATTATCATCAGCTGGAAGAAGTTCTAGTCAATTTAATTTCCCTCTCGCATGTACTGGACAAAATATTGCTTACAGGAAACAAGCTTTTAATGATGTAAATGGATTTAATGATTTTGCTGATGCCTTAGGAGGAGATGATACCTTTTTAATGGAATTAATTAAAAAGAAAACTAATTGGAAAATTGTTTATGCTGTTGATAAAAATTCATATGTGAAGACAAATCCATGCAATAACTGGAATGAATTATTTTCTCAAAGAAAAAGATGGGCTTCAGATGTATTATTTTTTAAAAATGAAAACCCTTTTTTTTTCATTATGATGTTAATAACATTTTTTTCTAATTTAATTCTACTAATATTATTTTTAAGTGCATTTATAAATTCAGATTATATTTTACTTTTATTTTATGTTACATTTGTAAAAATGTTAGTAGAGTTTATACTAACTTTAAAAGCAACAAGTCTTTTCCAATTAAAAGGATTGCGATCAAGTTTTCTTTTTTGGTTTTTCTTGCAAATTCCTTATGTTATTTACATGAGTATAAATACATTATTTTTCCAAAATAAAGAATGGGGTGGAAGACATATTTGAAAAAAATAATTTTTTTTATTCTTATTAATAATTTTATTTTATCTATTGAAAACGAATATTTTAAATACATTATAAGTTTTTTAACCATCCCTAGCGTTGAATTATCGATTTCAAATAAAGTATTAGATGATAATACAAGCAAGATAGATTTTTCTGCTAAATCAATATCTCTCCTTAATACTTTTTTTAAAATAGATAATTATTATTCAACTATTTATAATGCAAACACATTTAAAATGTTAGAATATACTTCAAATATAAAACAACCCAACGCTAACTATAATTTTACAATTAAATGGAACCATAAAGAAAAAAAATATAATCATCTTAGCACTTCATATGAAAGACCCGATCAGGTTAATAATATTTTTTCTTTATTACAAAGAGTTAGATTTGAACCAAAAGATAAAATTGATACAATTTGGATTCCAATAGAACATGAAGGTTCTTTATTTAATGCTAGATATTTATGGATAGATTCCGTTGATGTGAAAATTGATTCAATTAATATTAAGACCAATCATTTCAGATTAGATTTGAAAGAAGAAGAAAATTCCCAAAAAAAATTAAAAGGAATTAGTGATGTTTTTAATTGGGGTATAACTTTAGATAATAGCATAAGGCAAATTTGGATTGAAAAAGCACAACCTTTTAGAATAATTAAAGCTGAGGTTGATGTAAGAGGATTAAAATTTGAAGCTTTTTTGAAAACTTCAAATTAAATCAATTATTTATTTTATCTATAAAACATGTTCTTGTTCCATTATGACAAGCTGCACCAATTTGTTCAACTTTAATTAATAATGCGTCTTTATCACAATCAAAAAAAATAGATTTAATAGTTTGCCTATGTCCACTTGTATCGCCTTTTCTCCATAAACATTTTCTACTTCTACTCCAAAAGCAAGTTCTTTTTTCATTAATCGAAATAGCTAAACTTTCCATTGACATATATGCAATCATTAATACTTCATTATTTTCATAATCCTGAATTATTGCAGGAATAAGACTATTACTATCAAGCTTCAAGTTAAATGCTTTAACTTTCGATTTTATATTATCTAAACTCATAAATTCTCACTTTCTAATTGGAATTTTTTGATTATTGAGATAATGCTTAATGTCATCAATACTAAAAATATCTCTATGAAAAACTGAAGCAGCTAATACAGCATCTGCTTTTCCATTTATAATTGCATCCTTAAAATGTATTAGTTTTCCAATACCTCCAGATGCTATTATAGGAACATCTACTAAATCACTAATCATTGATGTTATTTTATCATCTATCCCTTTTTGAGTACCATCGGCATCCATACTAGTTAATAATATTTCTCCACAACCCCTTTCAACTGCTTCTTTTGCCCAATCTAAAGCATTTATTTTTGTATTATTTGTACCAGCATGAGTGTGCACATACCATGAATTACTATTTTTTTTAACATCCATTGCTAAAACTATACATTGTGAACCAAAAATTTTAGCTGAATCATTTAATAAGTCAGGATTATAAATAGCTGATGAGTTAATAGATACTTTATCAGCACCTGCCTCAAGAATACTTCCAATATCATTTATCGTTTTAATACCACCACCAACCGTAAATGGAATAAATACTTTTTTAGCCACTTCTTTTACTAACTCAATAACATTTTTTCTTGATTCAAGAGTAGCTGAAATATCTAAAAAGGTAAGTTCATCTGCACCTTGATCTGAATATTTTTTAGCAAATTCTACAGGATCTCCTTCCTCAACTAAATTTTTGAAATTAACACCTTTTACGACTTTACCATCTTTAACATCTAAACATGGAATTATTCTTTTAGTTAACATTCTAACATCTCTTCAATTGTGATTTTTCCTTCATAAAAGGCTTTACCTACAATTACTCCCGTTATACCATTTTGTAATTGTTTTATCTTTTTAATATCATCTATATTTGAAACTCCACCAGAGGCAAAAATTGGGATGTCAGACAAGTTTGAAATTTCTTTTAATTGTTTAAAATTCGGTCCTTTTAATGTCCCATCTCTATTAATGTCTGTACAAATTAAATGTGAAAAATTTATACCTGATATTTTTTTAAGAGCAGTTGATATTGAAAACTTTGATTCAGATTCCCATCCATGAGTATAAACCATATTATTTTTTGAATCTATTCCAGCAACCAATTTATTTTTGAAATTTGATTCCCATGAATGAATCTCTTGAATATTTGATAATAAACTTGAACCAATAATTAGAAAATTAGCACCACTATCATTAACTTTTTGAAGATCTTTTTTGCTTCTCAGTCCGCCTCCAAATTCAATTTTAATACCCGTTTTAGCAACTTTTTCAAGTGTAGATAAATTTACTGGATATCCATTTTTTGCACCATCTAAATCAACCATATGTAATAAATCAAAACCATTATTTAAAAAATACTTAGCTAATTCTACGGGATCTTCGTTATAAATAGTTTTTTTTGAATAATCACCTTTAAAAAGTCTAACACATTTTCCATCGATAATATCTAAAGCAGGAATGATTTTAAATTGATTGTTCATAAAAATTTTTCAAAATTGACAGACCATATTTTTGGGATTTTTCAGGGTGAAATTGAATTCCTAAAATATTTGTTTTTTTAAAAATAGCAGTGATTTTTTCTCCATAAAGTGTTTCACCAACTACTAGTTTTTGATCTTTTAATACACATTTATAAGAATGCACAAAATATGCATATCCAGACTTAAAATTATTATTCAATTGTTTTACTTCAACTTTGTTCCATCCAATATGAATTTTTCTAGGTCCATTCTTTATCTTTTCAACGCTACCTTCAATTAAACCAAGTCCATTATGATCACCACCTTCATAACTTTTTTCAAGTAAAAGTTGCATTCCCAAACAGATTCCCAAAAGTTTTTTGTTTTTTGAAGTATAATCTTTAATAAAATCAATTAAATCATAACTTTTAAGTTTATTGATTGCAGATTCAAATGCACCAACTCCTGGCAAAACAATTCCTTCACATGATGATAAATCTTTTGTTTGGTGTGAAATAATATATGGAATATTCAAAAATTCTAACCCATTCCGAATACTTCCTATATTACCTACACCATAATCAATAATCCCTATCATAATTTTCCTTTAGTAGAAGATATAGTTTTATCATTTCTTATTTTTAAAGAATTTTTAATTGCAACTCCTAAAGCTTTAAACATAGTTTCAATAATATGGTGAGCATTATTGCCACATATTGATTCTATATGAATTGTAATTCTAGATTCTTGTGCAAAAGATCTAAAAAAATGTTCTGTCATCTCTGTTTCAAAATTACCAACTTTTTGTACATTAAAATTTGCTTTAAAACTACAAAATGGCCTATTACATAAATCAACAACTACTCTGCTTAAAGCTTCATCTAAAGGACAAAATGAATATGAAATTCTATTGATAGATTTATTTTTTATCCATTCCTTGTTAAAAGCTTTTCCAAGTATTAATCCTACATCCTCTACTGTATGATGAGTATCTACATGTAAATCACCTTTACAAATTAACTTGAGGTCCCATTCAGCCCAAAATGCTAATAATTCAATCATGTGATTAAAAAAACCAATGCCCGTTTCAATTTGGACTTTTCCACTTCCATTGGTATTTAATGTTAAATCTGATTTTGTCTCATTTGTATCCCTTGAAATTTTAATCATAGTGTACTCATTTTATTAATTAATTCTAAAGTTGAACTAGATGAAAAATTATAATTTTTTACATTTAAACTACTTTTAATTAAGCAAAAATCTAATGGTTTACCTGTATTTTTTATATAATTTAAAACAAGTTGGGAATCATCTTCTGTATCACCTATATATAATGGATTTTTACAATTTAATTTTTCTACTAAAGGAATCAACTTTTTTGGATTAGGTTTATTTAATTCTGGCAAATCAGAAACTGCTAACATTGTATCATCAATTCTCCATTTAAGTATTTCAAAACCTAATTCCATTTCTTCTTTATTTCTACCAGTAAAAATAGCTAGTTTATCTAAAAATGGTTTAATTTTATCATATGAAATCATTGAAATTTCATTATTCCAAAAACCTTTATTTAAAATAGTAATTGGATCAAATCCATATAATTTTTTACAAGCAGTAGTACCTCCATATGATTCTTTAACTAATCTAATAATATTTTTCTCCAGATTGAAAGTTAATTCATTTGAAGTCTTACGAACTCCATTAATACCTGATCCGAAGTCATTAATTGTTTTTAAATAATCAAAAAGTTTTTGAGATGAATGAAATTTTTTCCAACAATAACCTGCAATTGCTGTATCCCAATCATTATTAAAATTTTTAAAAGATTTTATTTCAAATACATGTTCTTGATTAAAAGTATCATCATTAAGCATTGTTCTAATCGCCAACACAATTGATGGTATAAATG
>Ga0209403_10007374_pt1 | contig 10877 bp, 15 predicted proteins | sample ArcticOcean_MG_C_8_FD_187440 | JGI IMG/M metagenome (GOLD analysis project Ga0209403, IMG submission 187440) | Marine microbial communities from western Arctic Ocean - ArcticOcean_MG_CB11_86 (SPAdes) (version 2) | ecosystem: Environmental > Aquatic > Marine > Oceanic | place: Arctic Ocean...
CTGTATATCCTACTATAGCACTACCACCTCCTGCTTCAGTATTACTAAATGTAAGATCTATCGCAGATGCCTTTCTCTTATCGTCCACAGGATGAGCTAAAATCTTTGTTGATGTTGACTGAGCCATATCTTCCTCCTATCGTGCGTATAAGTTGACCGACTTCTTGTTTTTAAGCCTACGAAGGACTCCAGCGGGCGTGTTCTCCAGGTTTAAAGCCTTCCTCTTCGGAGCAGGCTTTTTGATATGCATAACCAGATACCTAAAAGCAGCAAGAGCGTGGAGCTTGCCATCTTCATGAACCACATCGGGGTTTTTGTCATCTTGTTGTGCGGCCTCTATGTCGGAGATAAGGTGTCTGCATTTTCTGGAAATATATATACCTGGTTCCTCAATGTCTAACTCTTTGTCAAAAAAAAGTCCTTCCTTGATCGCAGCATAACCATGAAGCCTGTCATTGTTAGCATCCCGAATATGTACCCCATGCTCTTTAAACTCATCTTTTATGCTCTTGTCGGTATAGTCGCTATACTTCGTTCCGCGTATCTTCATCGAGGGATCGCCCAGGATCGATATTCTCTCATTCCCTATCATAGTGACTATGCGGGGGGCGTGGTAAACAATAGGCTTGTTAGCCACATAATACTCATCATATACATACACAGTGCCATCTAATGTCTGCGCGCCGAAGATCAGGCAGGTAGGAGATGTCGATCCGTAGTCCATTCCGGCAGCCTTGCGGATACTCTCCTTATGCATCCGCGATTCCATCTCGTCAGGGTCTAAAACATGGGCCATCTGGTTAAAGGTGTTGAAGAATGCACCGGGGCTGATGCCCCATACGCCGTCCAAGAAGGCTTGCCTCTTATGTTCGTCCGGTATTCGCATAAGTTGCGCCAGGTACTGGGGATTGTTCTCAAGTCCCACTGGATTGTCTTTATATGTAGCTGGTATAAATGATTTTGTCAGTGTGACCTTCCCGTTGGGGGTCTCTACTACCTCATCTGTGTGGATAGTCTCTTTCATGGGGATATTCCTGGGGATTCCCCATCTTTTCATGATCCATTCGATTCCATCGCCCCTGACATCGGGCCACGGGTTCGTTGTAGAGCGTATATAACACTTTAACCCTCTGGCTGCGGCCCTATTCCAGATCTGAAGGCCATCATATTGCTCTTGGCTGAAGGAAACCAGCTCATCGAAGCCTAAATAGGTGGTATTTCGGCCCATAAACTTCCTCCAATCCTCAGCGTGTTCCATCTGCCGGAATAATATTTTTGCCCCAGAGGGGAATGTCCAGTCACGGCCCTGTTCACGCCCAACTCCACCCATTGCAGGGTAAAATTGGTGACTATATGCGATCAATTCCTCCAGTTCTGAGTATTGACGGCGTAACAACATGGCCAAATAGCGCGGATGGTCCACCTGGCGCAGGGCATCTATGACCAAACAGAGGGATTTCCCTCCAAAAGCCGCACCTCCATAGAGGACTTCATAGCAGTCAGAGGCTAAAAAGTCCCATTGGGGTTTACTTATAGGCTCAAATGAGGCGTCTGACAAAATTAAAGACCCTCCCTGTCCCTGTCAAAGGGAGATTCGTCCCCTCTGACCCCCAAGATCTGGGCGGCAGCGAATGTAAATAGGGGGAATGCTCCCTTAGCCCACAGTATTCGGACCATGTCGGGTGTGACCCGTTTCTTGTCTGCCGGAGTGAACCTGTTTAGGAGCGCCGCCGTGATTTTAAACCGTTCCTGTAGTATTCTCGCCGCGCTGGAGCCAACACCTGCGTGTTGCATTTTATCGCCAGAGCCAAGCCAAGCTGCGGCTTGAAATTCAGCAGGCAGCATATCGTACCCTTTTGCTATCTCTCGTAGAAATTCGTCATATAAAACATAAGAGCCTGTCTCTGGGGCATCCAGTCTTTTTCCCGTACCGCCTCTCATCAGGAACATATTCGACATGACCTTATCCAAGGTGGCAGTCAAGGCCTCCCCTGCCACATTCCCAATAAAATGCCCCGACTTTTGCGCCTCCAAGGGATCAACTCTGAAATAAGATGGCCAATTCAGCGCCGCCATGTTTTTGTCTTTTATGTGCCGGTACGCCGCCCTGGTCAGATCCCTATAGAAATTGGCCTGCTCTTCAGGTTTATCCATCACCCTTTGCCAGGTTTGGTAATATTGGCCTCCACCATATGGAGGCGCCAATGCCGATTTCTCCACGCTTTCTGTTACTTCTAACGGATTTTGGGCATACCTTGCTTTTGAAAGTGCTGCTTGATCCGGGCCTTGAACTCCTCTAAGGACTCTGTCTTCCGCTTCCCGAAGTACACCCGCCCATTCGCTGTTGACGAAGTCTCTTTCTGCTCCGATGAGTTCCTGGGTATCTTTGCCATATTTTTCTCCTTCTCCCATTAGTTTAAATTCTTTAAAATCTTCATGAAGGCTTACAAAGCTATCCTGTTTACCAGCCCTCCCGATACCAGCAGCGATAATTTCGTTTTTCACGACGATGCTGACATCCTGCATATACTCGCCGGTTTCTTCCTTAAACCATACGCCGTAATGCGCGCCAGGGATGTTCAGAACCTGTTCCCACTTATCAATATAGGCCTCAATGTCTTTATATGAAAAGTCAGCTTCAGGGATTCCCACTTCCGTGGATTTAAATGGCGCCACGGCATACCCCTGCGACTTCTGCGCGGAGGTCACAATGTCATAGGTTACCCCACTATTCGCTTTGATTGAGGCTTCTAACGCTTTAAGATCCTCTCCCCCAGACCTACCCTCTCTAATTCTTTGTGCCGCTTCTGCCTGGTCCCTGGAGAGGGAGTAAAGCGGCACACCGTCTTTGTCAGTGACAACAGCAGACAGAGGGTCATCTATCAACACATTTTTCTCCCGCTCTCCTGTTACTTTTCTTAATGTTTTCTTGGTAGATAGGATTTTATTATGCCATTTATTGTCTTCATCTGGCCATGAAGTCTTTTTTGTGTTCGGCCAGAGGCCAACACTGATGTCCCCTTCCGTGCCAGCACCAGCGGCAATCATTTTCTCGCGCCGAGCAAGCGAAGTTTTAAGAGAACTATTTAGACTTTTAAGTGTTCCCTTGGTTTTCTCACCTGCATCTCCCTCCAGCTTAGGCCACGCCAGGCCTTCAGCCTCTGATTCAGAGGATAGCTCGTCTCTTTTTAGCCTGTAACTCTCTAACTTCTTCTCCAGACGGGTTATTTCCTTGCCGTTCTGAGCCGCCTTGGCTTTCTTCAACTTGGCTATAGCGGCTTTTTCATCTACCCTGTAAATTTTGTCTATATTGCCTTGCAGTGACGCCAATACCTTCTCTGTCTTAGAATAATCTTCACCAAGAAGAGACTCTAATGTTTTTACCTCAGCCCTTATAGCGGCATCCTGGGGCCTCTGTGACGCCTCCAGCTCCATCCTCCTAGGATCGGTGGCATCCACATCAGTCCCAGGGCGCTGGCGTTTGTGGACGGCCTCATCCTTGAAGGTAGCTATCCAAGGCTGTTCCCCCATTTCGATAGACTTCGGCAGAGTCCAGTAGGGATTTATGTATGACTTCTGTTCAAACAACTTCACTCTTGCTGCTATAATTTTATCAGACTTATCTGGCAAGGCAGCCTTATAGTTCTGGTGAAGTTTCTTCAGGAACTTATCGAAAGTACCCGCTGCCGCCTGAGTCCTTTCATTGCCAACTTTATCTGAATTACGAAAGAATTTAAGCGACGCAGCTCGTTTTTCTTGATCTGCCACAGACGCTTCAGGTCCACGCAGCTCCGCATCACGCCCGATATAGGCTTTCCCTGAATCAAAATTCCCTGCATAAAACTCTTGAACGGTTTTCCATTCCACCCTGTTAAAAAGAGAGTTTATTACAACCTGGGAGTATTCATCCTGGTATTCACCCTTCAAGTTATCCGGCACATCTCCAAAATCCACCCTGGTCGAGTTTGGGTCGATCTCCCTGAAGACGGCATGTCCCCCCCGCCGGAGCGTCCCACCGAAAGTGCCACGGCTAGAAAATACATAATCATACCACGATGCGGATCTAAGGTTCGCATGAGGCTTTGAGTTTGCGGTAGTCGCACCAATCATATTGATATAATCTAATAACCTGGCCTGCCCTGCTTCAATTCCAGCAGGAGAATCTCCCCATACGTTCCTAAAGGTGTGAAACGTATTCCCAAAGTTGTACCATGCTTCGGGTCTGTCTATCAATGCTGAATTCTGCCGAGCCTCCGCGGCGTTGTTCGCAGCTTGTACAATGTGAGCAACCATTGGGGTATCATATGAATCAAATGAATGCCCAGTTTTATCTAACCCATTTTCGCCATACTTCCACCTAAAGTATTGCTTCACTTCTGCGGCTACAAAATTCGCCTCGACATCGTTATAGTTAAAAGTCCCAACCATATTCATCGGGTCGTCCCAGGCCTCCTGCGCCTCCTCTGCTGTTAATCCATGTCCCTCTATAGGCTTCCCGGACTTATTTCTTTTGACAGGCTGGATATGCCGAGAAGGGGTAAAGTTCTCCCTAAGCGCCCGTATCTGAGCTTTGTTGTCTGCGCCATCACCTGTTCCCATCAAGGCTTCCCTTAGAACCCTATCGCGGATTTCATCGGTACTTGAGTCAAAGGCGCTGTCTACAACTTTGACATTGGCAGGAGAAAGTTTTAGAAGAACCTCAGTAGGATTAGATGAGGTAGGGTCGGGGGTAAAAATATATGTGCCGGACTTGGGTCCATCGGATGTGAAAAACTTTTGTCGCGACCCAGGCTTGTTGAAACCTTTTCTAAATGTAAAGTCTTCAGCCACAGGGAGCTGGTCGGGAGGGATATCTTCCCAAGCCTGGCCAGGCTTCCAGTCTTCATCTAACTCTAAGCGTTTGGTCAGGGCGGCAGTTGTTGCCTCCATGTCGAACCTTGCCCGGCCCTGTTCGGAATGCTGGGCAAGCCTGTACAAGATTTCTGGATTGCCCTGGTCTATCAAATCCTGAAGTTCACTACTCCTGAAGATATCGGACAGAGTCCCAGATGCTTCAGCCTTCTCCCAGTCTAATCTATGTTCTTTCGAGCGCTCGGCTGCCAGAGCCTTTTCATGCTGTTCTTTGTTTATCGCTGGGAATGGCTCGGCTTCCGCGTAGCGCATATACGGAAGTGGAAGTGGATTTTCGCTTTTCCATCCATCGGGTATTTCCTGGAAGGGCATTTGTTTACCTTGTACAAGGGACTGCTTCGCAAGGTAAGCGGATCGGAACGCCTCCGGCGTGGAACTAGGATCATTCAAAACGCGGATTATGCCTTCAACGTCAGTAAGGTCAGAAGGCATACCCTTGGAAGCATCGTTGCTCGCGCCTTGAATAATATACTTCCTTCCTTCAGGGCTGGCCTCAACAGGAACCCCCGCAGTAAAGACGCCTTCTTCCGTGACAAAGTTCGGATCTTCCGAGGACCGACCCTTGTTATAAATGTCCAATAAGCCTTCCATGCCGCCACCGAAATGGGCGCCGGACGATCCGGTTAGAGGGTCCACCTGCCCCGTCTCCAAGATCTCTGGCTCCCTTTTAAGGCGCTCCTCGCCAGCCGTTTCTAATATTGGCCACCAAGAGACATTCCCCTCCGGGTTACGAGCAGTTCGTCCGGCGCCAGTATACTGGCTCGGAAGTACCTGTCCCTTACGCTCTGCGATACGGCCAGCTAGGATGCGTAGCAAATCGCTGTTCTCATTCCCTGACATCGCCTGAATAAGGCGCATTAATCCGGTTGCCATGTGTCACTACCCCTGTCACCACCGTGTTGCCCAGTAACCCCTTAAACACCAAGGAGATACCAAGGCGATAAAAAACCTGTGTCACTACCCCTGTCACCACTTGTATAATAAAGTCTTAATGAGAATAAACCCCCCCCCTCTTACTCCCCCGATTTTCATTAGGGGAGGAGCTTGCGCTCTTTAGAGGCCGGAGAAGTCCCCTTCAAAAGAGAGGAGGGAGCTGGCCTACCTATGTTACAACCCCTAAGATTGAAAATAAATGCCAGGGAGTCAAGGCCAAACGTATATTCCTAAATAAAATTTCGCGCTGAATATATAGGGGGTCAGGCGGTGATGAAGAGGTTGGGGTGTGAAAGCATTACCATCTGACCCCCTGAACAGCATGGAATGAAGAACGTACCTTTGTTTATAACAGCAAACAGCATGGAATGAAGAAAGTACCTTTGTTTATGAAAACCGTCTCGCCTTTGGCGAGACGGCGCCTGCCCTTGGCAGGCGCCATGCCTTTCGCCGCCCGCAGGCGGCGTAACCATCTCAAGTATCACTTCAGGTAGCCACCGTAACTGGCGGATGGCCAAGGCTTTGCGCCGTTCACTTAAAGTATCACTTCAGGTAACTACAGCCATCACTTAAAGGACTGCTTTAGGTGATGGCTACAACCACTGAACTGCCAAGGCTTTACGCCATTCACTTGTCATTTACTTAAAGTATCACTTTAGGTACTTACGTGCATCACTTAAAGGAACACTTGAGGTGATCCTGAACTGCTGAACTGCTGAAAGCGCTGAACTGCTGAACTGCTGAACTGCTGCCTCTGGACAAAGACACAAAGGAACACACATACGCGCGAGGGAAAGAAGCGGAGCGAGACATAGATCTACCTATACCGCTGTCATGCATTTTTTTTTTACCCCCTCTACACGCCCTGTTTGCAGTGCATCCGGCTTCTCAGTCCCCCTAAATGAGTGTGACTATCGCAACCAAGGTGAAGAAAAAGGTTGCGCATCTCTAATTAATCCGTATCTTATATCTCAGTCAAACGAACGACAGCTTGAGCAGCGGGTAAATACAGCCTGCAACCGACCAGCGAAACATGGTCGGACGACTGCTCCCCCGAATCGGAACGTACCTGTAGTGAGAGACTGGCAGACAACCAGTAGGTGCAAACACCGACCAGAGGATAGCCGGAGCGGTTACAGTCGGGAACAATCCCCCGATGAACCGAATACTCCAAACAGACTCAGGTGATGCTGGCAGGATGCCAGCGCAGCGGTTCGAGTCCGCTGGTCTGGATAGGCTCGCCAATGACGGCGAGCCAGAACGAGGAGATACACATGTTTGCTGCATTCGGTCGCTGGGCAAAGTACGAGGCTGGTCTCTGTTTCGTCGGAACTTACCTCTCAGGTTTTCTCACCGGAGTCCTCTTCTGTTTGGTCTTCATCGCATACAATAGTTTAGGACGTTAACCACTGCCACTTTTAAAGGAGAACATCATGGATCTGATCAACGAATACCTAACGCAACTGGACAAGAGAGTGGACATTTTCGGTGCCCTGCAATGGCGGGCCAGCCCAGAAAAATATCTGTTTATCGACTACGCCATTCTCGATCTGGTAGATGATCGCAGACCGATTGCGAAGCACGAGGCGGTAGAATACGTCGAGGACTTGTTTGAAAAACTCCTGCTGGCATTTGATTCGACAGACAATTCAGGCAAGTTCTACAATGCTCACATTGATGATTACGGGCACGGGTTGGTAGACGGACTGGAAGGAGAAACGAAATGAATATAGACGATCGGCTCGGAACGTACTGGATAACAATAATGGTCATTGGGATGGTGCTGGAGATAATAAAATACTACACCTAAAAAAGGAGAACATCATGATTAATCGAGTAGATGAGCTGGAAAACCTGTTTGTTTTGTCGTCTCATGTTCGGGTCTACGTGCCCAGCACGGTGGACGTGGATACCGTGTCTGATACATCGGAGCAACTGGAGGATACCAAACGCCTGTTGTCGCACTGGTTTGGCGGCGCCACCGCTTACCGGGCTCTGGGTAGCTGGTTGTCAGGTGCTGGCGGGCTCGTAGAGGAGGACGTCACCATCGTAGAGTCTTACTGCTCAGAGGACCAGCTTACCGCCCACGTGGGGGATGTTATCACCCACGCACGGCACCTGAAATCGGTGCTATCGCAGGAGTCCATCGCTATAGAGGTACAGCACAAATTGTATCTGGTGTAGGTTAACCGCCCTGAGCAAACGCTCAGGGCGAGGAGAGATATTATGGTTCGGAAGTCTGGTTTTAGTGCTGATGACGCGAAGGAGCGCCGCCAATTGAAACATGAGATGCTACTGGCGGTGGATAGGTTTGTCCGTGGGCAGCCGGACGGTACATATCTGTCGGCGCTCCTATTAGTGCATAGGCAATTAAAAGCGTCCGCAAAGATAGATGCGGGGATGAAGATAGAGGCGGTAGAATACGTAGAGGCTGCGCTATCGGAACAGAATAGAAAAGCGAGGGATGCAAGTGTAGGAGATTCAAAATGAAAAACTTCAACCGCTACAACGGCTCAGTCCTTTCGATCGTCCGCTACCTCTCGAACGACAACCCGATCGTCTGGACCCCAGCGATGGCCGCAGAAGCGAAGGCGCAACAAGCGGAACGATTCGCGACCAGCGCCATCCCTGTCAAATAAGTCACACACAACGAAGGAGAGATATCATGATGGAATTATGCATTGAATGCAAAAAAGATACTTCGCTTGGAACAGGTAATTTTATTAATCGTTCCTCGTCAGACAATGGCAACGCAGAGGGTTTTTTATGTATTGATTGTCAATCATTAGAGTGCGATAGGTGCCACAAAAAAACAACAGAATACCAATTAGACGGTGACGTACTTTGCATGGAATGCATCGCAACTACAGGGGATATATAATGTCCCCGGCAATTCCGCCGGGGACTACAAAGGGGAAACGAAATGAAAGTACAGGACGGGAATAATACAAAATTGACCGGCTCGGATCTGAAAGAATATATAGCAAAACGATTCGGCGGCGATACGCCAGATCCGGCGTTGAGTTATCACGGTTGGGCGAATTATCAAACGTGGAATGTGGCCCTGTGGCTCCAGAACGATGAGCGACTTTATGGCGTGGCTTGTCAATATCAAAACTGGGGGGATCTGAAGAGTCACTTGCCCCACCGGACACCGGACGGCGTCAGGTATGATGATCCTACCGTCAATGTTGAGGAGATTGAGCAGATGCTATCGGAATTAACAGACGACGAGCTGGACGGATGAAAAAACGACTGAGGAGAATATACAGTAAACGTCTGCACCTGACAAAAACGTCCAGCCTGTTTAATGAGGTATTCCAGCAGACGTTGGAGGAGTACGAGGGGCGGGATATCGAATGGCTGAGGAAAACATATCAGTCAGCCAAACGGGAGCTGAGATTTTTCCCCAGCATCGAAATCCAAGGCAAGCTGGCTGGGTTGCGGGAGCTGGGCGAACGAGCAAAGGAGGGCAGGGAATAATGCCATTAGAACGCTACTATACAGGCGCCGATGGACTGCACTACGTGTCAGGAGACCCGCACGATTACTTTGACGAATTGCTCACTGGGGAGGTGTTCTCCTCATTAACTGAGGCCATCGCGGACATGGAGGAGGAACGGACGGAGGAGGCCAATAGTAACCGCAAGCTGAGCAACTGGGGATGCCACTTGGCATGTCGGCAATCAGGGGAGGACAAATGAATAAGAGGCAGAAAGTCGCATTGCGAGAGTATCTGGCGCGGATCGAGGGTCATACCATCGATGAGTTCAGGCCGACTGGTGGAGATAGGCGGGACGAGCCAATGTATGAGGGATGGGTATTTGCTGATAACGGATTCAAAATATACATGGGGATCGAGCCAGACGGGGGGAGGCATACCTAATGGATCTGCTTTTATTCATATTTATCGTGATAGCAATTTTCGAGTTTCTCAGGGGGATAAAATGAAATTCAAAGAAGAGGGTGCGGCGTGGACGACTCGCCAGTGGTACGAAAAAGAAGATCGGGACGATGCCCTTCTTGACGGATGGAGGGCAGACTACGCAAGACAATTAGAGAAAGAAGAAGCTGATATCAATAACAATCAGTATCGTCAGCTACGTAGTGTCAGCAGGCATCGTTATATTCATGTTGAGAGAGGGGGCGAGGAATGAGATGGATACGGTTGAGTCCCTATGACGTCAACAGGGATCGTGTTGGCGAGGGCGAGGTGTATTTTAACGTAGACCGGATTGACCGGATTGAGCGTGACCGCAAGGTCACACTGGGGAAGACGGTCCCTACCCAGATATACATCGGAGGGACAATGGTCAGAGTGAACGAGTCCGTGGAGAAAGTTATGGGCGCGATATATTATGAGGTACATAACGGCATCTTCAGGGAGGGGGCAGAGGAATGAATGCTATTGCACGTCACAGATGGTGTATGCGGGCTAAAAAGTACATCACGCTGGGCAACGTGGTCCTCGTTGCACTATTGATCGCACACATGATCTGGCTATGGTTTTTGTATAGAGTGGCCAGAGTGGCATTGGATATCCTAATATGGGGAGGGGAAATATAATGCAGTCAGTACGCACAGAGCATGGAGATTGGCGGCTCTACACGTCCCGCCGCAACCAGCAAAACCCAGAAAGTACGCGCCAAAGCGCGATAACCTACACCGTAGGGCAGAAGCTTCTTTGGTTGGACGATGGGCCGATCCTATGGCCTACCGTCAACACTCCGTATGGAGTTTTTAAAACAAGAGATTCCATTACTCAAAGCCACGCCGCCCGATTTGAATGGGAGATTGTTTCCGCACCGCCCAAACCAAGCGGGAAGCCTGGCCAGGCTCGTGTCATGTCGTGGGCCATCGGCATGGCGCGGGCGGCTCTCAGGGAGCGCGTCCCTGACTACGTTGTCGATACACTGCTGGGCGGCGTAGCTACACGGTGCGCCGCTGAACTAAACATGGAGGAGGATCTATCTAATGGCATGGTTTCCAGCGGATCGCCAACGGTTTAACGCTCTGGGATACCCGCATAACTT
>Ga0209403_10007376_pt1 | contig 10876 bp, 10 predicted proteins | sample ArcticOcean_MG_C_8_FD_187440 | JGI IMG/M metagenome (GOLD analysis project Ga0209403, IMG submission 187440) | Marine microbial communities from western Arctic Ocean - ArcticOcean_MG_CB11_86 (SPAdes) (version 2) | ecosystem: Environmental > Aquatic > Marine > Oceanic | place: Arctic Ocean...
CTTCTTCACCGGCACAGGCATAGAGTCGCCGACGCTGAACAGGTGCTCCGGAATCTGGAGGCCGGGTCGCTCTTGGTACCCGGGGCAGTGGGTCAGTAGCTCACCCTTATGCGAGCCGGGCACGACAGTGAGGCATCCATTTTCGACATCGGCGTCCATCAACGGGAACCACACCGTCAGGATGTTCGTATCGTCGGCGTCCGGGTTCACAACGCCTGCGTCCTGGTGCCACGGGGTGACGCCGAACAATACGTTGCCGTTCTCATCACGAGGTGCGACCGATTCTGGCACCTTGATTCGCACATGCTGAACCGGGTTTGAGTAGACCTCGCCGCCAACCACCGATTCAGCGATATCGAGCACGCCGGGAGCCGTTAGCGCTTTGAAAACGGCTGGTCCTGCCCAGAACGGTGTGTCGCTCAGGACGCCGTTCTGCGGGAGTGAGAAGTCGAAGAACTGATTGTGAATCTCTCCAGATTCACCGTAGATCTTCGTAACCCGGTCGCCAAACTCTAGTTCGGAGTACGTGGACGAGATTTTGCCTTCGCGATGAAGTTTCTCCGCCAAGGAATCGAGCACGCCCGCGTATTCGTCGATTACAGGATCGATGATGCTTTCAGGGTCGAAAACGTCCGGGACATTGACGAATCCGTACTCTTCAAAGTGCTCTTTTTGTTCGACGGTAAGCGCTGGCAAAGCGGTAGACCTCTGATCGTATCGAAGTGATTACAAGTTGTTGCGGTACGTACGTTGACGCGGAATCTTACTCGCTTGCCAACAAATACGCAGTTACGAGTGGACGACTGAAATCATCTCAAACACCTACGACCTTCAGTGCGGTCACACCGCAGGGCCAAGACACACCCACCCTGAGGCTCTCGAACGGTCCATCACACATCAACACCGTAGGGGTGGCGCTTGCTCCGCCCGACGTTCGACGTGCAGGGCGCACTTACCCGCCCGACGCGCTCGTAACCCGCGTCTCTCGGATAATCTGGCGGAGGGGACAGGATTCGAACCTGCGATGCCCTCACGGACATACCTGTTTTCAAGACAGGCGCCTTAAGCCACTCGGCCACCCCTCCGTGCCAACTTCAAATTCTAACGGTATGGCGTGACGAATCGGGGTTTTCAAGTCACCGAATTTGATGAAATCCGTGGGCCACATACACCCGTGCCGTTGCGGATCACGATCATGAAGGGCTAACACGGCGATTTCACCAACCTTGCAGCGCAGTAAATATCACCCGACCCTCACAAACGGCCCCCACCGATTCACGTGATCCTCATCGCATGTCCCTGATGATCGATATGTCGAAGGAACCGACCGTCATCGACACGATGCTGATGAGAGGTCACAGCCGTAACCCCGGCGGTCAGAGATCGGATGGTGTGCCATGACCGCGAGCCTAGCGATTCTCTATGTGACATTCATCGTCGGCGTAGGCGTTCTTGTAGCGGCCAGGTACTCGGGCGATCTTCCAGAGACCAGGGACCTCGGTGAGTCGCCACTTCAGCCAGACAAGAAAAATAATCTGGCGTTTGAAGAAGCGAGAGTTGAGGTCCGTTACAACCCCGATGCACCACTTGGGCGACACGCCTGAAGTGCAGATCGGCTCCGGCGGCGGCACAAAGTCGCCGGAGCGTTTATGGACATCATGTCAGTGCTGGCAAGACGGGCAGTAGTAGGCCGTCCTGCCGCCGAACTTTCTCGACTTGAGCGCTGTATCGCACTGGGGGCAGGGCGCGCCCGCGCTACGAGGAATCTGCATTCGGTCGTCCTGGGCGTCGATCACATATGGACGGCCCTGATCGTCCGGGTGCGATTCGATGAACGCCAACGCGTTCTCGAGCACGCCGACGATCGCGCTGTGCAGCGACTCCAGTCGACCCGCCGATATCTTGTCAGCGCGCCGTGATGGTGCGATGCCGACTATGAGTAGCACCTCGTCGGCGTAGATGTTGCCGACCCCAGCGAGGACCTTTTGATCCAAAAGCACCGATTTGATAGGCGAGCGCTTAACCGACACACGCTCGATGAACTGGGCCGCTGTGAATTCTGGATCCAACGCGTCCGGCCCCATCCCTGAAGTAAACGCCTCTGCTGTGTCCTCCAGCCGGACCATCGCCCAACGCCTGACGTCATCAAGCTCAAGCCGACGCTCATCGTCCAGATAAAGCGCCAATCGCCGATACCGAAAAGACTCATCCTCAGGAGCCATAACCCCAAGCCGTCCAGTCATCCCCATATGCAGACCCAAAACGCCGCCATCAGGGGACACAGACCCCCTCTCCCGGTGGGAGAGGCCAGACGAACCTGGGGTGAGGGAGGCCAAAGCTTCGCCATCGGGCGAACTCGCTACTTCTTCGCGAGATCGACCATCCCCTTCGGCTTGCCCCCTCTCCCAGCGGGAGAGGGTTGGGGTGAGGGAGAAGTCCTGATCTACCGAATCGCCGTCATCCCCGCCGCCGCCTTGCCCTCTCTCCCCTCCGCGGGAGAGAGCCGGATGCCTGCCCTTCCGGGGAAGGGTGAGGGGGCCGTGCTCATCGGGCGCAACAAGCGGCAAAATCAACTGCTTACCCCGACGCTCAATCCCCTCAACCCGCCGGCCGATAAGCCCCGACAACCCACCCATCCCATCAACCGTGTCCTCAACACCCGGCCAATCATCATCCACCTCAACAACAGTCCTGCCAACAAGCCCCTCACGCAACAAATAGCGCCGAAGAGCCTCGATCTCAGGTAGTTCAGGCAATTGGCGGACCTCGACGTTGATCGGTCAAAGTAGCGACCACCGGTCGTAGATCAACTCTATGGTGACCTGGCGCTTCAAATATTGCTGAGCGTTGCGAACCATATGTTTCCACCGGAGCCCGAAGCTCACGCCATCGATGACTCGATCGATGCTGTCATCGCATATGTCGGGATGGATTGCTTGGACAAACGCGTGGATATCGATCGTTGTTTTTGGGCCAGTTGCCAGACTCAATCTGATGGTCTGGGCGAACAATGAGTTCATCGACTGCGTACGTTGGGCACGCAATTGTCGTAGATGCTCGTCTCTGGCGCATAACGCCCGGGACAAAGCCTTATCGACCTCAGCGCGAGTTGGGTCAGTTACGGTCTCGCTCTGCAACGCGGCGTCCGCGGCGACATCGGACAGGGTATTCAACTGATCCGCATCGAGTTGAACACCAACGCTGGCTAACCCGTCCAAGTGGGTAGCCAAGTCGCTGGCTGTACGCCGTTCGGTTACTAGCAATCCGATTTCGGTGTTCGAGTAAAGGGCGTTTGCAGTCAAATTGGCGGATGTAACAATGGCTCGGTTACCGTAATCCAAAGTATCTCGCCTTGGTCTTCGAGGTGTTCTTGAATGGGGCGTGAAGAGTTACCCTCGTCGCACCATTCTTCGAGATCCCGTGGATCATCTGGAGCGAAGGGTTCTAACCCGCAACACCGCACCATTTCCACTCGGATTAGTCCCATTGCATTCCTTATCCCCGTTACTCCATATCGCCCCAGGTTGGCCCGGTCTTGATCTCTATCTCTAGCGGCACCGACAACTCCATCGCGGATGGCATCAGCTCTGAGACCAGCGCTTGGACCTCCATCAGCTCACCCGGCGCAACCTCAAAAATTAGCTCGTCGTGCACCTGGATGATCATTCGAGACTTCAGGTCGCGATCTCGAATCTCGCGGTCGATATTTACCATTGCGATCTTGATGATGTCTGCGGACGTTCCCTGGATCGGCATATTCACCGCCATCCGCTCCGAGGCCGCCCGCGCCATCTGGTTACCGGTCGTGATGTCCGGCAGACGCCGCCGTCGTCCTGAAATCGTCTCCACGTAGCCCTTCACGCGGGCGCTCTCCTTCACGCTCTCGATGTAGTCCTTCAGACCCGGGTACTTCGAGAAGTACATCGCGATGAAGTCGGCGCCCTGCGCCCGGGTCAGGTCCGTTTGGCGGGCCACGCCCACCGGGCCGAGTCCGTAGATCACGCCGAAATTCAGGATCTTGGCCATACGGCGCTGGCCCTCGGGATCATCCGAGCCCTCGCCGTACATCGCCTTCGCCGTCGCTGCGTGAATGTCCTCGCCATTCCGGAACGCCTCAAGCAGCGCCGGCTCCTGCGACAGGTGGGCGAGGATTCGAAGCTCGATCTGCGAGTAGTCTGCAGCCAGCAGCGTCCAACCGTTCTCGCCGTCCGCCTTGAACGCCTGCCGGACACGCTTGCCGAGATCGGTGCGTACCGGGATGTTCTGCACATTGGGGTCTGAGCTGGACAGCCGCCCGGTGGCCGACCCGACCTGGTTGAAGCTTGTGTGGACCCTACCGGTGTTCTTCACGACAAGCCTGGGCAGGGCGTCGACATAGGTCGACTTCAGTTTGCCCAACTCCCGAAAACGCAAGACGTTCTTGATCAGCTCGAACGCATTCGGATTCAGGTCTTCTTTCTCCATCAGCCCTTCGAGCGTCGCCGCATCCATCGAGAAGCCGGTCTTCGTGCGGCGAGTCTTTGGGACGTCGTATTCGTCGAAAAGCACCGTCGCCAGTTGCTGGCTGGAGTTCATATTGATCTCGGTGCCACCCAGGAGATTGGCCGTATCTAACTTGAGCCGATCCAGCTCCACGCCCAGCTCTTCCGAGAATCGGTCGAGCTGATCGGTGTCCACCATCACGCCCTCTTGCTGCATACGGACGATCACCGGCAGCAGCGGCATCTCGATATCGTCGAACACCGGCCGGGCCTCGTCGGTGTCCAACCTCGGGTTCAAGTCCCGCTTCAGTCGCCACGTGAAATCGGCATCTGCGGCGGCATACGGTGCGGCTTTATCGATCGGCACAGCCGCCATCGTGATCTGCTTTCGTCCGGTGCCTATCAGCGCCGAGATCGGCGTCATCTCAACCTGGAAACAGTCCAGGGCGAGCTGCTTCAGCCCGATCTGCCGCCGACCGGTAAGGGCAGCGGCGATCATCGTGTCGAAGTCGACCCCGTTCACCTCAAGCCCGGCGTGGTTCATCACCATCACATCAAAGTTGGCGTTGTGAGCGGTCTTGGGGATGTCCGGGTTCGCAAACATCGCCCGCATAGCGTCCAGCGCCTGCGCAAGCGGAATCTGCTCCTGTGGCGCAACTTCCTCGCCATTCTCTTCCGAATCCGCATCTGGCTCAGGCGGTGGAATGTGACCGACCGGCACGTACCACGCCCGGCCCTCTGCGTTGGAGAACGACACGCCGACCAGGTCCGCCTCCATCGGGTCCACCCCGGAAGTCTCGGTGTCGAATGCGAAACCGTCGGGGGTTGAAAGCTCCGTGACCAGCGCATCCAGGTCGGCAGTGGTCGTAACGGCGCTGTACTCAACATCCACCGTGTCGCCCATGATCGGTGGCGGAGTGTCCGTATTGCTGCCGCTTGTCTGTCCGTCGAAACCCAGACCAAGCTGCTGGCCGGGTGCCGGCGAACTACTGGACGGCGCATCAGCTGAATCGCTCAGGAAAGCCGGGTCCGGGACTTGCCTCAAGACCGTCCTGAACTCAAGCTCCAACAGCGTTTGCACCACGTCCTCTCGGTCGTACTTCCAGAAGCGGGTGTCCTCCATCTCGAAGTCCATCGGCGCTTCTTTTGAGATTGTCGTCAGCCATCGACCCTCAAAGGCCACGTCCCGGTTCTCCTCAAGCAGCCTGCGGACGCGTTTCGCCCCCCGCAACTCGCTGGTAGGCATCGCCTCGATCTCGTCGAGATCTTGGTACACCTTTTCGAGATAATCGCGCCCGGCGAGCACCGCAAACGCGGCCTTCTCGCCAACACCGGGGACGCCCGGAATGTTGTCGGAAGGGTCGCCCTGGAGGGCCTTCACATCGGGAAGCGAATCCGGCATCAACCCGGCGTAGCGCTCCTTGAACTCCTCGATGCCGTACACCTTGGTGTTGCCGTATCCCGAGTACATCAGGACGTTCACCGTTTCAGACACAAGCTGCAACTCGTCCCTGTCGCCGGTCACCACCAGCGTGTCCATATCGGCTTCCGTCGCGATGCGACACATCGTGCCGATAAGGTCATCCGCCTCCCAGCCGTCCTTCTCAAAAAACGGGATCTTGAACGACTCCAGAACTTCTTTGACAAGTGGAAACTGCTGGCGCAACTCGTCCGGCATGGGTGCACGGCCGGCCTTGTACTCCGGGTAACGGTCGTCGCGGAACGTGGGCGCGCTGGTGTCGAAAGCCACCGCGACGTGCGTCGGTTTGTGCTCGCGAACAATCTTCAGGAAAGTCGTCAAAAAACCGTACACCCCCCGGGTGTCCTGGCCCGTCGCCGTGCTAAGTCGCTCCGGGATGGAGAAGAACGCCCGGTACACCATGGCGTGCCCGTCTATCACGAGAAGAAGAGGGCGGTCGTTGTCCGAGAAAGCGGGCTGGGTCATGGTGCGGTCCTTTACGGGTCGGGCACTGGAGCTGGCGATAGCCGGGGGGCGAGAGTCGTAGAGTGCCCGGATTATAGCTGTGTGGCCTGTGGTGGCCGGGATGATTGACACCGGGTCATACCAAAGCTCCCTATATATAGTGAACTGACATATAGGGAGCTTTGGTATGACGACCGGGACCGAGAAAGCATCCGGTAGTGACCTGACCGACGAGAAGTACTGGGACATGCTGAATCGAAAAAGCGTGTCCCAGGTTCTTTTTGTTGGCTGCGCTGAGCGATCGGCCACAGCACGGATATGAGCTGCGGCGCTCGATAGGCCAGTGCTGCCCGGGAGCCGAGCCAACGGACGCTATGATCTATCCGAATCTGAAGATTCTTCTCGAGGGCGGGTATATCGCATGCGATATCGACTCCACCGGATCCCGTGACCGGAAGGTTTGCAGCCTCACGCCAAAAGGCGAAGCTGCATATGCCGTCGCCGCCCGGGCGTGGGCGCGGATGTTGCCGTGGCTCCGGCAGTGTGTGTCGAGCGCTGGCGTGGTTGAACCTGAACCGGCGCCGATGAATTTCGAGAACGAAGGACTGACCAGTCAGCCCGCCAACAGGATCTGGACTTAAGGGGAATTGAGATGGCCAATAACGACCCTGGAATGAATACGGGGACACGACTCGGAATGCCGGAGCTTCTTTCCGATAATCCGGTAGATCTCAGAAGTGAAATCCAGCATCGATACACGCTTGTGGCGGAGCGAGGTTTGCAGGCGATCCCGGACGATGGCGGCGCGTGTCGCGGCCCGGAAGGCGATGTCTGCTGCTCTCCGAACGCCGAACGGCTCTACTCAGCAGACGAAATCGACTCAGTAACGGACGCCGCAGCAGCTGCCGCCGCCGGATGCGGTAACCCCACTGCGATAGGTGAGCTGAAGCCCGGCGATACGGTCCTCGATCTCGGCTCTGGCGGAGGTATCGATTGTTTCCTCGCCGCAAAACAGGTCGGCCCCACCGGCTACGTCATCGGAATCGACATGACGCCGGCGATGATCGAACTGGCGCAGAAGAACGCGGTCACGCTTGAGGCGAACAACGTTGTTTTCAAGCTCTCTCAGATCGAATCGATTCCGGAGCCTGACAACACGGTCGACGCCATCATCTCTAACTGCGTCATCAACCTGGCTGCCGACAAAAACGCCGTCTTTGCAGAGGCGTTCCGTGTTTTGCGTGATGGTGGAAGGCTCTACGTTTCGGACATCGTGGTCACGGAAGAACTGCCGCTCGATGTCCAGGCGGACGTCAACAGTTGGACCGGTTGTATTGCCGGTGCTCAACTCCAGGATGTGTATCTGGGACAGCTGGCCGATGCCGGGTTCTCAGAGATAGAGATAGTGACCAACGTCCCGACATCATCGGGAGGGGAAGAGCCCTGGTCTGACAGCGTACGGAGCATCTCCGTAAAGGCCGTCAAACGAGCATAAAGGTATCGGCGACGATCAGGTGAGGCTAGCTGGCCTCCTCCTCTTCCTCTTGCCCGAGCAGGAGTTGCGGCAAGTCATCCATAAGTGACCAGGGGATGACCCGTGCCATCATGCGTTCCTGCTGTTGGGTATCGATCACGCCGGAATAGGCGCCGGGGATGTAAAAACTGATCGCCGTTCCGTCCCCGGGTGGCGAGTTCGCGTCGATCTTGCCGCCGTGCAGATCGACGATGGTTTTCACTATATAAAACCCGATCCCTGTGCCCGGCACGGAGCGCGTCTCCTCGTTGTCTGCACGGAAGAACAGGGCAAACAGCCCCTCCTTGTCCTGGTCCGAGATGCCCATCCCCTGATCGGTCACACTGAAATAAATGCGGTCTTTCCATCGCCTTGCGGTTAAGTGAATTTTCTCCCCGTTCGGGGAGTATTTTGAGGCGTTACTGAGTAAGTTAATGATCACCTGTGCGAGTCGATCCCGATCAGCGCGAATGACGGCGGGTCGGGCCGGGGACGAGCTGATCAACTCCTGCGATTTCGCATCGAAGATCGGCCCGAAACCATGGACCACTTCCGAGAGCAGTTCGTCGACGTCAAATTCGGTCAAGGTCAGGGACAGCCCGTCTTGATCGATTTGGCTAAGGTCAAGAAGATCGCCGATAAGATTCTTGAGTCGTCGGTTGTTCCGCTGGATTACGGCCAGCTGTGAAAATTCCTTCTCGGTCATGCCGCTACTTCGGTTTTTCAGGAGAATGTTGGTGAACGCCGTGATGCTTGTTAGAGGGGTCTTGAGCTCGTGCGTCACCGTGGTGAGGAACTGGCTTTCGGCATCGCTAAGCCGCTGCAACTCCTGGTTCTCATGGTCCAGGATTAGACTCCGCTCCCGTTCCAGCGCGAGACCCTTCTCCCGGCTGTGCAGCAGATCTATGGAGACCGCTATTTCGTGATCAGAAGTGGAAATGGCCTCAGCTTCGGGACGCGCCTCAAAGCTGGGCGTACGTCGGTCCTTAACTCTGTTTTCCGGGTTTTTGGTTTTTGAGGGACCACTCGTAGCCAAGGCCAGCTCTCTTCTCCTTGTATCCTGGTGGCCTAACGGGCGGGCGTGGACCGATGACCAGCGACAGGTAAATCCCAGCGTATTTGGGATTGACGAGAGTGCCAACGGTAGAATCGCGAACGGAACACTAGTGTTATCACGGCCAGAAGCGGCAAACCCGAAATTGCCCGGGCGGATGAAATCCGCCCGGGCAATTCCTACAGATCCAGATCGCCCCAGATTACCCGGGAACCCCTAGTGGACCGTTGAGCTATCTGACTTGGAAGGTGTTTCAAGCAGGTCGAGACCGGCCCGTACCTTGCCCAGTACGCCGGAGACATGCTCCTCAAGATTAAACAGAACCTCACTGGCGTACTCGTCCGCGCCATCACGCCGGTTCGCAGCATCCGCTTCGGCGTCATTCATCATCATGCCGATACGGCCGTCAGACTCTTTAGTTTTTTGTGTAGCTGCGCCCTCTGCGTCCTCGATGATCCCAGCCGCACGTCCCTCTGCCTCGGCGATGATCTCTTCGGCTCTCCGTGTCGCTTCAGCTGTGACTTCCGTCTGCTGAATCATCTTGGCGGCGCGGTCCGTAGCGTTACCAAGGGCGATGGTCGCCTTCTCTTCCGCCGTCTCCCGGATAGTCGTGGCCTCTTCATCTGCATAACCGCGGATGCGTCTGGCTTCGATCTCGGCCTGCTTAATCACGCTTTCTTTCTGGCGAATGATGGCCTGAGATTCGTTCATCTCTTCCGGAAGTTCGGAGCGAATCTCCGTCATGATCGCGTTAAACCGTTCCAGGTTTACGAGGGTCCGTGAGGTGGCCGGTACGCGGCCGCCTGCGACGAGTGATTCAAGTTCTGCCAGGCGTTTTTCTAAAGACATATATGCCCCCTGTTTTGCCCTGCCGGTGGCGCTTGAGTGCGTTCCCGGTCACTACAGCCGTTCACCGGCCCTGCTGTTTAGTTCCTACTGGTTGCCAATTCGGGCGGCGACGGCCGCCGACACGTGGGGAGGGACAAAGTTATCTATCTCCGCTCCCAGTTTTGCGATTTCTTTGATCCGGCTAGAGCTGATGAACTGTTGCTCAAGACTGCTCATGAGACAGACCGTTTCTACATTGGGCTGCATAGCCCGGTTCATCAGCGCCATTTCACGTTCGTATTCATAATCGGCCCCAATCCGGAGCCCCCTGACGAGGACATGCGCGCCGATCTCGTCTGCATACTTCACGGTTAGTCCCGAGTACGCAGTGATTTCAACCTGTGGGACGTCAGACAGAGCGCGTTTGAAAAGGTCTACACGCTCTTGCGTGTTGAACATCAACGACTTTTGCGGCAGGTCGTAGACCCCCACAACTACATCGTCGAACAGCTCAACGGTTCTCCGGACGATGTCCAGGTGGCCGTCTGTGACCGGATCGAATGTCCCGGCGTAGAGCGCTTTGACCTTGATGTTTGCTATGTCCCTGATCCCTCGGTATTCATCTCGGTTTTCTTCAGGCGGTATGTGGATATCGCTGTGTCCCCGTACCGTCTGCTGTCTGACTTCTCAAGACGACCGTATCGGTCCTCAAGTTCGGTCCTTGACGAGTGCTCCGCAAAGATGGTGGCGCCCGGGTTGAGTATCTCCGCCTCGTCCAGGTTGCCGATCACCTCCGCAAAGGGATTGTCCGCATACGGTGGGTCGATGAACACGATGTCGAAATTACTCATCAACGTCTTTGTGACCCGTTCACACCGGCCTCTTCTGACCGTTGAACGGTCTCCAAAGCCGAGTTCTTCCGCAGCCTCTTTTATCTCTTTGCAGCGCCTTTCGTTCAGTTCTACAAACTCTGCCGATTCAGCGCCCCTGCTGAGCGCTTCAAACCCCATCGCACCGGTGCCCGCATATAGATCGAGCACGTTCAGCCCGCTCAGGCCCCCCGGTCCAAGCATGGA
>Ga0209403_10007381_pt1 | contig 10874 bp, 8 predicted proteins | sample ArcticOcean_MG_C_8_FD_187440 | JGI IMG/M metagenome (GOLD analysis project Ga0209403, IMG submission 187440) | Marine microbial communities from western Arctic Ocean - ArcticOcean_MG_CB11_86 (SPAdes) (version 2) | ecosystem: Environmental > Aquatic > Marine > Oceanic | place: Arctic Ocean...
GCCGTTGCCGCTGGTAAAGACGGGCACAGAGTCAATGCAATATCGGCTGGGCCGATCAAAACTTTGGCTGCTTCGGGTGTTAAGAATTTTAGAAAAATGCTTTCTTACAATGCAGGAAGAGCGCCTCTGGGCAGAAATGTAACAACTAAAGAGGTTGGCAACACAGCATCTTTCTTAGCTTCTGACATGGCGAGCGGAATAACAGGGGAATTAGTTTACGTTGACGCCGGCTTTAACGTTACTGCCATGGGCGGTATAGAAGAAGCTGAATCCTAGAATTTTCTTATTATATTAGCTGACTGTTGAGACGCTAACTGTAATTCTGAAAGCTCAGAGACCTGTCTTTCTTCACCGATAAATTCTCTGAAAGTTAATTTTTCTTCAGGAGTGATGGCCGTCTCTTTATCGTTAATAGCCTTTAACCGATAAACAATTGAATCTCCGTTATCCAATTCAGAAGAACCAAATGCTTTATCAAGGTTGGTTCTGGGGAGATTAAATATATCCAACATAACTGAGCCCGATAACAATGAACTATTTCTGCTGAGGTCTTGATAGCTTTCTAACTCTACGTTCTGTTCTGTGGCTATTAGCGCCAGATTGGAGCCTGTGTCTAAAGTGTCGATGATTTGAGCTTCTAGTTCGTCTAATGCTCCTGTGGCCAGTTCTTTCTTATACATAACCGTGGCTTGGAGCTCTACAGAATCAAAGGGCGTTACTTCCTGTTGTTTAAAGTCTTCTAATAAAATAATTAGTGCCTCATTTTCTTGGGTTTCTACAACCTCTATGGTTGGGTCATTTTGAAAATCTAAATTCTCAAACAATAGCTCAAGGACTTTAGGGTTACTGAGAACTTCCGAAGCGCCTTCTTTTGAAAAATAATCAACTGCTTGTGTTGATAAATTTAACTCCTTTGCAATTGCCTCAAGATCATTAAGGGAAAAGCTTAAATCTGAAGCTTGGTCCAATAACTCCACGAAACGATCGCTTGCTAAATCTTCAGATATGCTTAAAAGAATAGCCTCTCTTTTTTCTTCAAATGTATCGGCTATTGGAGCTTGTGTGTCTTTAAGTAAAAGCAAATGTATACTTTCATCTAATTCTACTGGGTCGCTTAAAGACCCCTCTTCCATCAACGCTATAACTTCTTCAAACTCGGGAGGGAAGACAGAACCGTCAGTAACTCCTAATTCACCACCGTTATCTTTTGTTCCTTCATCATCCGAATACTCTTTTACGAGTTCGATAAAATTACTGCCTGCCATGACTTGAGACTTAAGCTCTTTAGCTAAAGCTATAACTTCTGATTTATTTTCACCCTCATCAATATTGAGCATCAGGTGAGAGATTGTTTTTTTAACTGAAGTATCAAAATTCTCCAGGTATAAATCATACTCCTCCCTTAAGGCTGACTCTCCGATCGAAACATCCTCTTCAAGGTTCTTCGAAGACAATTCAATGTATTTAACTTTAGCCAATTTGCTTGTTAAAAAAAGTTGAGAGTTATTGTTATAAAAATTCTTAACGTCTTCAGTTGTTGTTGTTACGTTATTTAGAATGGCTTGTAAATTTAATCTTATAAATTGCACGTCTCTGGTTTGCTCAGCAAGTCTTAGATTCTCTAATATTTCACTATTGGTTACAAAAGTACTGGACCCCACGCCCTCTCTCCAGAATCCTAATGCGATGTCTTCTTTAACTCTTTTCAAGTAAGCATTTGGGACATAACCCTGGCTTCGCGCAATAGCCTCAAATTTAGTCAAACTAAATTTACCATCTTCTTCAAAAGATTCGTCTTTTGCTAATTCCCTGTAAGCAACGCTATCTGTAACCTCCAAAGACGACTCTTTTAAAAAACTAAGTATGGATGCCTTACGAATTAAGGACTCAATTGAAATTTTTTGAAGCATCTCTTCGTCAAGATTAAAATCTTGATTGCCAAACCTTTCTTGAAAATAATAATCTTGAGCACGCATCTCAAAATTTAAATCAGTAACGTCTATCTTAATGTCATCAACACTTGCTACTTCGTTCACGTCAGATGAAGAAAAGAAAGCAGACCAACCAATGCTTCCTACAAACGCAATGACAATAAAACCTACAATGAATTTAACAACGGTTCCATCCAGGTTATTACGAATATCTTGTATGCCGGCCATAGTGGTATTAAATAATTAATTAATAAAAAAAGCGCGCCAATGGGCGCGCTTAAATTTTTAGGTATTCTTTTTAAAGACTTTCTTTAAGCGCCTTCCCAGCTTTAAATCCTACTGATTTTGAAGCTGATATTTGAATAGCTGCACCAGTCTGAGGATTACGCCCCATTCTTGCTGCTCTGTGTCTTACATTAAAAGTACCGAAACCTACTAAAGAAACACTATCACCACCTGATAGGCTTCCTCCGATAGCTGATAGAGTTGCCTCTACTGCTCTTCCGGCTTCTGCTTTTGAAACATCAGTTGCTGCGGCAACTGCTTCTGTTAATTGGGCTTTATTCACATTTATCTCCTAGATTCTAGTTAAGCTTTGCCTGCAATTTTGCAGGCCGTTGATATGATTTAAACCCTATAGATAAAGGTTGTCAAGGTTAATTAGTGAGTCTCAATACTCTTTTTTTGACTTCTATTTTTTTTAGTGGAAATCTTATCCGATGACTCTTCTTCTTTTTCCCATGGAATGGGTTGTCTGGTTAACACAAGGTTCAGAACTTCATCTATCCATTTTACTGGCCTAATGTCTAAATCGTTCTTAACATTGTCTGGGATTTCTTTTAAATCCCTAACGTTTCCCTCTGGAATAAGAACCATCTTTATACCTCCACGAAGGGCGGCTAAAAGTTTTTCTTTGAGTCCACCTATTTTTAATACCTCTCCTCGAAGAGTTATCTCACCCGTCATGGCCACATCCGACCTGACTGGAATCTTTGATAATACCGAAGTAACAGCAGTGCACATAGCTGCTCCTGCACTTGGGCCATCTTTAGGAGTTGCTCCTTCAGGGACGTGAATATGAATGTCTTGATTCTCATAAAAATTAGGATCAATACCTAGAGTTTCCGCCCTTGATCTAACTACAGAGAGTGCAGCCTGAATAGATTCTTGCATGACATCTCCTAAAGAGCCTGTCTTAATTGTCTTCCCTTTTCCATCAAAACTTGCGGCCTCTATGGTCAACAGCTCTCCTCCTACCTGGGTCCAGGCTAAGCCTGTTACTTGTCCAATCCTATCTTTCTCAACAGCTTCTCCAAAATCAAATTTTCTAACCCCACAATAGTCTTCAAGCAGATCAGGCTTGAGGGATAATTTCTTAATGCTTTTCTTGTCTGCGTTCTTTTTTACGACCTTTCTGCATATCTTGGCTATTTCTCTCTCGAGTGACCTAACCCCTGCCTCTCTAGTGAAATATCTAATAATGTCCTTAATAGAGCTTTTTGGAATTGATAGCTCACCATCTTTTATGCCATTATTTTTCATTTGTTTTGAAACAAGGTATTTATCTGCAATATTTACTTTTTCATCTTCTGTGTAACCTGGAAGGCGAATAATTTCCATCCTATCGAGTAGTGCCGAAGGAATGTTCATGCTGTTAGCTGTACAAACAAACATAATGTCTGATAAATCAAAATCCACTTCTAGATAATGATCATTGAATGTGTGATTTTGTTCAGGGTCCAAAACTTCCAATAATGCAGAGGCAGGATCGCCTCTAAAATCCATTCCTATTTTATCTATCTCATCAAGCAAGAATAAGGGGTTCTTAACGCCTGACTTGGATAGCTTTTGAAGAATTCTTCCTGGCATTGAGCCTATGTACGTTCTTCTGTGACCGCGGATTTCTGCTTCATCTCTGACACCGCCCAGCGACATTCGAACAAATTTTCTATTGGTTGCTCTTGCTATAGACTCGCCCAAAGAGGTCTTTCCGACTCCAGGAGGTCCTACCAAGCAAAGCACTGGGCCTTTAAGCTTCTTGACTCTTTTTTGAACGGCCAAGTATTCTAGGATTCTTTCTTTTACTTCCTCTAGGCCAAAATGGTCTTCGTTAAGTACCTCACTAGCTTTAGAAAGATCCGATCTAATTTTACTTTTCTTTTTCCATGGAATGTTAAGCATCCAGTCAATGTACCCTCTGACTACAGATGCTTCGGCAGACATGGGAGACATCATCTTGTACTTTTGTAATTCACTAAGCGCCTTCTCTTCGGCTTCTTTGGACATTCCGGATTCTTTTATTTGTGACTCTAATACATCGGCTTCTTCAGACTCATCTAACTCACCAAGTTCTTTTTTAAGAGCTTTCATTTGCTCATTTAAGTAATATTCCTTTTGGCTCTTTTCCATCTGGTTCTTAACCCTTCCACGGATCTTTTTCTCAACTTTAGTTAAGTCAAGTTGAGATTCTAAATGAGTAAGAATAGCAGTGGCTCTCTTTGCAAGTGATATCGTTTCTAGAATCTTCTGCTTCTCTTTTAAATCAATGGCTAAATGACCCACCAAGGTGTCTGTTAACCTTGAAATAGAATCAATTGCATTCAATGTATTCAATACTTCAGGCGTAGCCTTCTTGGTAAATTTTACGTATTCTTGGAATTGTTTTTTGAGGGTTGATAGGTATTTAGAGGAACTCTCTGATTCCTCCTCTTCTTGAATTAGATCAACATCAACAGACAAATAATCAGTTGAGGGTTCCGCTTTAGTTATGCTTGCTCTTTGGTTTCCTTCAACGAGTACCTTTAATGTTCCATCCGGTAATTTTATTAACTGCAGGATCGTTGATAAAGTGCCAACGGTATACAGATCTTTAATCTTTGGATCATCTTCCTGTGCGTTCTTTTGTGCTACCAGCATGATTTGTTTATCACCTGCCATTGCTGCTTGCAAAGCTACTATGGATTTTTCTCTTCCTACGAAAAGAGGTGTTACAACCGAAGGGAAGATAACCACGTCTCTAAGAGGTAAGAGTGGTATATTTTTTGTGTTTTTTCCTGACATAATTGTATAAGTTTAGCTTATATACTTATCTTGGGATTTTTTTATAAATTACAACCTTTTAGCCGCTTTTTCTCTGTTTTGTCTTTTCATAAACCATCAGTGGCTCAGAATCACCTTTGACCACAGCAGCATCCAAAACAACCTTTTGTAAAGATTCTTCCGAAGGAGCTTTGTACATAGTGTCCAGCAACAAATCTTCAAGAATTGACCTAAGGCCTCTGGCTCCCGTCTTCATTTCAATCGCTTTTTTGGCAATCTCGCTAAGAGCATCTTCTCTTATATCCAGCTCTACCTCTTCCATATCAAACAATCTTGTGAATTGTTTAGTTAGGGCATTTTTAGGTTCTGTGAGAATCCTGATAAGCGCCTCTTCATCTAACTGTTTTAAAGTTGTGGTTACAGGAAGTCTTCCCACAAATTCAGGAATTAATCCGTATTGAATTAAATCTTCAGGTCTTACTTGTTCCATTAATTTATCAGATTCTTCTGCGGGTTTAATGGAGGCAACCTTTGCTCCAAAACCTATACCTGTTTCCTCGCATCTATGACGAACAATGCTTTCTAGACCTGAAAAGGCACCACCACAGATAAATAGAATGTTAGAAGTATCAACTTGTAAGAATTCTTGTTGCGGGTGTTTTCTTCCACCTTGTGGGGGAACGGAGGCTACCGTTCCTTCGATTAATTTCAGTAAAGCTTGTTGCACGCCCTCTCCTGAAACATCTCTTGTAATTGAAGGGTTATCAGATTTTCTGGCTATTTTGTCTATTTCATCAATGTAAACAATACCCAGTTCCGCTTTCTCAATGTCGTAATCGCACTTTTGAAGTAGTTTTTGAATAATGTTCTCTACATCTTCACCCACGTAACCAGCTTCGGTAAGAGTCGTAGCGTCAGCTATTGTAAAAGGAACATCAAGTAACCTTGCAAGTGTTTGGGCTAGCAGCGTTTTACCACTACCAGTAGGCCCTAAAAGTAATATGTTACTTTTAGTGAGTTCAACATCTTCACTAGTATCTTTCTTGGTTCCTCTTAAGCGTTTGTAGTGATTGTAAACTGCCACGGATAAGCTTTTCTTAGCTTCATCTTGACCTATAACGTATTGATCAAGAATGTCTTTTATCTCTTTAGGGACCAGCGAGGTTTCTTCTTCATTGCCATCAATAGATTCATTAATTTCTTCTTTTATGATGTCATTACATAAATCAATACATTCATTACAAACATAGACAGAAGGACCTGCAATTAATTTCCTAACTTCATTTTGGTTCTTTCCGCAGAAAGAACAGAAAAGTAATTTTTCGCCTTCGCCAATATCATTCTCTTTGTCTGACATGTTTACTCCTTTGTTCTTGCACCCACCAAACTATCAATCAATCCATACTTAACTGCTTCGTCTGGAGACATGAAATTATCTCTGTCACTGTCCTTAATGATTTTATCTACTTTTTGACCAGTATGGCTAGCAAGAATTTCATTTAATTTTTTCTTGATGGTTAAAATTTCTTGAGTGTGAATTTCTATATCACTTGCTTGACCTTGAAAACCGCCCAGAACTTGATGAATCATCATTCTTGAATTGGGTAAAGCATGTCTTTTTCCTTTAGCACCACCTGCCAATAATACCGCACCCATACTAGCTGCTTGACCTAAACAAAGTGTACTCACATCGGGTTTTATGAATTGCATGGTGTCATACACTGAAAGACCTGCTGTAACAGAGCCACCCGGAGAATTAATATATAAGTGTATGTCTTTATCTGGATTTTCTGCCTCTAAAAACAGCAGCTGCGCTACAACCAGATTGGCTCCTATATCTTCTACTGGACCGGTCATAAAGATTACCCTTTCTTTTAAGAGCCTGGAATAAATATCGTAAGCACGTTCACCTCGCGGTGTTTGCTCTACTACCATGGGCACCAGTTGATTGATAATTTTTGATTCGTTTTCTAATTTCATATTTCTCTCTTATTGTATATCTGAGTCTCTTTTATTATTTTTCAAGTTTTTTATTGACCGTTAACGCATTCTTCATAGGAAATAGTTTCTTCATTTGCTTTGGCTTCGCTTAGCAATATATCAACAACCTGCTCTTCAAGAGAAATTGATTCAATATTTTTTAATTGCTCTTCATCAGAATAAAAGTAATTAATTACTTGTTGAGGCTCTTTATAACTAGCAGCCCTTTCTTCAATAATTTCTTTTACCTTCTCAGGGTCGGGCTTCAGATCTTTTTCTTCTATGATTTTATTAAGAAGAATTCCTATCTTAACTCTTTTAGTAGCTTCTTCTTCAAATGTGCTCGCAGGAAATAACTCTTGATCTATTTCTTTAGGGTCCATGCCCATTCTCCTGGCAGTATCATTTCTCATGTTGGCTACTTCGGATTCAATCATCGCTTTTGGAATTTCAAAATCATTATTCTCTGACAGTGCATCAAATGCACTTTGCTTAGTTTTATTTCGTAATAAATTCTTTAAATCTTCTTCAAGTTTAGATCTAACTTCCTTCTTGTAGTCTTCAAGACTTGTTGCTTCTATTCCTGTGCTTTTAAAAAATTCTTCATTCAGGTCTGGTAAAGATGGCTTAGACACTTCTTTCACCGTTACGTTAAAAGAGACATCTTTTGAAGCTAATTCTTTTTTTCCATACTCTTCTGGAAATTTAAGATTTAATACCTTTTCTTCAGGAGCCTTCAATCCAATCAACCCTTCCTCAAAACCCTCGATCATGGATTTAGAGCCTATCTCAACTGGAAAATCAGCTGCCGTTCCACCTTCAAACTCTTCTCCATCAATTTTTCCTACAAAATCAATTTTTATTTGATCTCCAGCTTCAGACACTGCATCCGCAAGTTCCCATTTACTCATTCTCTTTTGGAGATTAACAATAGTCTTATCAAGGTCTTCTTCTTCGATAGAACAGCTTGGTTTGGTGTAGTTCAACCTACTTAGACTGGCCATTTTTACTTCTGGGTATACCTCAAAAGTTGCTTTAAATTTTACGTCTTTATCCCGTTCCATCGATTCAGGAATTAAATTTGGTCGGCTAACTATTTTTAGACCTTTATCTTCTACTAAATGTTGAAACTTATGACTGACAGAATCGTAAACAACGTCTTGCCTAATTTCAGGCCCGTACATTTTTGTAACTACATCTAAAGGCGCTTTGCCTTTACGAAAGCCTTTTATCTTTGCGTCTTTTTGAGCGCTGAGAATTTTTACAGACACTTTCTCCTCTATCTCCTTGGAAGGAATGACTATGTCCAAACTTTGTTCAATACTTGATTTATTACCGAATGAAAATTTCATATTATTTATTATAGTTGGGGTGGGTGACGAGGCTTGAACTCGCGACCACTGGAATCACAATCCAGGGCTCTACCAACTGAGCTACACCCACCAAAAGATTTTATTTTAACATTTAAAAAATTGTAAACTTACAAAAACTTCTCTTTAAATTGAAAGAAATCATAAATTAAATCTGTTTAGTAAAGAAGAGTTGAAGAAAAATGGACTTAAAGCACTCTAAAGTCGCTAGCTAAATTATTAGTATTCGCTTCTTGAGTAAGGACATCATCGACGTATGCCATTTTTGGACCGTCCCAACAAAGTGAAAGGAAATTATTAATCCCTTCTTCTTCACCTTGTAAAAAGACCTCTATAGAACCATCAGCAGCCTTTCTAACCCATCCAATCAAATTATCTTTTAGGGCTTGTTCTTGAGCCCAAGCCCTAAAGCCTACTCTGTGAACTTCTCCGTAAATTGAAATATGAGTGGCAGTCATGAAATTGAAATGGGGCGTCTAAGAGTTTCTAAAATAATTTTTTGTTTACGGTAGAAAATATATTACCTATGGGCAGGGAAATCAATAACTTTTAAACATAAATTAATAGTTTTATTTATTTAAATTTTGAGAGGTGGCGTCCTCGGCAGGACTCGAACCTGCGACCCATGGTTTAGAAAACCATTGCTCTATCCAGCTGAGCTACGAAGACACGCTGAGGATTATATATGAAGGAAAGTTTGATATAAGGTTTTTTTATTCTTATAAAGACCTGCTTGCTAAATATGGACTTGAGTCAATATCCGTTGGTTTATTTACAATTAAATCCGCCACTAAAGATGCTGAGCCCATGGCAAGAGTCCAACCCAAATGACCTTGTCCAGAATTTACATACAAACCGTCAATCTTTGTTTTTCCTAGAAAAGGTAAGCCATCAGCACTCATTGGTCGAAATCCATACCACAACCTTCCTTCTTCTAAGTCCAGTTGAGAATATAATTTAGGGTAAATAGATTTTAACATCTCATTAAGGTAGGCAATTCTCTTTGGATGAATGTCATCATTAAAACCTGAGAACTCAGCTGTGCCAGCAATTCTAATTCTATTTCTCAGAGGCGTCACTACTGTATGTATACTTTCATCAACTACTGCAAGTTCTGGCTTATCGTTTATTCCTGCTGTGTCTAAAGTTAAAGAGTAACCCTTTACGGGTCTTACTGGTAATCTTAAACCTACCTGCTTTAAAAGGAGGTGTGACCAACTTCCTGCTGCAACAACTACCCTTTTGGTCTGCAAGATAGCCCTGTCAGTTATTACGCCATTAACTTTTCCTTTGTGAACCAGAATCTTCTTTATATCTGTATTAACTAGTATTCTGCCGCCTTTTGATCTGACCAATTCTTCCAAGAGTTTACAAAATTTATAAGCATCTCCTATTTCATCTTGAGGATAAAAGATTCCGCCCACAAGCTGGTTTGCTATTGGTTCTAACTGAGGTTCCGCTAAAGAAATTCCTTTTGAATCCAAGACTTTGATTGGTGCACCCGGGTCAAGCATCTTTGTGATTTCAACAGACCTATCTAAAGCTTCTTGAGAGCGGAAAATTTTTAGCGTGCCGTTTTCGTTATTGTCATATTCAAAACCTTCTTTTTCTCTAATTTCTTTGGTTAAGGAACTACTGTAATACGCTAAATCAATGCAATTCTTAGAAATTTTAAGAAACCTTTTTTGTGTTGAGTTTCTAAGGAACTTTAATCCCCAAAAAAATAATGAAGGTATTGCTCTTGGAGACAGCACCATCGGTGAGTCTTTTTTTCCGATACCTGAAATAATTTTAAAAATATCTGAAGGAGAATTCCATGGAGTAGATTGAGAAGGAGTCAGCATGCCTGCATTAGCAAAGCTTGTAGCACTGCCGGTGTCTTCTCCCTTCTCTAATATCAATACACTCTCACCTCTGTCTAAAAGAGCATTTGCTGTAGCAAGACCTTGCAGGCCTCCCCCAATAATGACAATTTGTTTGTCGTCCATTATTTAGAATTACTTAAAGCCATAATAAAAATTTGGTCGGGGCAGCAGGATTTGAACCTGCGACCACCTGGTCCCAAACCAGGTGCGCTACCAGGCTGCGCTATGCCCCGAAAGCGGTGAATTATACCTATATTAATTTTTCGATGTAAAAAAAAACCCTACCGAAGTAGGGTTTTTTCTCGAAATTTACTCTATTAAAGATTATATTTGAAACCTACTTTAAGAATTCTTCCTAAAGGGCTATGTGTATAAGCATCATAAGCAAGTTCATGAGGAGCCAATGGCGGATCTTCATCTGTTAAATTCATAACAGAAACAGTTAAATCGATTGATTCATCCATGAACGACTTACTGATATGTAAATCATAAGTCATAAAATCATCGATTGAATCCATATTTGGAAAAGCAGATTTTGAATCAAAAGTATCAGGTATCTTGACTTCGTCAATGAACCTAATAAACAATCTAGCATCAATACCACCTTCTGTAAGCAAACCTACATAAGCATTCATCTTAAGATCTGGCATAGAACGAACTTCTATTGGTAAAACCGTAGACCTAAGGTT
>Ga0209403_10007389_pt1 | contig 10870 bp, 6 predicted proteins | sample ArcticOcean_MG_C_8_FD_187440 | JGI IMG/M metagenome (GOLD analysis project Ga0209403, IMG submission 187440) | Marine microbial communities from western Arctic Ocean - ArcticOcean_MG_CB11_86 (SPAdes) (version 2) | ecosystem: Environmental > Aquatic > Marine > Oceanic | place: Arctic Ocean...
AAAGCCTGCCGATCCGAATCAACAAGCAAAGGGTGCGACGCCTCTCGGTTTTATCGAGAAGCGATATGCGGTGCTCGCCAACCAGGCGGACGGCGATTCAACTTTTCTGCTGCTCGGCGATTCCAAAAGCGGCAAGCCCGTCGGTTGGATTGAAAGCGACTTTTTTCTCGATAGAGTTCGTTGCCTGGAGGATCCAGAGACGACGATTCCGCGAAAAGCGATGATTCGCACGCCGGAGAATGTTTTAAGAAAGGAATCGCAAGGTGATGTAATGCAGGCTTCTGCGGCCATCCTCTATGCTCCGCATTCAGCGGCCGCGCAGCGAAAGCAATTTGCCTGGTTCAGTTATCACTTTGTCTACGATCACTATAGCAATGCAAAAAATAGCTATGTTTTGATCGGGAGCGGCGAAAGTTTTTCACCGATAGACAATGCTGCGGAGGTCAGGAAAAAAATACATGGTTGGGTGAAAAAAGCTGAAATCTGCGCGTGGAATACGCGTGAAGCGTTTTGGTGGAATCATCAAAATGCAACTCAACGCCCACCCGGTAAAGTTTGGGAATATGAGAAGACCGCGGTCGCTCAGCGAAAGGGTCAACGTGAGAATTCGCTCTTCGAAGAAATCAAAAATCCGAATCCTCCTCCCCAAGCGAAGTCTCGCTTTCCGAAATTATCCCATTTGAAATATCCCAGACAGAACAGTCGGCTCTATAAAATCGGCTGGATTGCTCAAAAAGGGGCAGATGGAAAAGAGCTTCAGGAAATTCAAAGGCGGCTCATCGAACTCAAGAATTCTCTCAATCAAATTGATGTGGTGTTTGTCATCGACGATACGCTCAGTATGAAACGCTGGTTTACGGTGACCAATAACATTGTGGATGCAATTAGGAACGCTCTGGAGGAAGAGGATGCCCGCGTGCGGATTGCCATTTCTTATTTTAATGACGCGATTCGTGGCACTGGTCAGCATCGACCAGATAATAATCGTCTGCAGCCAATTGGCAGTGTAGCGGCAAACAAACAACTGCAAGAGCTACGTAATCATCGAGAAGTCAATAATGTCAACGCTGATCCGCATGAGATGATGTTTGATGGAATGAAGCAAGCGATTGATAAGGCAGGTTTTGACAGGCAAGCACTTAAGTTGTTGATTGTGATCGGCACGCATCCGGATAAATCGATCTTAAGAAATGCTAAAGTAGGCGGCCGCGCGATTGAAGATGTTGCCGGTCGATTGAAACCAGACTTGAGTCGTCCCATCGAATTCTACGCCATTCAGGTAGAGCCACAAAGTAACGAAGACCTCAAGCAGTTTGGGCCTCAGATTCAATCTGTCTTAACGGAATTTCGAGGAAGACGAAAGAAAGATTTTAACGATACACGCGGTATAGGTGCTTGGAAAAATTCGCAGAATCCAGCTGCGGTTGAATCGATGGTACTCGAGCGATTTAACAAGCTGAAGAAAAAGAATGAGCAAGATCAGCAGCAATTGAGGCAGGCGATCCGTGGCGATTGGGACACGCGTTTTACGGACGCTCTAAAGCGCGAGTTGAAAGACCAAGACATTGATCCAGATCAATTGAGAGATTCCGCCATCGATTTTTATGAATGTTACGTGTGGGGAAAAAATAAGCAGGGGCAACAGCAAATTCGGCCGTGGGTCCTGATGAAGGAAACGGAATTATTAAGGATACGTGAATTTGTGCAAGCGATCATAAAGGGAGGGAGAGGGCGACCGATTAATCTGGGGAAATTGGTTACTCAGCTGGTGCAAACATTGGTAGGTGCAAAAATTGATCCGGACGAACCGGTAAATAAAATTATTAAAAAGAAGATGGGTATCACTGTGCAGTCAACCTTTCTGAAGCGTCCTCCGAACCAAATTGCACTAATAAGCAAAGCCGATTTAGAAAAGCTTCAGCAGAAACTAAAGAACATGGATTTGCTAATCGGTAAAAAGGAATTTTATAAGATACCGGAGAGTCCATTGAATTGGTTCTGGGTGGATGTCGAGGAGCAACTGCCTTGAATAAACAGACCGACTGTTTTCAGGTAGAGGACCTGTCTTTTTGCTATCGCTCGGCGGCCGCGCCCGCGCTGGCGGGCGTGACCATGCGTATTCGCCGAGGCGTCACCACGGCCGTTGTCGGGCTCTCGGGATCAGGAAAGACGACCTTGCTTTCGGCGCTTGGTTTGCTCAGTGGTGCGAGGGCTATTTCGGGTGGGAAAATTGTCTATAAGACGATCGATCAGGAGGTTGATTACAGCCGGGCGGATGATCGAACGCTCAATCAATTGCGGATGCAGCAATTCGGGTTTGTCTTGCAGAATGCTTTTTTGCTGCCCCACTTCTCCTGTTTGGAAAATGTGGCTTTTCCACTAGCGATTCAGGGGGTCGCTGCTGATGAGAGAGCGGAAAGGGTGCTGGCTCTGCTCACTGCCGATGGTGATCCTTCCAGTGATTTATGCCACCTCGCCGCGAAACCTGCACGTGAAACGTCGGGTGGGGAGCGACAACGGTTGGCACTCTACCGAGCTTTAATTCACGACCCTCAGGTCATACTCGCGGATGAGCCGCTGAACAACCTGGATTTCATCAATTCTCGGTTTGTTTGTGATCGATTGATGCGGTGGAAAAATGATCCAGTGCATCGTGAGCATCGAAGTCTCCTGATTGTTAGTCATGATCTGGAGATGATTTTTGATGAGATCGATGATTTCTTTGTGATGTCAAAAGGGCGACTCAAAAGAGCAGAGCCGTATACGCGGGATGAACTTCCAGAGGGTGCCGAGTCGCTGCGGCGGCTGATTCGAGAAGGGGCGTGAGACGCATGCGATACCGCGAAAGAACCGGATGGCTAATTTCATACAGTTGGAAAGATCTTTTTGAACGCAGCGTGCGACGTGGAACGCTATCTGTGCTTTGCATTGTCTTTTCCGTTGTCGCCCTTGTGACCCTGGCATTTGGTCTGGTCTATGGAATACGGGACGCTTCGATTGTCTATTTTAATAACCGGCCCCAATTACGCAGCATCCCATTCGGGCATGTCTATATTGGCGATGAATTCTCGACGAAACGCATCGAAGAGATTTCAGAAAACTTAAGTCAGAGGGGCGTAAGTATCGAAAAGGTGGTTGGGCATCGAATCAATGGTGCCATTCGTTTCGTTGACCGTGATGATCCAGGATACTCAACCAAATTACCACCAATGGGACGTACGATTGCAGATGATTCACCCCTTTGGAGCGAGATTGAGCGTTTAATTCTCGGTCAAGGCATCATTATAACGGGAGCTTTTCGAAAAAGATTTTGTAATCCGCATGGGCCATTTCCCGAATCGGTCAGCTGCCGAAATAACGATAATGAACTGGTATCGATTCCTGTAGCTGGCCGCATACACACGATGGATGAGCAAATATTGTTTCTAATTCCTGAGGGTTTTGAATCAGAATTATCTGAGATGCTCAATCCACGGCCGCTTCCAAGCGTGGTCGTGGGCCCATTACCTGACTTCATGCATCGTCATGATTACATTCGGAGCATTCAGGATGAGTTTCGCTCGCAGATGATCAGCAGGAAACTGGTGCCACGCATTGAGAGTGTTCCTCTATCGGAAAATAGTTCGGAGCGTGGTTGGAAACTAGAGAGCCGCGCGGGGATGATGTTTGCCCGATCAGAATGGAATGCAATTCTAAATAGTGTAAATGATTGGGTGACTTCGATTGACGGAAATCGATATCCAGGCATTGAAAATATTCATCCATCCTCGGTTCAACCGACGGATGATATGCACGATCGAATGTTCGACGATGTCATTATCTACGTAAAGACGATTGATGATTTGAAGCCTGCCCTGAATGCGCTAGAATCGGATCCGTATTTATCTACATTCCAGATCGGGAAAGATAACGCAGTTAAAATAGACGAGATGAACTCCCAGTTCAGGCTCATGTTTTTTGTCGTTTTTGGGCTTTCTATTATTGTGACTGGGGTTTCGGCTTACAATATATACACGACGTTAGTGTTGCGTTCTGAAAGACTGATTCAGCCTATCGGAATGCTCAAGACGATGGGCATGGAAAGCAATACCTTTACGCAAATTTATATGACGGAGGGCTTACTCATCTGGCTGCTCTCGTCCATTCCCGCACTTGTGTTAAGTGCAATCATTGGGCCATGGGTCGCTTCGCTGGTAAAAAAGATAGCCGAGGGCGGACTCGATGCGACCGGTGCCGCTGTCACAGGATTTACCCTGCCTCCATTTGTCGTCCTTTATATTCTTATTGCCAGCGGATGCATCTGCATTCTAGGGGTTTACTTTGCAACAAGCTTTGCCCGCAAGGCTTCACCCCAGGAATGTCTATCGGCCAATCTCTGAAATGCCGAGGTGATTGTCGGCGGTTTCCCAGTGCGTAGTGCGATATTTTTCGCACGGTCAGCGAGGAAGGCAAGTATGGTGGGTTGAAGGCAAGGAGCGATTCTATTGCGAAACCCCGCCCTCACCGCCACGATCCCAAACGCCTTCGTCCGTCATCGGCCAGGGGAAAATGTTGAATCCCATGTCGATGAGCATTTCGGCAACGGGGCGATAGCTGTCGAACGAGGCTCGCCCCGTAAAAAGAACAACGGATTGCATTTGCGGATTAAAAATCCGCATGATCTGTTTTATTTTTCTGCGGCCCTCAACCGTATCTATCACAACACCAGCGGTGGGTTTAGCGCGAGCCTCAATGTCGCCTTCGGTGTTGGTTTTCAGGATCATATCGTTTGTGTTAATGCCAATGCGCTCGCCCTGGTCGTTATACGCGTGCGTGAGGTAAAACCGGTCATAACGGATTAGCACGGGGATTTGTTCGTTCGAGTCAGACTCCAGAACGGGGAGGCGTGCGATCTCGGTTCGTTTTTCTATTTCCATGCGCAGTTCCGCTTCAGCATCTTTTATGCGTTTCTCGATCGCCTGCTTTTCGTCTTTTAAATCTTTGGGTTTTGCCAGGACAGCTTTCAAATTAGTTTCAAGACGGTCTCTCGTGTTGCGGAGTTGTGAAATCTGGGATTTTATTTTGGATACACTCTCTTCGCGATGTTCAGGGATGGAATCATCTTCGATGCTTTTAAAGTCTTTTAAAATCAGGCGAAGTTTATCCCGTTTGTTTTTAAGTGAGATCTGGCGATCTTTCTCGTTATTCAAGGTCTCCAGCAATGCAAGTTGTTCTTCGGATGGAATCAGTTCTTTTGCCGACGTGCTCAGCAGCACAGCGACTAAGATAGCGATCAGCAGGACCGCTCCGAAGGTATTGCAAATGGCATCGAGCAGCAGTCCGAGATTATCCGAGGCTATGGAATCGCGCCGACTTCTCACTGGATTGCCCCTATATCCGCCGCCGTCATTACTTTTACTTCTTCGTCGATCAAATCAGCCCCTGTTGAAATGCCAGCTTGATCAAATGCTTGTAACAAATCAAAGTAATGGTCTGTCGCAGAGGGCCGCAGCACGATAAGGAAGTAATCCGATTGTGGATCATGTCTATTTAATTGATTCGTTAATGCTTTCATCCGCTGCTCTCGGTCATTGTCTTCAAGGCGTGTGCTGCGGGTAGACTCGCTTAAATTGCGAATTTCAAAATTATCGGCATTGCATACGATGATCCACGCGGTTCGATTGGCGGTAGTAGATGGCTTATAGATAACGGAGGACTCGGCGATAAGTTGGTTCAATTTTTTTTGTAACTTCGCGAGCCGGTCTGCAACGGATTGGTTGTCTGGAAAATCTTCGGCGGGGCGGTTGAGTTGATCTTGAAGATCGGTGATTTGTTGTTCTAGCACTCTAGCCTGGCGTTTCAATTCGTCGGCATCTTCTTGAGTTACAGGCGGGCCGAGGGTTACTTTGCTTTTCGAATTTTCGATTTGAACGCTGAGAGATTGAATCTCGGATTCAAGGTCATGATTTGATTTCTGAATTTGATCGACGGCCTCAATGTTCACCGTTGATGCGTCTTTGGGCAATTGATTCGCGCGATTCACTAGCTCGATCGTCATGATCATGGTGACAAGGATCACGATCGCAGTGGTCGCCATAATGATGTCTTGAAACGCAAAGAGCGAGAAAGGCTGTGAAGAGGATCGCCTGCGAGACATTGTTACGTCGTCGCCTCATAGGGAAGGAATCGGAGTCTGCCCACAATATTTCGAGTGCAGTATTCAGAGCAGTCATCGAGAAACTCTTCCTCTTTGCGCTTCTGTCGGGTGATCAAAAGCTGGATGCAAAGCGCGGCGACAAGGCCCTCGAGGGTCGTTTCAAAAGCGGTTCCGAGGCCGGCGGTAACGACTTTTAGGGCATCAACAATTTGTGCGGGTTCTGAAGCAGATTCAAGCACAGAGCCAAACCCGCCAATGGCAACCGATAATCCCAATACCGTTCCGATAAATCCAAGCACGGGAATCGCCCACACGAATCCTGTGATTGCCGAATAGCTTGTTTGAACAGCTGATTCATCTCGATCTGCCTGCGATCGAAGAATATTCTCAACATCTGCGATCTGTCCGAGATTCTTTAAGCTTGCCAGAGCGGTCATGATGCGATTGAATAAAAGAAAGTGCCGTGGGTCATCTACAAGTAAAAAAATTCGCTCGCGCACGATGTCGACCGTTGCTGAAGTTAGTACAAAGCTGTGGTCATCCGGTGTAATACGCATCGGTAATGTTTTTCTTTGCAAATAAAGTTTTCTGTTTTTTACGAACAGGATTGCCAGACTCCAGAAAGAGAAAAACACGATAAAATAAGGTATTGGCCCGCGGTAGAGCAGCATGTCGGCCAACAGATTTGCCGGGATGTTTCCAAGGATTAAATAAAATACGACGGTAAGTGCCGCTGCTATCGCAAAGGTGAGTATGCCGTTTGTGGACGTGAATCTTCCTCCACGGAGCCCAAGTCGCTGCTCGATATCAGTTAGTTCCCAGGAGAGTTGACTGCTGGTAGTTTTTTGATCGCCCATTCGGAAATATTTTTCAATCGTTGTTTGTTTGAAGAAATGCGTCCAGGAAAAACACTTGATCACATTCGCTTGTTGACTTCGACAATAAAAATCAATGTGGCTATCGCACTTGCGACGATCGACACGATCAATACAACGGAAATGAATAGCCAGAGTTTATTGAGTGCGGAAAGCGCGTCTCTGAGATACGATTCTTTTTTCTTGTGTCGAAATAGCGCCATCTTGTTGGAATAATTCAGCAGCAGAAGGCCGCCAGCTACATAGATAGCCGCACTAATGAACCACACAATCGCCATCATAAACAGTGCTGTCTGCTCTGTCTTGATTCCTTGGACAGCGTTAATGATTGCTGCTATCAGTAGAACCGCGGCCGAAAGATATATCACGACAGAAATAAATATCGTCCATCCGCGGGATCCGTTGGCAATTTTACAGGTCTCCTGGGTAAGTTCGATGCTAGTCGAAGAGCCACGCCTGCCCGATCTGTTTGTTGATTTCAACGGTCTTGTCTGCTCAGGGGCATTTTCTTCCTCGATGGATCCTTCATTTACGATCCGTTGAGGCTCCTCGATGATCGGTTCTGCTTGAAGAAACGATTTGAATTCAGGCACCTCCTCCGCTGCCCGCCAATGCTCCATGCCTTCGGTCCATACCTGTTCCTCGCCTTTAAGTTCGCCGCAGCCAAAAAGATTTTTCAGTTCGCTGAGCCCAATTGGCCCAAGCTGAGTCCCATTACGGGTGTAAAACCACCCACTCTCCGGGGGCGGCCCCTCCGGTTCGGGTTCTGGTTCGGGTTCCGGTTCTTCCCACTGTTGCCATAAAAGCCCACCCTCGTAATCCCCTGCCGGTACCCAACTCATCTGGTCTTCCGAAACCTGGTGCATCTTGCTGAGCTGGTTTTGTTCTGCGAGTTGCCTCATTTTTTCTATAGGAAATGGGCCTTTAGTGCGGCCTTTGATCATGATGAAAAGCTTGGTACTCATGGTTTGCTTGCCCTGATTCAGTAATGGTGTGCACTAGATGATAAACTTAACGTTATCCATCATTAATCGTTTGAATGAAAATAGGTCGACCAATGTGGAAATAAATTTCCTGAGTTTGATCGAGGATGATTTTTCCGTCCTTGACCGATCCAATTGGTGGAAAACTCGATTGCGAGTTGCCTTTGAGAACTGGAACGTGAAGCGAACCATTCTTGTTTTTTGCCCCTTTTTGGGATGTTAGGATGATCCATTGCTTGTCTTTATTCCTTGCGATGAGCCCAAAGGGCTGAATCTTTGGTAGCTCGATATTCCAACCCTCTTTTCGCTCCTCGCGTTCGTTCCTTAAGAGGTCGGTTTTAAGTTCACTCAGTAGGTTGTTGATGTTTTTTTCGCCATCATTATCCCAGTTGGCTGCCACTTCGGGATCCACCCAGTTCACGCCCCCCAACCTGCCATTCTCTTTTTCAAAGGTTTTTAGCTGCTGTTGAAAATGCTTGTTCATGGAGTAGCTTGCATCCACAGCGGCACCTAAGATTGCCGTGATTACCTGATGACGAACAATGGGACTTGCATATATTTTTTGATCCTGCTTGGCTTTGCCTGAGAGTACCTCCCGAAGCATTTGATAAATTGTGTTTTCAAAGCCATCTCTCGTATTATCATTCTTCAGTAACTCCAAATCTTCGCTGATTCGATTTTTTAAATAGAATTGGGGTGCAGGACGGTGAACCACATATTCGTTATCGCCCAGCTTTTCTGCGAAACGACGGAGTTCGTCCTGGCTGTCATCAAACGAAGTATCCGTAAAATGGTAAAACAACAAGCGATCCGAGGCGTGTCTTGGCCGTTGGTTCATGGGAATATAGAAATCTTTTTCCGTCGGTTTTATCCTGACCAGAGCCATATTCCCGAATGCGTCGGTATCCAAGTAGTCGATCAGATCTTCAAAGATAGACTCCATGTCCTGGCGTTTGGCAACCGGCGTAAGAAATGTGATGCATTGTTGAAGTGTATCGGTGTTGGGAAAAGAGGGATTCGACACAATGAAATCGTTTGCATCATCTGTCCAGGACTCAATGACGCCGAAGTCGGGGATAACCCTTGCAGTTCGATATTCCGTTTGCTTTTTTTGCAGGTCAGCGTACTGATCAACCTTGGCCCAGATTTCGGTGTCCTTAATCGAATCTTTAATCTGATCGATGCGTGAATCATCCGGCCAGCTCTTTTCGATCTGCTGCAATGCCGTTTTATAACCTGTTGATGATGTCATGCGATTTTGCAGGCGTTCGACTTGACTGGCAAATCTAGCCGCTGATTCTAGACTTGCAATGGTGTGTTTGATCCGCTTGACAATGGGTTCGATGAGGCCGATATGATCACTCGGGACGTGGGTGCGAAAAGTATCCTCGAGTTCTCCAAATTGCTCCACTAGGCTTTTTAGTTGGCTGACCTCTTGAGAGTTGAGTTCGGTAACCTTTCTCTTCAGCGGCGTATAGATGTTTTTGAGTTCATCAAATCGATTGCTGAAAAGCCCGCCGGTCTTGGATTCGACTGTGGCAATTAAGTCATCCGTTTGGTGATCTAGGTTGGTCAGGGATTGTTGCTGCGAGAGTACGGTGGATTGATCGGATTCGCCCTTAAGAACGGTCATCGAAGACTTTAGAGTCTCCTTTGCATTTTTGATTTCTTTAACAAAAGACTTCAGTGTTTTTTTAATTGTGTTCAGCGGAGCGATATTTTCTGTCGAACTTTGAATTTGCGCTTCCTCCGCCTGGGCAGATAATTTGGAAAATCTGCCTTTCAGATTGCTGAGCAGATTGTTATTTGTTTGACGCCACTTGTTAATGTCGGCTAATTTGCTTTGAGCGCGAACTTTGTAATCGTTCACGCGAGGATCAGCTTGAATTGCTTCCGGTGCGCTTTTAATCGAGACGAGTGCCGCCTCCCAGTTTTCCTTTTCGATAAGATTTTCAATCTGGCTGACCTGGTTCTCATATTGGGAGGCATCTCCCGATCGTTTAATGAGATAGATGCCGACGGCGGCCGTGCCGATGATGAGCAGGGAGGCTGCGGTGATCACAGCAATTAATTTTTGGTTACGACGTCGATGGTGCCGAAAGCGGTAGTTTTCGACGCGTTCGTCCAAGTAATATGGAAGCGGGTCATCATATTTCGTCGCGCGGGCAATTTCCGCATCAATGTCTGCGATCTCGCCGCTATTGTCCAGTAAAGTCTCGATCGCAAGAATGGCGCCCTCGACCTCCATCGCTTTTTCCGCGCGCTCGTCTTCTTCGTGGATCCAGCCCAGTGCTGCCTGCGCACGCTTCATCACGGGGTCATCGAAATCAAGTGGGCATCGGGAAATCGTCTGATCCCATCGGTCTCTCCAGATGCGGCCCTGGTCAATATCTAACTCGTTGTAGGCCTCGTTCAGAGAAACCTCGATCTCTTTGAGTTGTTCGTAGGATAATTTTCTGGATGACTTATCTTTTGCTTGTTTTAACTTTTGAACGATATCGCTGGGCGGTTGCTCGATCCAGGGCGACTCAGTTAATTCCTTGAAGACTTTTACCAACTCCGCGTGATTCTCTTGGCTGATATTTTCATCAATCATCTGACAGAGGGGAATAATCTCTTCTTTGAGTTCCTCGATGCGTGCTCGTTCAAAGCCCTCGAGGTCTTCCTGCCAGATGAGCGTTTGCGGATCAGCGTCTGAGATTTTTCGCAATAGTGCCAAGCGTTTGGCGAGCGATGCGCGCTGCAGGGCGAGTTTGCGATATGCCCTCAATAAAGGCTCCAGCGGAACCTGGATGTCATAGGCTTGGTTCACAGCCTTTGCCGCATCCATTTCGATGGGCAGTAGGTGGACGCCATACGATTTTGCAGTTTGCATC
>Ga0209403_10007391_pt1 | contig 10867 bp, 9 predicted proteins | sample ArcticOcean_MG_C_8_FD_187440 | JGI IMG/M metagenome (GOLD analysis project Ga0209403, IMG submission 187440) | Marine microbial communities from western Arctic Ocean - ArcticOcean_MG_CB11_86 (SPAdes) (version 2) | ecosystem: Environmental > Aquatic > Marine > Oceanic | place: Arctic Ocean...
ATTATATTGTGATGATTCTACACACTGAAAATAAAAATAATAAAGTGAAAAGTGGTCTATATATTGTTGCTACTCCAATTGGAAATCTAAGCGATATTACTTTAAGAGCCTTAGATATCTTAAAAAAATCAGATTATATACTATGTGAAGATACCCGTACTTCAAAAAACTTATTGGATAGGTATGAAATTAAGTCAAAGCTAATTTCAAATCATAAATTTAATGAAAAAAAAAATCTATCAAAAATAATAGATATTTTAAAATCAGAATGTGTTGTATCATTAATTTCTGATGCGGGAACCCCGTCAGTTTCTGATCCTGGAGCAATATTAATTAATGAGTGTGTGGCAAATAATATTAATATATTTCCAATATCTGGCGCATCAGCTGTTTCAACTGCTGTCTCCATTAGTGGTTTCAATGAAAAATATTTTTTCTATGGATTTTTTCCTGAAAAAAATAAAAAATTAAAAGAGGATTTTGAAAAACTGGCAAATCTAAATAGTTGTATTGTTTTTTTCATTTCCCCACGAAAATTCAATAAATCTATAAAAAATATTAAGCATTATTTTTCAGGAAGAAAAATTTTGATATGTAGAGAAATGACAAAATTTTATGAGGAATATATTAGATCAGATATAGACGACTTGGAGCCTTTTAAATCTGATCCAAAAGGAGAGCTAACTATTGTTATTTCTGAAAAACTTAAGGAAAAAAACTCTTCGATAATTTTAAAAGAATCTGATAAAAAAAATATTCAAAAAATGATTAAAAAATTAAGCATTAAAGATATTACTGATTTAATAAGTCAAAATACCAATGTCCCTAAAAAAGAAATTTACAATTATTGTTTAAAGTTAAAAAATGAAAAATAGAATTATATTAATAGGCTTAATTTTTTTAATTTTTACAGGATGTGTTGGAATAAGTTCAAAGGGTGTTTTTGGAACGGGTGTTAGTATTGCCTTCGATCCAAGATCTTTAGGAACTCAAATTGATGACTCTGTAATGCAGAAAAACATAACAACAAGATTATTATTAAGAGATAAGAGCTACTTATTATCCGTAAGTACAAAAGTTTTAGATGGTAGAATTTTTTTAACAGGAAAAGTTGATAATCCTGAGGAAAAACTTCAAATTACAAAATTAGCATGGGAAACTAAAGGGGTTAGATCAGTTAAAAATGATATTAAGTTAAAAGAAGATTTCAATTTTCAACAATCAGCCAAAGATTTGTTGATAACCTCTCAATTGCGTACGGCTCTAATATTTAATAAAAAAGTTAAGGCAACAAATTATCAAATAGATACTTATAAGAAAAAAATATTTATTTATGGAATTTCTCTAACAGGAGACGAGAGAAAAGAAGTAATAAGTGAAGCAAAAGAGATACTTGATGTTGAGGAAGTTATAGCAAGTATTGTTTTAGTTGAAGACTTGAGAATTCAAAAGAATTAATTCTTTTTATATTCAATTACATCAGCAGAGTAGGCAGCAACAGAAGCTAAGTTTATGATCTCTGATGTAGAAGATCTTAAAGGTGCTATTTCAATCGGCTGACCTAAACCAATTAGCAGGGGTCCAATCACTTTTGTATTACCTAAGCTTTTCATCATTTTGTATGAAATGGCCGCACTGTGCTGTCCCGGCATTATTAAAATATTTGCATTTCCAACAATACTTGAAAAAGGATAAAGCTCTTTATACTCAACATTAAGAGCAACATCAGGTTGCATATCTCCATCAAAATCAAAATCTACATTTTTATCTTTTAAGATTTCAACTGCTTTTTTTATATGTTTTGTTCTACTTGTTAGAGGTTGACCAAAAGTTGAATGAGAAACAAAAGCAACTTTTGGAATAAAACCAAATAGCTTAACCACTCTTGCAGCTGATATGGCGATTTCAGCAAGCTCTTCTGAGCTTGGATATTCGTTAACACTAGTGTCTCCTACAAAAATAGTTTTTCCTTTTGCAACAACCATATTTAAACCAAACATTATTTCACCAGGTCTTGGATCAATTACTTGTGTAACTTTATCTAAAGATGCACCAAATCTTCTAGTGTTTCCAGTAACTGCACCATCTGCATCCCCACATGCGACCATACAAGATGCCCATATTACTCTATCATTTCTTACAAGCCTATCGCAGTCTCTTTCTAAAAGACCTTGTTCTCTTTGCATTTTTTTAAACAAATAACTTACGTATTTTTCTCTTTTTTCAGAGTCTTGAGAGTTTACTATTTCAATATCAAAATTTTCATTGTAGCCAATTTCTTTTATTCTTTCTTTAATCTTTTCTTTTTTACCAACTAAGATTGGAATACCTAGCTTAGAGTTTTTAAATGCAATTGCAGCTTTAAGGGTATTTTCATCTTCTCCATCTGCAAAAACAATTTTCTTTAGGTTTTTTTTAATATGAGAATTGATACCTTGCATGATAGTTACTGAAGGATCTAGTCTTTGTTTAAGCTGATCTTTATAAACTTCAAAATCTTCTATATCTTTTTTTGCAACACCACTATCCATCGCAGCTTTTGCAACAGCTGCGGGAATTACACTAATTAATCTTGGGTCAAAAGTGGATGGAATTATATAGTCTTTACCATATTTGGGACGATCACCACCCATTGCTGCAACAACTTCATCAGGAACATCTTCTCGTGCTAATTTTGCAATTGCGTTTGCAGCGGCCACTTTCATTTCTTCATTAATTGTAGTAGCCCTTACATCCAAGGCTCCTCTGAAGATGTATGGAAAACCAATTAAGTTATTTACTTGATTAGGATAATCAGATCTTCCAGTTGCTATAATAGCATCATCTCTAACTTCCATTATTTCTTCAGGAGTTAGTTCTGGGTCTGGATTAGCACAAGCAAAAATTATTGGGTTTTTTGCCATAGTTTTTACTAGTTCTTTTTTTAAAGCTCCCTTTGCAGATAATCCTAAGAATACATCTGCACCGTTGATAGCTTCTTCCAAAGTTCTATTTTTTGTATCAATTGCATGAGCAGACTTCCATTGGTCCATACCCTCTGTTCTTCCCCTATAAATCACTCCCTTTCGATCGAGCATGGTTACATTTTCATTGGGAACACCACTATTTTTAAATAAGTTTGTACAAGCAATTGCAGAAGCGCCAGCACCATTAACAACAACCTTAATATCTTTTATTGATTTTCCACTGATATCTAAAGCATTGAGTAATGCTGCGGTGGTTATTATGGCTGTACCATGTTGATCATCATGAAAAACTGGGATATCTAAAAGTTCTTTTAATTTTTCTTCAATAATAAAACAATCAGGGGCAGCTATATCTTCTAAATTAATTCCACCAAAGCTACATGCAAAATTTTTAACACTATTAATAATTTCATCAGCATCTTGCGAATCAATTTCCAAATCTATAGAATCTATATCTGCAAATCTTTTGAACAAGACTGCTTTTCCTTCCATCACAGGTTTTGAAGCTAATGCACCTAAATTACCCATACCTAGAATTGCAGAGCCATTACTTATCACTGCAACTAGATTTCCTTTAGAAGTGTAATCGTAGGCGGTTTCTGGATTATCATAAATAGCCTGAACCGGAACGGCTACACCTGGAGAATAAGCTAATGCTAAATCTCTTTTAGTTGTCATTGGCTTTGAAGAATTTATCTCAATTTTTCCAGGTTTATTCTGGGTATGGAATTCCAAAGCTTCTTTATCAGTATAATGGTCTATTTTAGTTTTTTTCATTTATGGTAATTAGATATACAAATGGAGCTAATTTATGACTAATATGATTTATGAACCTTATTAAGTCAACAGGCACATTTAGCTTTTTTACAATAATAAGTAGATTGTTAGGCTATGTAAGAGACATATTGATAGCAGTGTTTCTTGGTGCAGGACCTTTGGCTGATGCTTTCTTCGTTGCATTTAGAATACCCAATACATTTAGAAGATTATTCTCAGAAGGAACTTTTAATGCTGCATTTGTGCCAAGCTATTCGTCTCTATTAAACAAGAAAAAACAGTCAGACAATTTTGCTAACAATATTTTTAATTTACTTATTTTAGGATTATTCTTTTTAGTTATCGTAATTGAAATACTAATGCCATTATTTGTATTTCTGATTGCACCAGGGTTTGAAGGGGATTTACAAAAAATGGAATTAGCTATAATTCTGACAAGAATTACCTTCCCTTTTTTATTGTTTATAAGTTTAGCATCTTTTTTTTCTGCTATTTTAAATACACACAATAAATTTGCTATAGCATCAGCAACACCTATTATCTTAAATATTCTTTTAATTGGAGTTTTATTATTTGGAAAAGTTTTAAATGATGAATTGGTATATTACCTATCTTATGCAGTAACCGCCTCAGGTGTCTTACAGTTTGTTTTTTTATATTTTTTCGTAAAAAAGTACTTTTCTCCTAAAATAAAGTTTTCATTTAAAATTGATGATAAAATAAAAATATTTTTTAGAAAATTACTTCCTAGTATTTTTTCTTCTGGTGTTACTCAAATAAATATTTTAATAGGTACAATTATTGCATCGTTTCAAGCTAGTGCAGTTTCCTATCTTTATTATGCAGACAGAGTTTATCAAATAAATTTAGCCATAGCTGGAATTGCAATTGGGACAGTTATTTTACCTCAACTTTCTAAATATGTTAAAAGTCAAAAGAAAGAAAAAATAAATTTGATTCAAAATAAAGCTTTAGAGCTAAGCTTGTTTTTAAGTATACCAGCAGCAACAGCATTACTCATCGCATCTGAAGAAATTATCTCTTCATTATTTGGATATGGTTCATTTGACGAATTAAGCGTTAAAAACTCGGCAAAGGCTTTATTTTATTTTGCAATCGGATTACCAGCATTTTCTCTTATTAAAGTTTTTTCTGCTTTTTTTTTCGCACGCCATAATACAAAAATACCTTTTTATATTTCTTTAATGTCTGTTTTGTTGAATGTTTTTATTAGTATTATTTTTTTTAAAGAAATTGGGTTTTTAATTATACCAATAGCAACGACAACATCATCTTGGTTTAATGCTATTTTGCTATTTGTTTTTTTAAAAAAAAAAAACCTATTCAGCTTTAATTTGGTTTTTATAGATAGGTTTATTAAAATTTTAATAGCCTCAGTATTAATGGGATTATTTTTTAATTATATAATTTATTTTTTTAAGGACAATTTTCTATATCAAGCAAACTTCAAAGCTATCTATCTAGTTGGTGCAGTTATATTGGGATTAATATTTTATCTTTTGATTGCAATTTTAATCAAGGCTTTTAAAAGAAGTGATATTAATTTAAACTACTAGCATGAGTAAAAAAATTTTTTCAGGAGTTCAACCAACAGGAAACCTTCATCTAGGAAATTATCTTGGTGCAATTAAGAATTTTGTAAATCTTCAAAATGAAAAAGAAAATAAATGCATTTTTTGTGTCGTAGATCTTCATGCAATAACGGTTAAACAAGACCCTAAAGAATTAAAAAAAAATATAAGAGAAACGGCAGCTACATTTATTGCATGTGGAATTGATCCAGCTCAAAGTATAATCTTTAATCAATCAATGGTTTCAGCACATTCCGAAGCTGCATGGATTTTAAGCTGTGTTTCAAAAATAGGTTGGCTTAATAGGATGACACAATTTAAAGAAAAAGCTGGGAAAGATAAGGAGAAAGCCAGCATTGGTCTTTATTCCTATCCAGTTTTAATGGCAGCAGATATTTTACTCTATGATGCCACTCATGTTCCAGTTGGGGATGATCAAAAACAACATTTAGAACTCTGTAGAGATATTGCACAAAAATTTAATAATGATTTTAATGCACCAGATTTTTTGAAAGTGCCAGAACCCTTAATACAAAAACAATTTTCTAGAATAATGAGTCTTAAAGACGGAATAAAAAAAATGAGCAAATCAGACCCATCAGATTTAAGTAGAATTAATCTTACAGATAATAAAGATGAAATATTAAATAAAATAAAAAAAGCAAAAACTGACCCATTACCATTACCTGAACAAGCTAAAGATTTAGCTAAAAGGCCAGAAGCAGAAAATTTATTGGGGATTTATTCAAGCTTAAAAAATCAAAACTTAGAAATCTCTGTAAGCGAATTTAGTGGAAAAAATTTTTCTGAATTCAAAGAAAAATTATCAGAAGCATTAACTGAAAAAATTGAGCCAATTTCAAAGGAAATTAAAAAATTATTAAATGATGAAAAATACTTAGATACAATTTTATTAGAAGGATCTGATAAAGCAGACAAAATTGCCTCAAAAAAAATTAAAGAAATGAAAGAATTAGTGGGTTTTTAATAAAATATATTAATTAGTTTAAATTTCGACATTTACTACTATATATAAAAATATGTTCATTCAAACTGAAGTAACACCTAATCCAAATTCACTTAAGTTTTTACCGGGAAAAAATGTATCTAATAGCGGTTCATTTGAGGTAACAAAAAAAGACGACACAGACAGCGAGTTAGTAAGAAATCTTTTATCTATCAATGGAGTAACAGGAGTATTTCTGGGTGCAGATTTTTTATCTATCAATAAAAAAGAAGATGTAATTTGGGATGATATTAAGCACATAGTCATTTCGCTAATTAATGACTTTTACGCAACTGGAAAAGAATTTGTTATTGCAAATGAATTATTTGAAGAGAAAAAAGAAGAACATAATGAAATTGAAAAAAAAATTATAAGTATTCTAGAGACAAAAATTAGACCTGCTGTTGCTAAAGATGGTGGTGATATAAAATTTAAAGAGTTTAAAGATGGAGTTGTCAAAGTAGAATTACAAGGAAGTTGTTCTGGATGCCCAAGTTCAACTATGACACTTAAACAGGGAGTTCAAAACCTTTTGTGTCATTATTTGCCTGAGGTAAAAGAGGTTGTTGCAATATAATTATGAAAAATAAAGCATTCTCAATTGATCAAATAAGAAAATATTTAAATAAAAAAGGTTTTATAATAAGCCACAAAAAAATTGTAAAAGAAAAAAATAATATTGAAAACATATCTAGAACTTTTTTGTCTAGCTTGATAATAATATCCCTTTTTTTTATTGGTCCAATAATTATTGATTTTACAAAAAATACATCACTTATTTCTGAAGATTTTGAAAACAATTCAAAAAATAACTTAACGAAATTATTAGAAAACAAAGATACTAAAACAGACAAGACAATAAATAGAAAATCTTTGTTTGAAGATATTTTTATATTTGATGAGAAACCTGCTGACTCAGTTAGGTTAAGTGCAGCAACAATTGAAGAATTGTTTAAATCAACGAATTATACTTTGGAAGATGTAAGAAAAAATAAACTAGTTAAACCAATTTCACTAACACTATTACCAGCTGAGATTAAAAAAATAGAAAATACAAAAAAAAGAAAAGATTTTTTTATTCAAATTATTTTGCCTTTAGTAATTAAAGAAAATAATAATATTAGACTAGATAGAAAAAAACTTTTCAGTATTTTAAATAAAAGCAAGAATACAATAGCTGAAAACACTTGGTTAAATTCAAAATTTAAACAATATGGAGTGTTAAATAAAGATTTATCAACATTAAAGATTAGAATAGATGAAGTTCCAGTCTCGATGGCAATTGCACAAGCAGCAAAAGAAACGGGTTGGGGTACATCAAGGTTTGCACAAGAAGGTAACGCGCTATTTGGTCAATGGACCTGGTCTGGTGAGGGAATAAAACCTTCGGAAGCTGATGATGAAAGCACACATAAAGTAATGAAATTTAATGTGCTACAAGCCTCAGTAAAAGCTTATCAAAGAAATTTGAATACACACACATCTTATAAAGGATTTAGAGTTGCGAGGGCTGAATTAAGAGATAAAGGAAAAAAACTAGACAGCATAATTCTTACTGAATATTTAGATAAATATGCAGAAACTGGGAAAGAGTATGTCAAAATTTTACAGCAAATAATAAAACAAAATAACTTAAGAGATTTTGATGACGCAAAGTTATTGCCTTCAAGTATTAATTTAGAGAGTTTAATTTAATTTTGTTCGATGGAGAATTGGACTCCAAACCATCTCCACACCCCATTATCATTAAGGGAACAATTTACTCTTCCTCTTCTAAATTTAAATTTCTCCCTAAAATTTAAATTTAATGTGTCTTGATTAAAATAGGTATTAGACTTTTCCCACTTGTTTCCCTCATCAGAAAAACAATTAATATTATTTATGTTTTTCTGATCATCAAAAAATTCTACTAGAAATTTTGGAGGATTATTATTATTTGTTAAGTATTTTTCACTTGGATATAAAACTTTATATTGCAAAGGATAAAGATTAATTAAAAATTCAAATCTTTTTAGATCTCCATATTTTTCATTAATTGGAAACCTTGGCAGTTCATAAGGATCTTTATTAACATCAATTACCCCAGAATGCTGACCAAAAGAAAACTTAAAATTTTTGGAAATATATTCTCTTATAAATGAACTATATTCTCCAAAAGGATAAGAGAAAAAAATAGGATTATATCCTAACTTATTTTTAAAGATTGAAGATGAGGTGTCAATGTCACTTATAAAGTCTTCATTTTTTAAACTCACTAAATAGCTATGAGTGTGAGAATGATTACCTATATGAACAGTATTCTCTTTTTCTAATTCTTTAATTTGATTCCAAGTCATATATCCATTTTTTCCAACAGATTCAGTTGAAACAAAAAGAATAAATGGAATCTTTTCTTTTTTTAAATAGGGCCAAGCAACCTCATAAAATGAAGAGAACGCATCATCTATAGTGATAAGTATTTTCTTCTCTATTTTTAGCGTATGAAAATTTTTTTCCAGGTCCTTAGGGTCATAAAAATTGTATTTTAAATTTTTAATTATTTTGATTTGTTTTTTGAAAACATCCATTTGAATATTGGTCGAGGGGTATTTATTTTCATCAAATCTATGGTACATTAATGAGAGAATACCCTTATCATCAGAATAATATTTGATATTCTTTTCTTCTGCTTTAGAGTTAGAGCTAAATAATAATATTATAATGAATAACTTAATAGTAGATGCTGCTAGAAATAAAATTTTTTTAACATTCATTATGAGTGAAAATATTTATACTTGTAGTCATGAAAATAGTAAAATGAATTTTGAAAAATTGATGATCTTAATTAATGAATTTTTAAAAAATAATCAAAGTTCTTTAGATGACATAAGTGCTATTTATGTTAATAGAGGACCAGGTAGTTTTGCGGGTATTAGAAACTCCTTATCAACAATTAAAGCTTTGTTTTTAACTAAAAAAATTGACTATTATTGCTTCAGTTTTGAAGATTTTAAAGAATCTGAGATCAATAATTATGTAGATGTACCACAATTGTGTGAAAAATATAAAATTAAAAAGAATTTGATTAATCCTATTTATTTAAGTTAAAATTAACTATGTCAGAAAATATTGAACAAAAGTGTTTAGCCAAAGGAGTTAAGCTTACAGATCAAAGAAAGATTATTGCTAAAATTATGTCAGAGTCAAACGATCATCCTGATGTAGATGAGCTTTATAATAGGGTATCAAAAATTGACTCAAAAATTAGTATTGCAACAGTTTATAGGACAGTAAAATTATTTGAAGAATCTGGAATTTTAGCAAAGCATGAGTTTAAGGGAGGAAAAGCACGTTACGAAGAATTAAATGAAGGCCATCATGACCATTTAATAGATGTTAAGTCAGGGGAGATTATAGAGTTTGTTGATGAGGAAATTGAAAAGTTACAAGAAAAAATTGCAGACAAGTATGGCTATCGTTTAGTGGATCATAAATTAGAATTATATGGGGTTAAAAAAAAACCCTAACTTAATGTTAAAAAAAATATTTATCAAAACCTTTGGCTGTCAGATGAATGAGTACGATTCTAATCGTATATTTGACACGGTAAAGCAAATAGGTTTTGAAAAAACAGATAACTATGAAGATGCAAATTGTTATCTTTTAAATACCTGCCACATAAGAGATAAGGCAAAAGAAAAAGTTTATCATGAAATTGGCAGAGTAAAAAAAATTTTTAGATCTAAAAAAAAGCCTATTGTGATTGTGGCAGGATGTGTAGCTCAAGCAGAAAATCAAGAGATGTTAAAGAGGGAACCATATATTGATATAGTTATTGGCCCGCAGTCATACCATAAAATTAATGACACTATACAAAAACATATAGATAATAAGAAAAAAGAAGAAGAGACAGAGTTTGATACGATTTCAAAATTTAATTATTTAAGTAAAATTAAAAACAAAGATAGCAAGGTGTCTTCTTTTTTAACAATCCAAGAAGGATGTGATAAGTTTTGTCATTTTTGTGTTGTTCCATATACGCGTGGGCCTGAATACTCTCGACCATTTGATCAGATTATAAATGAGGCCAAAGAGATAGTTCAAAGTGGAGCTAAAGAAATTATTCTTTTGGGGCAAAATGTTAACGCATATAGTTATAAAAATATAGATAGAGAGTTTAGACTATCTGATTTATTATTAGAGCTAGAAAGCTTTAAAGAACTGGAGAGAATTAGATATACCACATCTCACCCCAAAGATATGACTGACGATTTAATAAATGTTTATAAAAAATCAACCAAATTAATGCCCTTAGTACACCTGCCGGTACAGAGTGGATCAAACAAAATTTTAAAACTAATGAATAGAAAACATACTATTGAAGAATATTTAATAATTTATGAAAAGTTAAAAAAGATTAATCACAATATAGAGTTTTCAAGTGATTTTATTATTGGCTACCCAGAGGAAAGTGATGATGATTTTCAATACACAATGGAGTTAATTGAAAAAATAAGATTTACCAACTCTTATTCTTTTATATTCAG
>Ga0209403_10007394_pt1 | contig 10863 bp, 15 predicted proteins | sample ArcticOcean_MG_C_8_FD_187440 | JGI IMG/M metagenome (GOLD analysis project Ga0209403, IMG submission 187440) | Marine microbial communities from western Arctic Ocean - ArcticOcean_MG_CB11_86 (SPAdes) (version 2) | ecosystem: Environmental > Aquatic > Marine > Oceanic | place: Arctic Ocean...
GTTTTTGGGGCGAGGCCTTGGTTGGTCTACTGGCAACCATGAGCAAAATATGGCAGGTACAAGTGCAGGGAACGCTACATACGTTTTAGTATTAGCTACTCCGCGAGACCTCTAGTTTTGTAATATAGTGTGGTAGGGTAGAAATGCTGGGGAGTAATCTGCCCTATCACATTTAATTAGGAGAATACAATGGCAACTTCAGTAACATTTGGAAATCATGTTGCTACTCGTATCACCGACGATGCTGGGTACTTAATGGTTCCTGACACGACGTATTATATTTCATTACATACAGCTAGCCCAGCTACTACAGGTGCGAATGAGCTGCCAGCTACTAATGCTTATATACGGGCCCCATATACAAATGGTGCAGCCGCGTGGGCAGTAGTTACAGCTGGATCAACAAACAACATAACTGCGATTACTTTTACCGCAGCCTCTGGCGGTGCATGGGCTACGGCCACTCACTTTGGTTTGTGGAATGACGCAGCAGGAACAGCTTCAAACTTTATGTTTGGTGGCGCGTTAACAACTCCTGTTGTGTGTAATGATGGTGATGCAGTGCAGTTTCAAGCTGCAGCACTAGTTATCACCGTCGCTTAGGAGTAGATAATGCCAACAGTAAACGGCCCAGATGAGATCACTACCCTTACAGGGGGAGACGACAAAGTCTTTTTCACAGACAGTGACGGGAATGTTCAGGAAGTTTCTATAGGTGCAACAGGTACTGTGCTTACGAGCACTGGCCTTACAGCAGACCCTGCATTCTCAGCATTACCTGCCGATGCTACGGTTGGCGCAAACAAAGCTATGTACACCAATAACAGTGACGTAGAATCAGGACTTGCTTTTGGTGCTGCGGGTACTGTGCTGACGAGTGGTGGTACTGACGCAACTGCAACCCCACCTACATGGGAAGCTGCTGCTGAGGGCGGTGTATATACAGCAAATTCTAGTGCTGCTATTACAAATGGTTCTGTTGCTGTGCTTGACCCAGCAGGAACACTGTCTCCAGTGGGCACTGCATCGGCGGCAGGTCCACCCAGCACAGTAGCAATGTCTGCTGGAGTTGTAGGAGGGGATGCTCCGAGCGCGCAAAATTCAAATTTTTGGGATGAGGATTCGAACACACTATTTACCATAGCTACTAATAGCAACAGCGTTAAGTTGATTCCGAGTACGGTGTCATGGTCTGGCGCCACTCCCTCTATGACACAAGGGGCTTCTATTGCTGTAACTGGCATGACAAGTACTTTCTACAACGGTGCTATGGGTATGTACGACAAACTAAACAACAAGGTAGTCGTTGCAGGTCGCGATTATGGGTACGGCAACGTGAAGATGCAGACGGGTACTGTTTCAGGAAGTGGATCTTCCGCGACTATAAGTTGGGACACGGTAACAGTCGTGACGACTTATGCGCCGTCGTATCTTTGGTTGACATATATGCGTTCAGGGCCAGCTTATACTGCTGGTGCGACAGTAGGAATGATCTGTTCTGTTAACTCATCTGGAGCGACAGAGGCCATGTTTTTTGATCCGTCTGGGTCGAGTCCAGTTAAGATGACTACCTACTACGGCATGTCTGCGGGCACTGTAGGAGGGCAGTCCGTGTGTGACGGGAGTGGAAATTTGAAATATCCATTTATTCATAACTCGTTCGGTCAAGCACGTTGGAGTTCGTTCTATTACGGCGCAGGCCATATGGGATCAGTTATTGCTCCCGGTATGGCTACTTGGGGAAGTTGGATCGATATGGCTTGGGACGAGAACAACAACCGCGGGCTTATCGCAGTAGCTACTTCTTCAAGTTCCTCTGGTAATGTCTATTGCTGGGAGCTAACTGATAGTGGTGCAGGAACAGGGGCGATCACTGGTACTGACAGAAATTGGGCTAGCGTATCTACAAACTATATGAATGTTTACAACTCGGGTTCGTGTTTTTGGGACGTATTCTCGGGTAAAATAATGGTCTGGTGGGTAATGTCAGCAGACAGACACGCGTGGATGCCTGTCACGTTGTCAGGAAGCGGCGCTACCACAGGAACTGCAACTGCTACTAGTGGATCTGATTGGTCTCGAAGTGGACAGCCGTATGGTTCAACTCTTTTTCATTCCTATGCGTCTGGAGCTAATTTAAATTTTGCCTCTGGCGTATTTAGTGGTAGTTCTTCCGCTGGATCCAAAAACAGTTACGCCATATCTAATGCGTACCTATCTACCAATGAGGACGCATGGCTTGGCGTTGCCAAAAATACCACTACTGGTTCAGGGCAATCGCAAGAAGTGTACGTCATTGGTGGTGTAGCTACTGAAGGGCTGTCTGGTCTAACCGTTGGGAGTAATTACTACGTTCAATCCAGCGGACTGTTATCAACAGTGAACACAGGTGGTGATCGACTGGTAGGAAAAGCTATTGCCGCCGACAAAATCTTAGTTGAAAACACTGGAACAGGAACGGCATAATGGCTCAAATAATAAAACAAAAAGACGATAACGTAGTGGCGTTCATATTTGATGAGAAGGACACATTAACCCTTGATGAAGATAAACTTGCTGTGTCCTATACGGGGAAAATTGGAGGCGAGATTGATATGATTGCGCCTCTTGTTAATTCCACGACGCATGAAATAGTAGCTGGCGTAACCCCACCAATCCGCTTTTATGGTGGTGGATTTACTACCTACGACGGCTCATCTTTTACTGTTGATACAACAGCGTTAAACGCACGGATTGCTGAAGATCCTGCGTGGGTAGATCCACCAATACTGAATATTGAATAGGAGCCTGACATGGCATTAGTAGTACGAGATTCTGACACTACAACCACTGATGGTACAGAGCAGACCTTAGGGGCGGCTCAGACTTTTGCTGGGGTGTATGTAGTCCAAGTTGATCTATCTGCATTACAGGCGGGTGAGTCTGTAAAGCTCAAAGCCAAAACAAAGACACTCACGGGGAGTGCGGTAGCTGTCTTTATTGATCAAACATTTACGGGTGTGCAGACTGAGCCAATCGTGCAGACTGAACCATTAACTTCACCGTTCTCATTTACGGCAACCTTGCAACGAACAGTAGGTACAGACAGAGCGTATCCTTGGTCTATTAATTCAGTCTAGGAGTAAGCATGTCGTTATCTTCACTTCTTTTACTTAACACCCCCTCACTTCAGGTTGACGGTGAAGCTACAGTTACTGTTGGGGCAGCAGCTACCGCTGTTGTCAATGAAATAAAAGAAGTCTTCGGAACTGCTAACATAACACTGACAGCGACAGGAGAAATGATGGTATTGAAATTAGCTAGCGGAACAACTGGCGCAACAATAACTGCTTCGGGGTCGATAGAGACCGTAGGTGCACGAGTTATGGCTATGTGCTTTGTTTCTCAAATTCCAGAGAGTTCTGGAGATAATATCTATGCCCCTGTAAGTCACATTACAATGCGTCGTGGTGACAACCTTATTTTATACCTACGATTCAGAGACTTACGGGACAATGTATACCCATTAACCACTGCAGGTAATGTTGCGTCTATATGGTTCACGGTAAAGTCTAGGTATAGTGAGCCTGATTCTGGGGCCTTAGTACAGCGCACGGTAGGTAATGGCATTTATGTCACTGACGGGCCAACAGGCGAAGCACAGGTGATATTAACCCATGCTGAGACCTCTCTCCTAGGTGCACGAGAGTATGAATATGTATGGGATGTACAGGTTAAGCGCGATGTATACGGAACCGAGTCTATTATATCAACAGCAGCGGTGGGTACGATGACTGTTGATCCAGATGTAACTGTAGATGTAGCAACTCATGTAGAGGTATCTTCATAATGACAATGCGTGGAATAGAACTGCTGCATGGATTCTCTAAGTTCATTGGGGACTATTGGGTTGGAGAAACTACTCTGCAGGGTACGACAACTACAATGGTTGATAATAAGCTAGGTCGTTTCGGCGACGATTCGTTAATAGATTTTTATGTTCGCCCAATCAATGGACCTAATCAGTATGATGTGCGACGGGTAGATAATTTTGTTTCATCTACAGGCACATTAACGTACGCACCTGCATACACTATAATCCCGACTATTTACCAGCAGTACGAGTTACATAGGTATGACCCAAACATTAAATATCAGTGCCTAGACGAAGCACGATATCGTGCCGTCGAAGACCTGTTTCAAATTGTGTATGATGACACCCTCACAGGGGATGGGCATAGCACATCATTCGATATTCCACCTTCCATACGGCATGGACCTGTGCGTGTGTATGAAGAAATCTCAACAGCTTCTGAAACAACATGGAATCTTTTAAGTACACCAAGATTAAACGGTTTAACTGGATGGACTGCAACTAACTTTACTCCCACATTGGAGGCGGATAGAACTACTGACGCTACTGTGCCTAAGTATGGCGACAGCTGTACCCGCTTGTATACTACAGGTAGTTCCGTAGCTACATATACACAAGACGTGTCATCTATGACAGGGGTTACAGCATCTAGTGCAGCTGGTCGTAAAATGACGTTTGGTGTGTGGGTATATTATCGAGGGTTTCCTAATGCACAATCTGTGTACACCTCCATTAAGTCAAACGCATCGACTGACATCATTTCAAATATGCACGCGGGTAACGGATGGGAGCTTTTAATTGCAGAAGGAGACATCGAAGGAAAAAATAGCACTTCGCTATCAGTCACAATTACGGCGGAAACTGATAGTCAGGGAACTGTCCTCTTTGCTGAGCACGCTTGGTTTTATTTTGGGGCTAGTGGGCGTATACGCGATAACTACAACCTCTTACTCGGACGTGAAGTTAGGCGTGACGACACGACTCAAAAGATTTACCTCAACTACGTCCCGAATAGAGGGAATCAACTTCGGCTTGAAGGGCGTGATTACATCAGCGGCCTTGGCACTGGGACACCACAAAATACAAATACCACGCAAGTAGACGGTGCAAGTGCACAGATACTATATGGGGCGGCAGCGCAAATCCTCTTTGAGCGTGAGGGAATGAGTGCGGAATCTATGCAACAGCTCACTAGTCGTATTGCTCTTACTGACAGGCGGAAGTCCGAAGTTAAGGATCGCATCGTGATGCCATCTGCTCCGTCAGTTAAGAGCGCGTATGACTAATACAAGTAAGTCAGCTACCCATGGTACGTATGATATTTTTCTTGAAACAGACAACGATAAAGTAGGATTCAATTTAGTTGAAGACCCTGAAACTGGTGCGTTCGGGTACCAACAAGGGCTAGCACCAGCTATAGCTCCACGTGTAGACAATACATCATTCAATTACTCCTCTGTCCCTCCAGAAGTTAAGGTTACGACCGCTTTTGAAGACTGGGTAGGTGGAGTGGGCTACTCATATAGTGCATCTACGCAACCACAGATCTATAACTGGGGGTTACGTGTCGATGGGAGTACAGCAGGAAAGCTTACCCCGACGAGTGAAGGACGGTATGCGTACCCATTAGGTAATTATATCTATGGAGACAACGAAATGCTTCCTCAAGGATTCGGCAAGATTGTACATACATCTCTAGGTACATATATGCTGATGAACGGCGTTTATAAATGGCAGGCTGATCAGGCTTACGTTCATGAGCTCGGAGGGGGAAGTCAACAGTTATATGGATGGGAAAAAATATATAACTTAGCCGATACTAATCAAGCGTTAGATCTAATTGAATACGGTGGGTATATATGGATAACCCTTGTAGATTTTTACGGAGCTACTGTCACCCCTGCAAGGCAGGGAGTGATGTACCTATATAGCTCAGACGGAATCATCTTTACTCAATCAACAGTTGCTAATGATGAGTTCCTTTATTTCTGTGTACGGGGGCAGACATCAGGCAACCCAATCATCTGGGGTGTAGATTATCAAGGGAATTTACGTAGCAACAATGCTCCTGCCTCAGTATGGTCTGGCGTTCTTACTGTAGGTACACAAGACGAGACAGTCACAGGGTTGTTAGAGCACTTAGATACTATTTACGTATTCAAAACTAATGGGATCTATAAGATGAACAGTGCAGCAACTGGGTCTGAAGATGTGTGGCTAGGTGCTCAAGAACGAGACAACTTACGTAACGGGAACAATCCAATACTCCATACTGATGGCAAGATTTACGTTGCGTACGATGGGCAACTCATGCAGTTTGACCCTGTGTCTAATGTAATCGGAGCCATCTTCCCAACGCAATCAAATGAAATTTATAGTGGAAATATTAATGCTATAGCAACCGACGGGCAGTGGTTATACCTAGCGTTTGAACCTGACTGGACGTTTGGCCCTACACATACAAGCGGGAGTACCATATACCGCGACAATTACATGACGATATATCTTAAAGGAGATCCTTCCGTTAGTGGATGGCATCCAATTCAGTACAACACGCTTGGTCGTACAAATGGGTTAGGAGTTTCTCCCGCAGGAACTGTACGAGAAAATCCTGTCTTACATGGGATGATGTCTCTAAATAAAACGAGTACTACATCTCGGTATTATCCCAGTGTTGGCTGGAATCTTGCTGATTACACTACAACGCTTCCAAAGCTAGGTGAGGACTGGTCTTCTGATACAACTATGGGGGCATCCACAGAAATTACAGATGCTACTTCATGGGTAGCAGGCCCGTGGGTAGATAGTGGGGCAGCGAACATTGATAAATACATTGCCTCTGTGCAGACCATTGTAGACAATGCTAGTGATGGCAATTACTGGGCTTTATACTGGCAATTTGATGACGGAATATATGACCGTGTAGTTGGTGCTAGTGGAGGTGGACAAGTTTGGATTCCACCTAATTCGGGAGCTAATACTGATTTATATATGTACCTAGAAGAACGTTTTTTGAAACGGGTTAACACTAGTGTTAACCATACAGGGGAAAGCTTGAATCGTTGGCGTTCTATCAGATACTTTATGATTTACGATGACAACGGGCAGCAACATCCTGCTGTCAGGTCGGTGATGTTAGAAAACGTAGTCCTACCTGAGCGCGTACGGACTTGGAATTTACAGGTGATTGTGTCTAATGACCAAGAGCTACGCGGTGGTGGGAAGATGCGCGAAAGTGCATTGCGCCAAAAGAATTTTCTATTTGGTACGCCCAATAAGCAAGTTAAATATTATGATCGCGACGGGCAAAATTACGTAGTTAAGGTCCAAGATATTCAATCAGTATCAGCGTTCCGTGGGCAATCAGGAGACAAAGAATTCTTTAGTGTGTCATTGTCCGAGATATATCCAGATACTAAACCCGACCCGCTATTGTCATGGGGCCAAGGTTCATGGGATACTGGGCAAAGATATAGTACACCTAACTAGGAGGCAATAATGCCAGCATCATTTTCAGGGATTTCAAATGTAACCACGGGCGATGTCGCTACTGCTGGCAATCTCAACCAATACAAAGAATCTCTTGAGGGTTCACGCGACTTTGTCCCTTTACTATGGACTACCGCTGGGAATAACACCATCATCAGAATGGGTGACGCAGCGGGGGCTAACTTTTTTGATGTGCAAGACTACGCAGGAACCAGTCGCTTTAGGGTAGACAGCCTTGGTGCTATAACGGGTGCTGACATTAAGACTATACGTACCGTGCGTGTGACCGCTGACAATACCGTCAATAACTCTGCAGCGTTTGCGAATATAACTAATATGTCAATCTCTCTAGGTGCTAATGAAGTATGGATGATAGACATGGTTTTGATTGGTGAGTCTGCCACAGCTGCAGACATACGATATGCATGGACCTTCCCTGTTGACTGCACTATGAATTGGGGGAATAGAGGATCGGCTCAAGACAACGCAGGATTAGATCCAGTAGGCGGGGCGATGCCTACTACACACAACCTAGATGGGCCTATCACATGGCAACCTTCGTTCAGTGGGCACGTAGCGGCTGTACCAATTTCTATGTACGGGTTAGTCACTAACGGATCTAATGCAGGCACACTACAGTTACAGTTTTCTCAGTTAGTAGCTACTGCTTCTGATACAAAAGTAAAGGCGGGCACATTTATGAACGCTACGCATGTGAGTTAATTATGGCTAACAGCAGCAAGAAACAAGACTGGATTCAAGATGCAGTGAAGCGCAAGGGAGCGTTCACTAAAAAAGCTAAAGGTGCAGGCATGAGCGTAGCAAAGGCATCTGACAAGTGGTCTAAGAGTGATGCCAAAGTATCGTCACGCACGAAGAAGCAAGCCAACCTAGCGAAAACTTTGAGAGGGTTTAAGAAGTCATGATTAAGTTTCAAGGTTCGGTAGAAGGAGATAACTATGTGGGCTACCCCGTTGAAGGTAGGATTACTAGTCACTTTGGTGTCAGGGACATTGCTGCTCACAGCTCTGGGCATTCTGGTGTGGATGTCGCGGCTCCCGAAGGGACTGAGATAAAAGCGCCGTGCGACATGACAATCGACTCAGTGTTCTGGGAAGGCATGGACTCATGGAAGAAAAACTTCTCAACTATTTTTGGTAACGGAATTATCGGAGCCATTCAGGATAAAGATGACGACGTGCTTGGGTATACTATCTTTGCGCACATGCAACTGAAGCCTACCTTGAGTGAAGGAGACGAGGTCAGTGCGGGTGATACTATTGGGATTGTTGGCAGCACTGGGATTAGTACTGGCCCTCACCTTCATTGGGGTGTGGGCGGAGGGAATAACAGGTGGATGCAAAAATCCAAAGGATTATTAAACGCATTCGATTATTGCAGCACTATCACTCAACCTCCTACGATGCCGACAATAGTGCAAGACAAGGTTGATAGTGCGATGGCTCAGATTGACTCAGGCCAACGCATGTTGCTAGCCGTGATAGATGAAATGATAGGTTTGGAGGAATCATAATGCCGACAGTTAAGACGGGTGGGAAAACAAAACACTTCTCGTACACCCCGAAGGGTAAGATGGCTGCAACAAAAGCAGCCAAGCGTGCAGGAGTAAAAGTTAAGAGCAAGAAGAAGAGGTATTAATATGTTATCTGAGCAAATGAAGGACACCTTGGAACGTGCAGTAAGCACCGCAGTTCAAACGGGCATCTCTTTAGCTATTGCATCTAACATGGCTGATGGGTTTGATATAGATACAGTGACTGTAATTATTACATCAGCTCTAGCCGCAGGGCTTTCCGTTATTAAGGGACAGGCTGCAGCACGTATGGGTATGGGTGATGACACCGCAGGGTTAGTCACATTAAAAAGAGATTCTAAAGGCAGGTTTGTATCTGCTAAGAAAGGTAAGAAATAATGGATAGAATGGAACGAAGTCTAAACGTAAAGGCAGTAGCTGAAGCAGCGGTAGTCTCTGGTGAGAAGGAAGCGGAGAGGGATTTGTCCCCTCCAACTGTTGAGCCTAAAGCAAAGAAGCCAGTGGCTAAGAAGAAGACCTTTAACAAAAAGTCTTAGGTTTTCTTCCCGCCCCAGTATTCCTTAGCGTTGCCTGAGCTAATCAGCGCATCGTTCAGGGACATCCCGTCGCACATGAGAGTGCCGAGGATTCTTCCGTATTTCCCTTTGCCTTTTTCATGGGACAACAAAATTATTTCATCGGCTCCAGTCAGCATCTTGCCTGTGAACTCACTGGCTTTAATGCCTGCTTTTTTCTCGATGGGGTCACGGGTTCTTTTCTCTGGTGTGTCCACGCCTGCGAGTCTTATGCGTTCGTTGCGTAACCACACTCCGAAGCCTAAGTCCACGTCAACATCGACGGTGTCCCCGTCAACAATCCTAGTGACTGATACTTTGTATTGGTACAGGTTCTCCGCCATAACAACTCCAAGCCTTGAATCCCATTGCGTTCCACACTACGTACGCAGCCTGAGCATTGTCAGCAGCGTCCAATAAATTATACCGTTTATGTAGGAGAGGCCAATAGGAGATATTAATCTGGTAGATTCCTAGCGACACACCTAAGTCTATGTCCCCTATTGCCTGCTCTTCTCCGCCTGACTCGCACAGCATGAGTGCGTACAGGAATTGGAACGGGCGGTCATCATGTATGTAAGACCCATCCTCTATCTGTCGGTTCTGTGTGATGTACGAGCGCCAACTAGTCTGAGCTAGGATGAGCCGTAGGTCCCACTCAGAGAGGAATTCTGTCTGTTTAGTGTATTCAGGCGTGTGTTGAGTCACATCTGGTAGAGCTATAGCCCCTATACCTGCGTCTGGAGGCGATTGTGGGGCAATTAATATTACGGGAGTGGGCAATGGGACTGGATTATAGGACACGACATACTCTGCAGGGAGGAGTGCAGGGGACAGAAGAAAGCCTGTGAGTACTAGTCCTGCTAGGATTGCCTTACGCATTATTGAACTTTGACAGGTCGTTCCACGTTACCAGTGCTGGTGAATGATTGGACTTTAGTGGTCGCTGTGATGACAAAATCCGCAGAGTCTATGCCTGACCCTGAGCCTATAACACTGGACTGAATGGTAAGTTTACCCGCCTTAATGTTATCTAGGTTCAATCCTGCGCCAAACGCCTTGATGTTACTGAGTGTAAGCGTCCTGCATTGTGAGCTTGCAGTGATGGTGCTCAGGATTATTCTATCGTAATCACCATTGGACACGGCAGGTACACTAACCGTACCTCTGGTGGACTGCACGACTATGTCTAGTACTGCGTTGTTTAATGTAGGTGACACACATAACCCGTCAGCTATATTATTAGTCAAGACTAGCTCGTATATCTCACTGTTTTCTAGTGAGAGTGCAGTAGCCACTACGTTTGAAATAATAATCTCATCACACTCAAGCCAATAACCTGTGGCTCCAATAATCTGAATGGCATCAGTTAGCCCAGAAGCTTTACCGATATTCAACCCATCAATAGTGAT
>Ga0209403_10007395_pt1 | contig 10863 bp, 11 predicted proteins | sample ArcticOcean_MG_C_8_FD_187440 | JGI IMG/M metagenome (GOLD analysis project Ga0209403, IMG submission 187440) | Marine microbial communities from western Arctic Ocean - ArcticOcean_MG_CB11_86 (SPAdes) (version 2) | ecosystem: Environmental > Aquatic > Marine > Oceanic | place: Arctic Ocean...
AATGGAAATCTCGGTATACAAGACAACCAATATTAAGGAGATGTGGTCATGACAGAGGAAGCCCTTAAAGATGATACGTATGCATACTGCCCAGGGGAATGCGGAGCTCAGGTCACTAAAGTACGGTACGAAGAACTCACTCAAAACAACGATGGGAGTCCTGCGGTGTGTGGCGATCCGCATGGTGTTGGGTGCAGCCGAAAGGGACAACCACTAATCGTAAGCTAACCCCCAACGACCAATACTGCCTCCAGAGGGAGGGTCATGCGGGGTGGTGGGGTAAATTAGTCAAATCTAGTGGGCTGGCACCCGAATACGGAAGGTGAAATCACAATGGCACTGTTAATTAACAGCTATTCTTTTGTCGCTCTCGGATTGCTAATTCTTCTAGTCACGGCATTGTTAACTTGGCTACTCTTTAGCCCGAAATGGGCCGCGGCTGCGGTCGCAGTCACCTTCGTATCTCTAGTTGCATTCCAGTTGATGGCAAGCACGAAAGCCAATACTGTTTATAGTCCAGAAGATTTCAACAATGCTCTGGCATCTGGAAAACCTGTATTTGTTGAACTGTACTCCAATTTCTGAATCACTTGCCTGAAGGCTAAGCCTGACGTGGACAGGCTAGAGCTCGGACTAACAGACCACTTCCTCGTCATCAGGCTCGACGTGGTCTCGGATGTAGGCAAGTATGTACGCCAAAAGTATCAAGGAGGTGTGGTTCCTACGTTCATTGTTTTCGATAAGGGTGGGAACGAGGTGTGGAGACACAGTGGAAGCGTACCCCAATTAGAGAAGATCTTGCTTCTAGGCCTGTAGCCAAAAGATAACTAAAGCACCTCTCAACTCCGTGCCTGCATCAGCGTGCTCTGTTTGTCGACGAACTCATCGGGCCCTCTTGCCTCCTGGGCTATACTGCCCCCAGAGGCAGGGTTGTGCTGGGTAGGGGGTGGCCCGTAGCCTACCCGTTAAGCCTTAACCACCGGTGTGTTAAGCCTTAACGTAGTCACCACCGTTACCGACCTCATCCTCCTCGGCCCCGTACATCATCTTCGCCATGTTTCCGCTTGCAGCCTCGATATTGAATGCCACCTCGCCATCAGCCAAATGAACTGACTGCTGGTCTACCGTCACCAGCGACCTATCGGGGATGACCCCGTTGATCTTGGCGACCCGCTCCATGATGCCGACCACTATCTTCGTGGCCTCCGTGTCGCCGGCGATGGCCTGGTCGTAGTAGGCATGGAACAGCGCCTCGTACCGGATGTTGAGGAGTGCTCGCAGGTTGGCAGCCTCCTCGGCATGCTCCCGCGCCAGGGTCTCCAGGACGTTCTTGACGTCGTTATGGGCGGTGGATACACCTACCCCAAGCCTCCTGGCGATCTCTCTGTCGGAATACCCAGCGATCTTCAGTTGGAGGGCATCGTGCCGCCTGACTGCTATCGCAGCCCTTTTTGACGCCTGCTTTTGCGTGGTGGGTCTCATGCGTTTACCCGGGTATGTGTTCGCCCTATCAAAACTTGACTGCAATTTGACTGCAACGGACATGGTGCAAAGCCTGCTAACCTCTGAACAACATTTCTATGGTTCATATGGTACTCAGCTAGGCGTAAGTGAGGCACCAGAGGCACGTGACAAAGTCTGAAACAGGCCATATACTACTTCCAAGCAGGCTGTCGCCGGTTCGAATCCGGTCTCCCGCTCCACTTGAACCCCTTATGCACACGAATACCAAGTTAGAGGCTGCTTTCTCGCGGAGGCCGCTGAAGGCTAGTAAATTAGGTTCACCGTGTGTCGTCGTTGCGCACAGGAGTCCGCCGCCGGAACCAAATTCTCCCCACTGTGGAGGAATCCACCTGGCTGATCTGCAGTTGGGTCGAAAGAATCTCGGGAGCGCCCAAGTACTTATCAAATTGAATGTGATTCGTTATTTCGTCAATAGGATCCAAGACCAAGACCCTGCTGACACGCAGAGGTACTTGTGACCAACGAGGGCGGTGAGGAAGAGGACAAGATCGACTCCGAGGGTGAGTTCCAGAGGCACGTCTCCCTGGACCAAGCTCGTGATCTCGCCATCCAGCACGCTCGCCAGAACACAGAGTTCTATGGCTCTGTGTTCGCTGGCGGCGACTTCGTCTTGGAGGTCATCAGCCAGCTAGAGACAGCGGACCACTATGAGGTAAGTCTCTCGTACCGCCCCGCCGGACGGTTCCGGGGCGAGTCCGGTATCGAGAAGTTCACCATAGGCAAGACCGGCGAAATCGAGCTTCGCCAGATCCTGTACGAACTTGAGGGGGAGGCAATAAAGAGCCCCCACCCACTTCTTATCGGGCTGGCCGCTTTGGTGATGATAGCCGGCATCGCTGGGATCGTTTATGTAGTGGGTGACTTTGGTATCGATGGCACGACGCCGGTCCCCGTGGCAGCCGTCGCCGTATCGGCAACACCTACGGCCACCGCAACGTCAATGCCCACGCAGACCCCGACCTCCGTGCCTCCGTCTGCCACCCCCACTCCGGTACCATCGCCCACCAGGACGCGCACTCCTACTCCAACAGCCACCCCCAATCCGACAGCTACACCGGCCCCGTTGATTACGCAAACGCCAACGCCCGTGACGACGCCAACAATTACTCCTACACCCATAATTACGGCCACGCCTACAAAAAACGCTACGCCGACAACCACTCCTACTGCCACGGCGAGTCCCTCACCGTCCCCCACCTCAACACCGGGCCCCTGGTATCGCTTGTCTTTGTCGATAGCCGACGGGGACCTTGGGACCGTTGAAGTCGCGCCGGTGAGCGTTGATAAGAGGTATGAAGCGGGCACGGTCGTCGTACTAACTGCCAGGTGCCTGTTCGACTTCGTTTCGTGGGGAGGAGTAGTGCCAGCCACGGCGTCGCCGGCGTCGGCGACAATCTCGGTGACTATGGACAGGAATCGAACCCTGATCGCTAGTTGCTCGCAACCCAGGGCCACTCCGACACCCTCTCCCACGCCCACGCCCGGTCCTGCGCTCACGTTGAACACCACCCAATGGGAGGTGGCGTGGTTCACGCTCGACCAAAACGAGTTGTCCTTGCCGCTGAATATCACCTCGACCCTGACCGGTGCTTTTTCCGAGTACCCGGTGGGCCAATTCATCGGTTTTCGCGCGAGTGCCACCATCCACACGAGCCCTGCCATGGAACGCATAGCAATCGAGCTCTCCGGGAAGGACGGTTTTCTTCTGTGGGTCGACGATAAATTGGTGATCAATGCATGGGAATCGTTGACATCGGGCGACAGATTCCGATCCGAGAGGGCCGTGGTCGCACTGCCGTCGGGGACGCATACGCTCGATCTTGAGTGGTACGTATTGGAAGCCGGCGCCACTGCCAGCTTCTCTGTGGACGAACCCCATGCGCTGGCCTGGTGCGAGTTGGAGGAGAGTACACGGGAAGCGACCCGAACCTCGTGGGATGCACAGTGGTATGAGTCTCGAGAGCTAATTGTGCCCGTACGAGCAGAGACATTCACCGCCACATTCGACATGACGCTCGGCAATCTTACCCAGGCCTTTGTCGCCACGACTGAGATACACGTCTCGGGCGAAGACGAGCAATTCCTTGAGTTCCAGATCGGTAATGACGACGGAGCGATGCTCTCGCTGGATGGTAAGATCATCTTTGACGATTGGGAAGGTGGTCCATACGGTGTCACCGAAGTTGGTGCGCTGCTCTCTCCAGGGAACCACAGTTTGGAACTCCGCTACTGGAATCAGGCAACCTTCCTCGGAAACTCGCGCGTCTCCTTCGACATGAGCGCCTCTGATGTTTTTTTGTGGTGCGAATAGAGCCGTTCGGGACCTTCGAGCTTATCTCACGGCGAAAATCGAGTCGCAGCCCCTGCCTTGGCGAAAACGGCTGTTTGTGACAAACATAAAACCACGCTTGTCGAGCGCGGCCTTCTCTACGGCGCGGCTACGGGCCACCTGAATCCGCAACCCCCCGGGCCCTGACTAGCCCTTTTCTCACCCCCCGTATCACCCCACCGGGTGATGGGATTCCCCATCACTCTCTTCGATAATAGAGTCCATCACACAGATAGTTTCCGATCTGGTACTCAGTCTCCCGGAAGCAACAAATCGATCCACCTCAGGCGCAGAGGCGGCAGTTATCTTGAGGTGACCGCTATTATTGACAGAGTATGTAGGCAGCGCATTATTGGGAATGAGCGAGGCATCACAGGCCTAGAGACCGCCATAGTGCTGATCGCATTCGTGGTCGTGGCCTCAGTTTTTGCCTTTGCATCCCTCTCCACCGGTCTCTTTGCAAGTGAAAAGGCCGAAGAAACGGTCGAAGCAGGGCTCCACGGCGCAATCGGAGCCCTCCATATCCGCGGAATCAAAGGGACGGCCGCGCTAAACACGACCACTTCCCAGCCCATCGGCACCGGCGACGGGTCGACCACCACCTTCTCGATGAGTAACTCCCCGCTTATTCCCGGCTCCCACGCCGTCCTGGTCGACGGTATCACCCAGACCTTTGGTGCAGATTACGATGTGGAATACGACACGGGCCTGGTGACATTTACTACCGCGCCAGCATCGTCTGTATCAATCACGGCGGACTATACCTACTACGAAATTTCCAACGTCAAGATCACCATGTCCAGCGCCGCAAGTGGGTATCCAGTTGACCTGACTGGTGGCAGGACCGTGGTCGTCTACCTGGACCCGGATAGCGTTGAAACCGATATTACGAACTACACGCTTACCAAGCTTGGCAGTGCTGACGCCGACAACCTGCTAGAGGCGGGGGAGATTTTCGAACTATCTATAGACGTTAGCACGTACGGGCTGACCGACTACGATGACTTCATCTTGCAGATCAAGCCGGCGATAGGCGCGGTGGTGAGCATCGGCAGGACGGTACCAGCCAGGGTCGAGCCGATCATGGACCTGGGCTGATCCTCTGGATTCTGGCGGTGCCACGGTATCGCAGAATCAGCGATAGCATTCCCATTCGGGCCCCAAGTGCTCGAAAGTTCTGTTGGAAATAGATCGTGGCCAACACCAAGAGCTTGAGCATCCCGACGCCGATCAACCCCAGGGCGAAGATTCCACCGCTAATTGCTCCAGGCCAAAATCTTCTTTCCTTACACGAAGGTCGATATACACCAGGGTTCGCCCGATAGCTATAGGAATCACCAGCACGGAAAACACAATGAAGCTTATCCCGCTAAGGAATGGGGTAATCGACAAGATGATACTAAAGGCAATTCCGCCGACGATTGTTATCCCAAGCATCAACAGCGTAAAGACGATACCAATGCCAAAAACCCGCCACCAGCTTCCCTTGACGAGAGCCTTGCTCCTATTGAGGGCACCGATGGGTCCCTTGCCTTCAATGATCACAGCGTCGATCGCAAAGAACCAGATGACCAAAAGCCAAAAGAACAACGGGATGCCGACTAGAATTACCGCCAACAACATCGAGCCAGTACCTACAAGCAAGACGAGGACGGTGACACCTAGCATGCTGAATCCACGGCGCCATGCCCAGCGGTAGCACTTCACAACGTCAACGGTTCCACCTGCATACTGCTGGGCCACTGCACAAACTAACGCGCCGTTGGCCAAAAATGCGAGTACAACGCCGATGAGAACGGCGATAGCAACGAGTAGATCTCCTACTACATTTAGCTCACCTATGAACGGAGGGGCCACGCTGAATGCAACCTGCGGTACCATCCCGATCAAGGCGAATTGCCAGAAGCTCTTGCGGTAAACGGAGAATGTTTCGCTTATCAGCTCGCCAAGACTTCTCTAGGGAATCCCACTGATGGACTTGGACTGGGCCTTCAGTACGTGGCCGCAGGAGCTACAGTACTTAGCGTTCTCTGGAACTATACTTCCGCATTCGGGGCAGGCGTCCTCCAGGTTGTCGTCGTCAATCGGCATCTCGTTCCTGCAGTAGCGGGCCGTAGTTGGGTTCTGGTGGCCACAGCTAGGACAGATCACGGAAACCTCCCACCCACGGAAACAACGTCAGGAACACGGGTAATCGCTAAACGTCAACCCTGTAGTCCAGGCTCGCCTCGTCGCCGGTCATACCTCGGAAACCCCAATTGCTCGCTGGGCTCTCCGAGATCGTGATTTCGACGTTGATGGGGTCGACGCCAACCGCCGACTCAATCCGCTGGAATAGGAGCTTGATCAGCCGCTTTTTCGCCTCGACGGACCGACCTTCCATCATGCCGATCTCGATCACGGTGTACGCGTCGCTCCGACCCTCGGGATAGTAGAAGTCTTCGCGCTCAAGTGGGATGAACCTGTGGGCTTGCTTGTTGTCGGGATACGACAACGCTTCAACCATGCACTCGTTGATTGCGTCGGAAAGTTTGTCCCTGATCGGACCGAGCTTCTCACGGATTCCGTATATGCGGATCATTGGTATGCACGGCTCCTTGCCTGATTGCGGCAGGTGATACATGCAAGCTAGATTTGCGCCAGGTCGAGCTACATTTTCTTCAAGGCTGGAACGCCAAGCTCGCTCGAAATACTGTCGAACCACTCCAAGACCTCCGTGTGCAGAGGGATGCCATTGGCCCGGCGGTCCTGTTCGTCTTCGTGCTCGGCAAGTCCGGGATACAGCACCCTCTCATGACCAGGAGCGGGCTTGCTCTCTCTCAGCATCTTGAGCATACCGTCCATGTTGTCCTTGAACTCGTCGACGTCGGTGAACGCGGCAATGTCGTACGCCGCGAAGTAGTGCTTATATCCGCTCTCGAACTTCTCTGAGTCGAACATGCCTGGGACGGAACCGGACAGCAACGCGCCGAGCACCTCGACCATCATTATCATTCCGTATCCCTTGTGAGAGCCGTTCTCCCTGGTTCCGCCCAGGGGAAGAAGACGGCCATACCAACCACCTTCAGGTACGGGCGTCTCATTCATAATAGGGGTGCCTTCTTCGTCGGCGATCCAGCCAGACAACAGGTCCGAGCCCACCCTGGTTGCCAAAGTGAACTTGTTTCCTGCGATCTGCGAAGACGCGGCGTCATAGAGAAACGGAGCTTCGTTTCTTCCCAGCGCGGCGATTGATATGGGATTGGTGCCGAACCTCTCCTCCGCGGAGAATGTAGGCAGGACCCCCGAACCGGCTGAGGTGGCGCACATCCCGACCATGTCCTGCTTTGCGGCATGCATCGAAAAGTGCCCAACGGCTCCCAGATGAGCGCCGTTGTTCATCGTGACTATGCCGACGCCGACCGTCTTCGCTTTTTTGATGGCAATATCCATCGCACGGGTCCCCAGGATAATGCCAAGTCCTCGATCAGCGTTGATGACCGCAGTGCCGGGGGTCTCGCGCTCGATTTCCCACTTGGGCCTGGGATTGATCTGTCCACTGGTGTACTGCTCGACATAGATTCGAAGCATGTTGGAGACACCGTGAGTCTCCACGCCCCGCAGGTCGGTCATCGTCAAAACGTCGGCGCCCGCTTCTGCATCTTCGCGAGGCACGCCCATCTTTTCGAAGACGGCTGCGACCACCTCGTGAAGCGACTCTACCGATACACGTTTCGTATCTCCAGACTTTGGCTTGAATCTTTCTAGCATGTTCTTTCTTTCCGACCCCTCGTTGCAATGGGGCGACTAGGTTTGACTTGGGCGAAGGTCTACTTAGATGCTCTCTCAGAGATCGGACATCTCCACTAATCCCAAATCATGATCTCCTGCGAGCAGTCGGCATTAATCTATCATCTTTCGTGTTCTGTGGGTCCAGTCAACACCTCTTTCAACGCCTGAAGCTGACTGGTAGTTAGAGATGAATCGTACCCGGTCAGGACAGCAGGATCTGCCTCGATCTCGGCTGCGCGACGGTAGATCTCCAACTTCACGTTGGTATCCATCCTGAATGATTGCAGGAGAGCTCGCAAAGTGGCGACACGTCGGTCGCGCGGCTCTGGATCGGACCCGAAGTCACGGACGGTGATCGTGATTTCCTCTGTCGGTGCCACTGCGATTGGGGACAGCGTTAGGGCATCGATTCGCGCGTCGTACTCCGTGTCGCATGTCCGAAGGGCCCCGTCGACTGCGAACGTTGCCGTGGCCGACTTTCCTGCTCCTCGGAGTACGATTGTGTAGGACCGGGAGGCGGGCAGGTGAGCGGTCTCGCCTTGGGCCGCGCCAATTTGGATATGCATCCGCGCATCCTCAGCCCGTTGACGAATCTCTGTGATGCTGTGATTCTGTCCGCCGTCGTCCTCGTACAGATCGAATCGGCCCTCCGCTCCTTGGAATATGTGCACTTCCAGGGCGTCCGGGTTCTCCGTGTCGTTCGTGCCGGATCGGGGCCCAAGGGGAACAATTGCGCCATGGCGCGCGAACACGGGAATGGCGTCAATGCCGCCGTAGACAGTGTGCCAGCCCGCCTCGTACCGCTCCCCGGTAAACATGTTGGTCCATTCACCAGGAGGCAGCCAGACAACCTGACGGCTGACTCGGGTATCTGGATCGGCCGGAGCGACAAACGGTGCTGCGACCAGCTCGGACCCAAAATAGTACTGGTCAGGAACCTCGTATGCCGACGCCTCGGACGGGTGCTCATGGTACATCGGATGGACCAGGGCGATGGCTTCGGAATGGTCGCGCCATGCCATGCTATACAGGTATGGCACAAGGGCGTGGCGTAGCTGCATCGCGTTTTGCACCACGCGAAATGTTTCCGCGTCGTAACCCCACGGCCTGCGCTCGTGGAAGGGGTTGTTTGTCGAGTGAAGGCGTAGGATCGGGCTGAAGACCCCGAATTGCACCCAACGGGTGTAGAGCTCCGCCTCCTCGACCCCTCTTGTGTGCCCGCCGATGTCGTGGCTCCACCACCCATAGCCAACATTGGCGGCCGTCGCGGTGAAGTACGGTTGGAATGCCAGCGACTCCCAACTGACGATGGTGTCGCCCGAAAATCCGATCGGATAGCGGTGATTCCCAAGCCCACCCCAGCGCGAAAAAATGAAGCCGCGATCACCATTGCGGGCCAGATCATAGTAGTGCAGGTGGTTGAGCCACCAGAGAGGATCCAGTCCCTCTACCCCGGAATCGACGCCGTGCTGCCAGTCAATCCACCAGAAGTCGACGCCCTGCGCCTCGATCGGGTGGTGCAACAGTTCAAAATAGGCCCTGACGAAGCGAGGATCGGTTGAATCGAAGGGCAATACCTTGCCCTCAGCAGGGTCGACGCCCATGACGCGGGCAATCTCGGCGTACTGCTCCTCGTGGGGATGGACCCCCGCAGCGGGATGAAGGTTTAGCGCGGTCTTCAGCCCCATCTCGTGGAGTTCCGCTAGGAACGCGGGAGGGTCAGGGAACAGATCGCGGTTCCAGGTATAGCCCGTCCAGCCCGGGTCCTTGTTGCCCGTGCGGTCGGGCGAGGAATCCCACGTCTCGGTGATGTGCCAATCCATGTCCACGATGCACACGGACAGCGGCACTTCGTGCGCCCTGAAATTTTGCATCAGCTCGGTTAGGTCGTTGGCGGTGTAGGCGTGGTAACGGCTCCACCAGTTGCCCAGGGCCCAGCGCGGTACTAGAGGCACCTGCCCGGCCACATGCCGGAAGTCGAGCAGGCAATTGGCGTAGTCGTTTCCGTAGCCAAACAGGTACAAGTCGCTGGTACCGCTAGGCGCGTCTCGGACCACGAGCCAGCCATCTTCGTCGAATACGAGGCTCTCCGAATCATCGACCACGCTCCAGCCGTCCCGCGACACCAGACCGGGCTCCAGGTCCACAGACCCGTCCGCGCGGTCGAGTGTCCGAAAGGTGCCGCCCAGATTGCCAGGCTCAGGGTCGCCGAAATGCCATACAGTCCCGTCCACCTTCAGGAGCGTGGTGAGGGACTCGGGAGTAAAGCCGGTGCCATCATCTCGGTACCGCAACAGTAGGTGTTCGGTCTCGATTTCGACGTTGGATTCGTTGTGGCGCACCGAAAACTCGGGAACAGACTGGTGCCGATGCCAAAACGCCTGACTGGGTCGGTCCTCGAAGCTCCCACCGGGGTCATATTCGAGGCGCAGCAGCCTGGATGTCAAAATCGTAAAGCGGGCGTTCCCGGCGACAACGCTCGCACCGGGGTCGGCGAGGGGCGCAAAGTCGATGTTGAAGTCGCGGGTGTAGGGCCTGGTGTTGTCCATGAGCCCTAGACGCCCGGATCGGAATTGGCGAACGCAGACCTGCCCACGATGCCGTCCCTGCGAACTAGTCTTTGGTTATCGCAGTACATTGCAGAATCAACCTACCTTTCCAGGGGTTTGAGGGAGTCTAGTCGCTCGGCGAGGATCGGTCAACCGTGATCCTCCGTAGCTGTTCCAAGTTTGATTTGGAACCCTGCGTCTGCTCTCAACATGCTGCGGAATCATGTGCGACTCCGAAGCCGAGCCTCCGCAACCCAGGTCGACTTGTCCCGTCCAGTCGATGGTGATATCGTCGCCCAGCGCTAGGTCGGGGTTCGTGCTTTCTGAGCAGGAATGAATAATCTCGAGGTTTCAACGGGGGCAGATTCCATTGAAGATCGCCAAAATTGAGCAGTTTCGCCCGAAACACCGCACCAGACTAATCAAGATCACCACAGACACTGGCATTGTTGGCTGGGGTGAGACCACGCTTGAGGGCAAGCCCAAAAGCACGTGGGCTGCGGTCGAGGAGCTGGCCGAGTACCTGGTAGGCAAGGACCCCCTCAGGATTGAGCATCACTGGCAGTACATCTATCGCTCTGCGTTCTTCAGGGGGGGCAGTGTCCTGATGTCGGCTCTGGCCGGGATCGATCAGGCGCTCTGGGACATCTCTGGCAAGCACTACGGTGTGCCAGGCTACAAGTTGATGGG
>Ga0209403_10007400_pt1 | contig 10857 bp, 13 predicted proteins | sample ArcticOcean_MG_C_8_FD_187440 | JGI IMG/M metagenome (GOLD analysis project Ga0209403, IMG submission 187440) | Marine microbial communities from western Arctic Ocean - ArcticOcean_MG_CB11_86 (SPAdes) (version 2) | ecosystem: Environmental > Aquatic > Marine > Oceanic | place: Arctic Ocean...
TGAAATTTATCAAAATAAAGCTTAGCTTGTAAACTATGACTCATGTTTACTATAATTCCAAAATTATCCATTTTATAATCTAGATAAGCTGCTTTAATAAGAGCATAGGAGTCTGTCCAGCTTGTCGGCTCACCTGTTATTACAACTACAACTTTATTAGCTGAAGTCATAAAGGACATTGAAGATGATTCAGCTCCTGCACCTACATCAATTACCATAAATTCAGGTTTTTTAGATATACTATCAAAGCTCTGAATTATCTTGTGTCTTTCTAGATCACTTATATTTAAGAGATTTTTCATGGCGCTACCACCTGAAACAAATCTTAGCTTTTCTTTAGTAGTATATATTACATCGTCTAATTTTGATTTTCCTGAAGTAAAATTTTCTAATGAAAGCTCTGGATTAATACCAAGAAGGATATGAGCATTAGCCATACCTAAATCTGCATCAAATAAAAGGGTATCTTTATTTTGTAAAGCAAGACTAAGCGATAGATTTACCGCTATTGTAGTCTTTCCTACACCGCCTTTACCTGAGGCTATTGCTATTGTTGTAGTCATAATACTCTTAATCCAATTCTATTATATACTCATATCTTTCATATATTGTGCCAAAACTTCTTTTTTAGCAAAAGCTAATGAAGCAATTATCGATCTAGACCCAGATAAAATGCCAATTTTACATTTTAATTCTCCTAGAATAGATAATTCTTCTGGTCCAATATACGACTCATCAAGTTTAGTTAATCCAATAATTGGATTTGAATCTTTATAGAAATCCACCTGTGATTTAACTGAATTTTTATTATTTCCTGATTGAATAGCTAAAATATTAATGAATTTTTCATTTGAACAGAGTTCTTTTAAATATTCTGTATAACCCATGATATTTTTGTTTTCTTGGGATACATCAATAATTAACTTTCTTTCATTTTTATTAGCCTCAATAAATTTTTGAAGATTATCTAAAGTTGAAATTGAACTTACGTTTAAATTAAGTAACCTTCCAAAATTCATAAGTTCAGAATGATTAGATGACTTTGGACCAAAGTCTACAATTGATAATTTATGTCTCTGATTTCCTACAAATTTATTATCTAGTATATGTGATGCAATTTTTGAAGATAGGGTTGTCTTACCAGAACCACTTAACCCATTTACAAAAATTATGTCTGCATTCAAAATTGTATCTTCACATGGTAAAACAAGTTTTTTTGCTAAAGAATGATAAAAAACTAATTCAGGATCAAGATCTACTTCTTTCTTAATTGTATTTTTAAAATGTGAAATTATACTTTTAGAATATCCTTTTTGTAATAAGTTAATAGTTACAGAACTATGATTTTCTGAATTAAAACTATCTAGATCTGAAATAATCATATTTTTTAAAAGATTTTCTATTTTATTTGTAAAAGTTTTAAAAGTTTTTACATCAACATATTCTTTAGATAAAATTTGATAATCTTTAGTATTTTCAGGCTCTAAATCAGAAGCTTTTTCTGAAATTAAATCCAATTTATTATTTGTAATACTTTGCTCTAAAGCATGATTAGAAAATAAATGACTGAAATTTGTTTTTTTATTATGAGATTTTCGTTTAGCATTAGATGATGCAATATCTTCAATGTTATTTGATCCTATGATTTCAATTCTGCCATTGATTTTTTTAGTATCAAGAATGACAGCGTCTTTCCCAAGGACTCTTGAAATTTCATCCATTGCTGAGAGGCTATCTTCGGCAATTACTTTATGCTGTGTCATATTATTCTCCAATTTATATATTTAGTATATTTTAATTTTTATTTTGTTCTTCTGATCCAATATTCGCTACTACTTCAATTTTCTTATTATCTGGTAATTCTGTAAATGACAGTACGTCTAGGCTTGGTATATGTTGTCTAAGCATATGTGATAAATCTCTTCTAATCACTGGTGCCGTAATCATAACTGCTTTTCTATTTTCATTTTGCATTTTTTCCATCACACTATTAATAGCTGTAACAATTTTTTGTATTAAATTTGCTTCAAGTATCAAACCATTTTCTCCAGTTTGTTTAGCTATATTAACTATCATTTGTTCTAATTCTGCAGAAAACGTGATAACTGGAAGAGGGCTGTTTAATGGAGCAATTTGCTGAATTAATAATCCTGATATAGCTGGTCTAACAGATTCAGCTATATCTATAGGTGAAGAATTTTTATTGTTTTGGCTAGCTAGAACCTCTAAAATCCGTCTTAAGTCACTAATAGGCATTCTTTCTGCTAACAATGATTTAAGTACAGATGTAATTATATTAAGTGGTATTAATTTAGGTACTGTTGAAGAGACTAACTGGGGAGAAGTTTTAGACAGATTATCAAGTAAAGCTTGAACGTCGTCTTGACCTAGTAATTCACTTGCTTGGCTTGATAAAATTTGATTTAAATGAGTTGCAATAACTGAATCAGGCTCTACTACCATATATCCTAAGTTTTCAGCTCTAGCTTGTTGATGACGCTCAATCCATGTTGCTTCCATCCCAAAGCTTGGATCTTTAACGTCTGTGCCTTCTATCTTTGTTTGAGCAGATTCGCCAGGAATAGCTAATAGTAATTGAGGAAAAACTTTATCTTCTGCAACAATTTCTTGGCCAATTCTTATTCTGTAATTATTAGCTTCTAGTGATAAATCATCTCTAATTCTTACTTGTGGAATTATAAATCCTAAGTCTTTTGAAATTTGTTTTCTTACACCTGTAATTCTTCCTATTAAAGGCCCATCATTTTCATCGTCCACCATTTGAATTAAGCCATAACCTAATTGCATAGAAATTGCAGAGTTGTCAGCAACTTCAGATAAGTCGATAGAATTGTCATCATCTTTTTTTGTAGCATCACCATCCATATTGCTATTATTGTCTAAAATATTATTTTCTTCATTAGGGTTTTTATCCTTTTGTTTAATCTTCCACCAAATAAAAAAAGTTAATCCTGAAGCAGTTAAAAATAGCATATTAGGCATCCCAGGAATTAACCCAAGAAGAAATAGAACGCCTCCACTTGGTAACCAAGCTTGTTTAATTCCTATCTGAGAGCCTATCTGCTGAGAGAGATCTTGACTAGTTGATACTCTAGTTACAATAATTGCTGTGGCTATAGCTAATAATAAAGAAGGTATCTGTGCAACTAATCCATCACCAACAGATAAAATTATATAATTTTCTGCTGCAGTTGAAACTGGCAAATCATGTTGTCCAATTCCAATAATGAGTCCTCCAATTATATTAATTAATAGAATTAATATACCAGCAATAGCATCTCCTTTAACAAATTTTGATGCCCCATCCATAGATCCATAAAAATCAGCTTCTTTAGATATATCATCTCTTCTTTGTTTAGCTTCTTCACTAGTAAGAAGCCCTGCATTAAGATCAGCATCTATTGCCATTTGTTTTCCTGGCATAGCATCTAGCGTAAATCGGGCAGACACTTCTGAAACTCTGCCAGCACCTTTTGTTATTACAACTAGATTGATAATGATTAAAATTGCAAAAACAAAAATACCTACAACGTAATTTCCAGCAATAACGAATTCACCAAAGGCTTCAATAACTTTTCCCGCAGCGTCAGGACCTGTATGACCCGCACTTAAAACTATCCTTGTTGAGGCTACGTTTAATCCTAGCCTTAATATTGTAGCAAATAATAGCACAGTTGGAAAACTTGAGAAATCTAATGGCCTAAAAGTGTGCAAAGAAACCATTAATATAAGAAGAGATAATAAGATGTTAGTAGTAAAAAATATATCTAACAATACAGAAGGCAATGGAATAACCATCATAACCATAAGCATCAAAATGGCTAGAGGTAAGCCAAAAGGTTTGATTTTTTCATAAAGAAAAATTTGAGGGCTCATTGTACTTGTCAAATTCATGACATCTCCTGGAAATATAGTTTTGTAACATTTAAAAGTTCAATAAAATCAGTTATTTAAATATATAACGATCATTTATCTATTTGTAAGAAGCAAAAAAAATGCCAAATTCAAAATATTTTCATAAATAATATAATATTTAATCAAATTATAATTTATCGTATTATTTTTATATATTTGAATTTGGCATGTAATCTGCATCACTGTTTTATAATTTATATTAATCAGGAGATATTTATGGCTTTCAACAAAACTAAAAACATTCTAATTACTTTTACTTTATGTTCATTGTTTTTAAGCACAGGTTGTATGGAAAATTTAGCAAGTTCAGGGTTTTCAGGTTCTCATAAATTTGGCTTGGAAAAAGGTGCAAGTGAAAGTGACGGTATAGTTGCTTTGAAAGAAGTTTTTGATAGTTCAGTTGAAAAAATTCCAACTTTATCCGCTGTTGGTTATGCTGTCGTATCAAGTCAACCAGGTAGAACTGATGCTCAGAAAAGATTAATGGCTATTAGATCTGCGAGGATGGCAGCGTTGCGAGAGCTTGCTGAACAGATCCATGGTATTCAAATAGATTCTAATACTACTGTAATAGACTTGATGGTTCAAAATGATACTTTTAGAGCAGTTGTTAAAGGTTTAATTAGAGGAGCTAAAACAGTTCGTATAAACCCTACTGGTGACGATACATATGAAACTGTATTAGAAATTGATAGGGATATGATGATTATGATGTTACGAAATGCTAAAAGGACATAAAGAATAAATTATGTTTGTAAATCTCAAAAAATTATTTTTAAATATAGAAAATATTATTATTTTTATATTATTTTCTATATTTAGTTTTAGTGTATTTGCTGCACAAAACGACAGTAATTTTAGAAAAGTTGAAGCTACAGGTAGAGCAATTTTAATAGATGGTAAGATTGATGTTTCTAGGAAAAGAGCTTTAGAAGATGCTCTTTACATAGCAGCTCTCAAAGGTGGAGCAAATGTAAATGGTTTTTCTGCTATTGGATCAAACACAGTTATAAATGATCAAGCTATTGTTAGCGCAGCTAATAGGGTTCTCGATTTTAAAATAATTAAAGAGACACAAGAAAAAGAGTTCTTAAGTATCAAAATTGCCGCAATTGTAGGAGGCAATCTTTCTTCAAAAAATTGTAAAGTTAGGCCAATTAACATTTCTTTATTTCAAGGTGCATTTAATGTAGGAAGTGATGTTCCGTCAAATTTATCAAGAAAAATGTCTCTATGGTTTAATCAAAGTTATGAGATTATTTCAAAAATATCTAATGTAAATGTAATTGATTATAGAAACAAGTTGATAGACACAGTTATAAAATCAAATATAAATCCATCATTCGATTATAATGCTTTAACTAATGGCGTCCCTTTCATACAATCCGGTGATTACAGTTTGGTTCCAAATTTAACTTTAACAAAAAATAACTTTGAAGAAAATAATTATTCAAATTATCTTTTTCAAATTTCTTTTAAGGTATATAAAGGTTCAGACTTTAAGTTACTGCCAGTAAAAACTTATAACTTTCCAATCAAATATAATTTAAATAGTAAATTTAAATTTTTAAAAAATATATCTACATTAAATATAAACTCGGTTGACGAGATGATAAAAAAACATCTTGTGAAAGTAACCAAAAGTATTTTCCAAGATTTGCATTGTAGACCTTTAGAAGGAAAATTGTCACTTATTAACGGTGAGTTAAAAGTAGATATAGGTTCTAATCAAGGTCTTAAAGGCAAACAAATTGGGATAGTTAGAGGATTAAAAATAAAAAATTCTATGCTTAGTAATAGTTCAGTAATATTGCATGCTGAATTTATAGGTAAGAATAAGAGTAAACTATTACCTTTAAACGATAATATTAAACTAGAGACATTAGATAACTTGATCGTTGAGTTTGTGGAGTAGAATATAATGAGCCAAATTAAATTAACTTTACTAATTTTTTATACCCTTTTTATTATTTTCTTTTCAAAGATAGTTATGTCGGAGCCTTTTGTTGTATTACAATATAGAGGGGATATAAAAACAACTAATGAACAATCAGATAATCTTTTTATGCAAGACAACAACCATAAAACGAGACATACTGTTCTAAAAAATGAAACATTAAGTGACATAATGCTAAAATATTATGGAACAAAATCATTCAACAAAAGTATGCTTAGTCTTGCAATTGTGCATTTTAATAGACATGCCTTTGTAAGAAGCAATCCTAATTTCTTGTTTTCAGGAAAAAAAATATACCTCCCAAGTATTAATGAAATTAAAAATTTAATTATAAAGAAAAAAAATAAAGCTGGTGATAATGAAAAATTTCAGCCAGGAAGCTCTTCTCAAATATATTTTTTTGGGGGATGATGCGTGTTTAATCTTTCTTTAAAATTTTTACTGTCTATTTTATTTGTTTCCTTCGTAAGTCACACCTCAATGGCTTTAACTGGTGAAGAAATATCAAATCAAGTAGATCAATGGTTATTAAAGGAAGGGGTAGTCGGAAAATCAGTTTTTCCTAAGAATGTTGTTTATAAAGATTGTAAAGATAATTTAAACATCAGTAAAGTATTTAAAGGTTACAAAACAATAAGAGTTAATTGTTCAGATAAAAATATTTTAAACGTTGCAATAAGGATTAAGTTACAAGATCGAGTGACAGCTCTTAAAAGTAAAAAAGAACTTGTTAAAAAAATAAATAAACAGCGAAAAAAAATTTTAAAAATTAAAGTTAAGAAAAGCTTTAAAGTGATTAAATTAAACAAAACATTAGAAAAAAAATCTGTTTTAAAATTAGAAGATTTAGATCTGATATTTTCTAATAAATTAACTCAAACTTCATTTTTTAATAATAAAAATGAATTAATTGGAAGAAAATTAAAACAAAATTTAAAAATGGGGCAATTATTGCATCCCAGACATTTATATGAAAAGTTTGAAATTGAAAATGGTGATTTTTTGTCAATTACCTCTAGTATAGGTAAGGCATCAGTTACAGTTTCAGGAGAAGCACAAAGTTCTGGTAATTTAGGTGATTTAATAAGAGTGAAAAATCTAAGAAGTGGTAAAATTATAAAAGGGTATATTAAAAAAAATAAAATAATTAAAGTTTTCCGCTAAAATAATAACTAAGGGTGTCGTATAATAATACGTGGAGATAAATAAAATGGATAAAATAACTAATAATATTGCAAATAACATTGCGAGTAACATAACAAAAAATGAGGCAAAGGCTTCTAAACCTTCTGTTAGTGAGGCGTCTGACAATTCAATTGGTATGAAAGTTGATGACAGTGCAAAGTTAGTAAACATTAAAGACAGTAAAAAAATGATTTCTGATTTAGCATCTTCAGCTCCAATAGATACTGATAAAGTAGCTAAAATAAAAGCTGCAATATCATCTGGAAATTATCCACTTGATTTGGATAAAATATCAGAAGCTTTAATGCAAGCTTACAGAGAAATGAAATCTTAAATTATTAAAGTTGTGATTATGATTGAAAAATTAAAAAATACTTATGCTATTTTGAATGATCTAGAAGATCAAAATTCAAAAAATTTTGTATCAAGTGTTTTTAAAGATCTCAATAAAACTTTAGATCTTGATTTAAAAGAGTATATATCAGTTAATAATTCGAATTTTTCTAATGAAGAAAAAGAATTGATTTCTGATATTATTTATAAAATTGAAGAATTAGAAACTAAGATTTTACCTAAAGCAAATTTAATAAATTCATTCTCGGATAGTATTATTTAGTTTTTGTAAAAATAAGTGGTAATATAAGAAAAAATGCTCAATATATGAATATGATCATAGAACTATTATTAACTTATTTTGAAATTATAATTTTTCTCTCTATTATTTTTATTGTAATGGGAATTATTTTATTATTTTTTTTACATAAAAAAGATGTCTCTGATAACAAAAGCATAATTTTAAATTATATTAATATTTTAAATAGTTCTAATAAAGAAACTAAGGATTATTTAATTGGAATTGGTAATATTTTAGAACAGCAAACAAATGAAATTTCAAAACAGATAGAAAAAATTTCTTTTCTAGAAAGAGAGATTAATCGTATGAGCAATGTAAAAGGTTCAGAAGACATGTTAGGGCTAGCTATCGAGATGGCTAGGTCTGGTGAGAATAGGGATAGTATAAAAAATAAAACTGGCCTTAGAGATGACGAAATAGAAGCTGTATACACTTACTATAGAAAATAGTAAGCATATAAATTAATTATTTAATTCTTTGTCATCAACTAATATTGCCTTATTACCTTCAATCAATTTTATAGAGTCTTCAGTTGTAACATCAATCTGAATTCCTGCTGGAAATCTTACACCATTTACTTCTGTAGTCTCTTTAATTTTAACTCTAGCCCAGCCTAATTGAATTGCAGTATCAAGAGGTTTTCCAACTAATATATTTTCAATGATATTGTCTGTTTTTTTAGTTCCATTAGTTATAACCTTCTTATCGTAATCGTTTGTCTCATTTAAAATTAAGTCTATTCTTTTTTTAAGTGTAACTACCCTGGCTGCTAAATTTCCTAATTTATAAAACTCATTAGTCTCGAGGTTAAATAATTCTTTTAATTTTTTTGAGCATTCTTCTAGAGTTAAATCATTCAGTTTTTCAATGATTTGATCTCTTATTTCTATAATTTGAGGAGATAGTGTTTCCATGTATATACTCTAAGGTTATATATTACATACGACAGAAAAAAAAAAAGTTAATCTCTTTTGATTTTATTTAATCACATGATCTGTATTTGATTTTAATCATTTGGCACCGTATTTGCAACTATTAATCAAAATAAAGTTATAAATGGGTTTCATAAATGGATTCTATTAAAAATCAATTATCTTTCTACGGATCGTCCTTACAATTAAGAGGTGAGCGTAATAATATTTTAGCATCTAATATAGCTAACGCTGCCACTCCTAATTATAAGGCCAGAGATATAAGTTTTGAAGATGAGATTAATAAAGCATCTAATAATGGATCAATAAAATCTACTCATGATAATCATATAGCTTATAATTCAGGTAATTCTTTCAATGAAGCTTCATATAGAGAGCCTTTAGTAATTGCTCTCGATGGAAACACAGTTGAATTAGCTGTTGAGCAAATGCAATTTTCAGAAAATACAATGAGATATCAGACTACTGTAAACTTTCTCAATGGCAAGATTCAAAAAATCATGTCTGCAATTAGAGGTGAATAATGGATATTAAGTCAGTTTATGATATTGCAGGAAGAGCTATGGCGGCTCAACTAATCAGACTAAATACGGTTGCCTCTAATCTTGCTAATGCTGGATCTACAACTGGTGATCCAAAAACAACTTATAAGCCCTTAAAGCCAATTTTTCAAACTCAATATAGTGATTTAGTTAAAAAAAATGGCATTGCAACTGTTGATGCGGTTGAAGTTAAAGAAATAGGAAGAGAGCCTATAAAATCTTATATGCCAGCTCATCCTCAAGCAGATAAAGCAGGATATATTTATAAAGCAGCAGTAAATGTAGACGAGGAAATGGTCGATATGATGGAAGCTTCACGTCAATATCAAAATAATGTTGAGGTTGTAACTACAATGAGAGCCTTAACAATGAAAACTTTAAACATAGGAAGATAGGAATATAACATGTCTGAAATAAATTCATCAAATCAGTCTTTAACTAATATTTTAGATAAATTAGGTATTAACTCAGCAAAAGAAAAATTTGCACCAAAGGATACCAAAAATCAATTAGGTCAAGAAGATTTTTTAAAATTGATGACAACCCAGCTTCAGAATCAAGATCCCTTTGCTCCTGTTGATAATGCTGACTTTATAGCCCAAATGGCACAATTTTCTACCGTTACTGGTATTACATCTATGGATGAAACAATGAAGTCTGTTAGTGAGCAATTATCAGAAATGAGAATTGCATCAACCACTCAAATGATGGGCCATTCTGTCTTAGTTCCTGGTAAATATGCAAGGCCAGATAAAGAAGGAGTGGTTAGTGGTTTAGTAGATTTACCTGATACAGCTGCAAATTTAAGTATAATTTTTGAGAGTAGTGATGGAGAAGTTCTGCATCAAGACGCACTTGGTTTACAAAAATCAGGTTTAGTAGGTTTTGAATGGAGAGACCTACCTGATGATATTAAGTTATCTAATGAACCAATTACAATAAGGGCTTTTACGGGTAATAGTGGTGACACAGGTGAGCTTGCAACTCAAGTTTTTGCAAATGTTTCAGGAACTTCTAAAACCGATAATGGGGTTATGTTAGAGGTTGAAGATTATGGTTCAATTGACCCAACACAAGTTATTAGATTTAAAAATTAAATAATAAGTATTCAAGCTAGGAGAAATTAGAGATGTCATTTTATACCGCACTTACTGGGCTTAACGGATCTCAAGCTGATATTTCAGCAACATCAAATAACATAGCCAACGTTGCAACAACTGGTTACAAAAGAAGTAAAGCTGAATTTGGAGATATTTTTGCAACGTCTCCATTACAAAACAGTTCATCATCAATTGGTTCAGGAACAATATTAAAAGGTATAAAACAACAGTTTACTCAAGGAAACGTTACTTCATCTCTTAATGCTCTAGATATGGCTATATCTGGGCAGGGCTTCTTTGCATTGAAACCATCTTTAACAACTAACCAAACTGTTTATACTAGGAACGGTTCTTTTTCAGTTGATAATGATAGATACGTAGTAGATTCAGCTGGTCAATATGTTTTGGCTTTGCCAGTGTCTGATGATGGATCTGTTCAAGGGGGAGAAATTGACGATGCATCTCCATTGAAATTAGAATTAGAGGCAGGTGAAGCAAAAGCTACAGACAATTTAGCACTTGCAGTAAATTTACCTTCATCATCTACAGTTTTTGCATCAGCTGATGATTT
>Ga0209403_10007404_pt1 | contig 10854 bp, 10 predicted proteins | sample ArcticOcean_MG_C_8_FD_187440 | JGI IMG/M metagenome (GOLD analysis project Ga0209403, IMG submission 187440) | Marine microbial communities from western Arctic Ocean - ArcticOcean_MG_CB11_86 (SPAdes) (version 2) | ecosystem: Environmental > Aquatic > Marine > Oceanic | place: Arctic Ocean...
GAGCCACAACCGCTGCTGTAATTAACTACAGTGCGGCATTCCCAGTGACCAATGTCACGACAAACCGTGCGATTCTGTACTTCGGGAACATACTGAGCAACTTGACGCATCCCTTCACGGGTTTCCTGATGAGGCACATTGACTGTGTATGGCTGATCTACTTCACTCCACACAGGAACTTTTACGTTGTAGGTGCGAACAACATCGCGGTAAGTTGGAACAGTTACGTTGTAGCTTTGCTGCACAGTCCGGGTAATAGGTGTGCGAACAGAGTATGCCTCTTCGCGTGATCGCTTTTCGGTGTTATAAACCGTAATAGTGTCAGTTACCTGTTTCGTGCGAGGAACTTGTCGCGCGACGTTATACGTTCGCGTTCGAACTTCGTTGCGATACTCGGTACAAGTAACGGTTCGAGTTTCCGTCGACCACTGAGGAACGTAAATTGTCTTTTGAACGTAGTGGACACCGCCACCACAAGAACTGGTAGCTCCACCACAACCAGCGCTGTAACTGTTGCCACATGGCGAAGCGCAGCCGCCGCATTGGGCATCCACTTCAGAAGTAAAGACCAGCGCTAAAAGTAGCGCCGGCAGAATAGTTAAATAACGAAACATAAAGGGGCTCCAAAAATCACAAAGCAGTACATTAATTTTTAAAATACACAAAACAGTTAAATGAAGGGGAGCGTGGAGTTTAGTGCAATTGACGAAGCAGTCAACTCTGTGGAATTGGCGGTGGCTAAAAATGCCGGATTTAACAGATTTGCGGACGATTACACCAAAAATTGGTGTGAATCCTCACAGTTTTTCGTGCAATCTGAACGGATAAAACTTACCTTTCAAGAGATCTTAAAAATCATTCCAGCATCACGAGGACGTTATGTTCCGTAAACTCCCCCCCCTCGCCAGCTACGTTACCTCCCTTGCGATCCTCGTACTCCTTGCCCCCCTCGCTCACGGCCAGGAGTGGGCATCCAAGATGTTTGAGGAAACAGCGCACGATTTTGGCGTGGTCGCTCGAAAGTCGAAAACGGAATTCGAGTTCAAATTCAAGAATCTTTATCGCGACGATATTCACGTGTCATCCGTCCGCACGAGCTGCGGTTGTACGACGCCAATTATTCAAACTCCAACCGTCAAGAGTTTGGGTGAGGGAGTCATCCTCGCTCGCTTCAACACTCGCACTTTCCTAGGCAGTCGAGCTGCGACAGTTACGGTTACGATTGACAAGCCTCAATACGCCGAAGTCCGATTGACGGTAAAAGGAACGATTCGACAAGATGTAGTTTTGGATCCGCCCGCAGTCATTTTTGGTGATATCGAAGAAGCGGGAGCTCAACAAAAAATCAAAATCAGCTACGCTGGTCGCAGCAATTGGAAAATCACCGAAGTAATCGCCAACGATGGAATTTCCACAGAGCTAAAGGAAGTCAGCAGACGCGGCGGTCGAGTCGATTACGAATTGGCAGTGACAGTCGACGACATATCGAGGGCTGGCTACCTCGCAGATCAACTCACTTTGCGAACCAACGATCATCTCAGCAACATCAAGTTGGCGGTTGAAGGTCGCATCATATCTCCGCTGATGATCAATCCGTCCACCATTTCGCTGGGACTCTTGACTCCTGGCCAATCGATCACCAAGAAGTTGGTTGTGCAAGGTAAGCAGCCGTTTCGGATCTTAGATGTTGCGTGCAAATCAGAGGGATTCACTTTTGAACCGACAGACAAAGAGTCCATGCTGCATATTGTGCCTGTGACATTCAGAGCGGATAAGATGGGCTTAATCAAAGCCGAAATCGAAATCGCCACCGATTTGAAAGGTGGAACGACGGGCAAGTGTTCCGTTTCCGGTGCCGTGGCTGAAACGACCGCTCGAGTCGAATAACACGACCGCCGCAAGCTGCGATTAAAAGCTTAGCTGAAGACCAAATCAAAGAAGCCGCCAACAGAATCGAATGTTGGCGGCTTTTACTTTTTCGAAGTCGCTGAAGAATCTAACGACCAATGAGCCGAAGGCGCGATCAAAAGGCCCGATCAAAAGACGCTGTCAAACCAACTTCACGCGCAATGAAACATTAGAAATTGGGTATGGAAAAGATATTCAGCAAGCGATCAAGCTTGAGAATGTGCATCTGTCCAAATATCGATCGCCAGCAAGGTAGTACCTGCGACGACAAAGCAGAAAACTGCAAACATGTTTTTACCTATCCGTGGAAATCAAATAGTGAGTCGAAAGCCAATTTCAGGACTCAGTCCTTAAAGATGAGTTGCTAGTGGGACTGGTTCGGTCACACATATAGTTAATTCTTCGATTACGGCCTAAAAAGTCAAGCCCTGGAACAACTTAGTTCGTTTCAGATGGGCCAAATGGCTTCCGGAGAAACGTCCAAATGACGATTTCCCTCGAATAAATCGTCCTATTTGCCACCTGAGTCTTTGCAGCGTTAATCGAGACGAATTCTGCGGCGAAGCAATCTCAGCCGAATTTACATGAGAATGTCGGGTACCAATTTTGGCTTCAAAGCGACTGGATCTTGGGAAATCGGTCGGCTAACCTCAGCTGCGGCTGATCGGAAATGGAGGCAGCAGAGCAACGGGATCGGCCGTTGCGGAGTCCAACTGCGAAATTTCGTCCCGAATATGGCGAGCCAATTCTAGGATCCGGGGCATGGATGTGCCGCAAACGTCGTCGCCATGATCCCTTTGGTTTAATGCAAACAACTCGATCCCACGAGTCGCGTGCCGTCTGACTCCTTCCGACCGCCCCTCTTTATGCTTGACCATCGCCGCCGCGAGTTTTATCAACGCTTTGAAATGGTCGGCGACCCATCCCTTTCGCCCAACGGCATGCCAGACGGCTTCCCACGATTCATGCGATTCCCAGTAATAGCCGTTGTCGAAAAGATCGAAACCGAAGAGGTACGCCTCGCACAACTCCCAATGCTCGAAGCTAAAATCGACCTCGATTTCGTCAGTACCAAAACTGTGCCCCTGAGGATCGGTGAACGGATGTGGTGTCTTTCCCGGAACATATGTATATGGGGGCAACGGACACTGCGGGGCAAGCCGAGTCGGTCGAGAGCTGGGAATCTCAGTCATAAGGGGACTTCTACATGGAGAATCGTAATTGGTACATTGTAGCGTAGCGAAGTAGAAAGCTGGCACTTCGATTGTTTCGCAATCGAGATTCTTCTTTCCACCTTCCTGCGGGCAGACGAACAATACAGTCAGGAGGCAAGTAAATTGAATTCAAAAACAACCGTGGTGACCGGCGTGAGCCGAGGCTTGGGCGCCGCGATGGTCGAAGAATTGGTAGAGCGTGGAAATACCGTGATCGGCTGCGCAAGATCCGCAGACGCGATTTCGGAGCTTCGGTCTCGCTACCCGGGCTCGCATCGATTCGACACAGTCGATGTCGCCAATGCCGCCCAGGTCGAATCGTGGTCGAACGAAGTCCTCGCATCGCACGGTCCCCCGGACTTGTTGCTCAACAACGCGGCACTAATCAACGCAAACGCGGCCGTCTGGAATGTCCCGGTCGAAGAATTCTCGCAACTGATCGACGTCAACATCAAGGGCGTCTATCACCTCATCCGTAGTTTCGTCCCCGCGATGATTGAGCGAGGTGCGGGAGTAATCGTAAACTTTAGTTCCGGTTGGGGACGTTCCGCGTCTTCCGATGTCGGCCCCTACTGCGCCACGAAATGGGCAATTGAAGGACTAACTCGTTCGATGGCCGAAGAGCTTCCCAACGGCTTGGCGGCCATTCCACTCAATCCCGGTATCATTCATACTGAGATGCTCGAATCCTGCTTCGGTGACGGCGCTGCTTCGTTTCCCAATCCCCAATCCTGGGCCAACAAGGCCGTTCCCTTTCTCTTGCAACTGAGCCCCTCCGACAACGGGTCTCCGCTAACAGTACCCAGCTAACACTTCCGATCAGAAAACATTCCATGACCCACCCAGCTGAACTCCCCATCGAAAAACTATTGCAAAACTGCGAGGTCACTCGTCAAAGACGATCGGGGCCGGGCGGACAACACCGCAACAAAGTGGAAACGGCAATTGTCATTGTCCATCGCCCATCCGGAATTCGCGCCGAAGGAACCGAACGTCGCTCGCAAGAACAAAATCGCCAAGTCGCGATCCTCCGCTTGCGGGTAAACCTCGCCTTAGAAATCCGCAGCGCAGACTCAAAAAACAACAAGCAAGAAACCAACAAACTGTGGATCTCACGCGTCAACGGACGCAAAATACAAGTTCGACACGACCACGAAGACTTCCCAGCAATACTGTCCTATGCTCTCGATGTCATCGCGTCAAAGGACACAAATACTACCGATGCCGCTACAGAACTGGGAATTTCGGCTTCCCAACTCATCAAGCTCTTAAAGGTCGAGCCCCGAGCACTCGCGCAGATAAACAAGGCTCGCCTCGAACTGGGACAGCATCCATTCCAGTAACTGCTAACCGCTAGTAAGCTTTAACAACACCGGCGAAGAATTTGCGGATCTCACCATCGACTTCGATCTGCAGGCAGCCGTCGTCTGCAACTCCGAGGCAAGTGCCAGCTACCGTTTCTGTCCCCGTATCAATCGCGACTTCCCGGGACTGCAGAAAGCAGCGTTCTTGCCATTGGTTGGAAACATCGACACCTTCCGCAAGTTTACGGATATTGGCCATCATGTGACGGACAATGGCCAGCAAAATCTCCGCTCGATCTTGCTGCTGGCCAAACTGATCAATGAGACTATTGGCAATCTCGCGAAGTTCGACAGGGGCCTCGCGAAACGAGTTATTCACATTGAGACCGACTCCGACGACCACTCGTTCGTTGGTTTTGGAAACGGTTTCCACCAGAATTCCGCAGACCTTGCGCCCGCACAGAAAGACATCGTTTGGCCACTTGATCGCCAAGTCTGCTCCGGGCACGAGATTCTCAAGCGTTTGACAGACGGACACGCCGGCCAGCAGCGAGAGCTTTGGCCATTGGGCAATGCCAATTCCGAGGTCGCGATTATCGAACGCTATCGAAAAAGTTAGCGAGCCAGCCGCCGACCACCATTGGTTCGCACCTCGTCCTCGACCGGCCGTTTGTTTCTCTGCCAAAATCACCGTTGGCGTGACTAATTCCGGCCACGATGCCAACTGCAAGCCGCGACTATTGGTCGACTCGATTTCGTTGTGAAATTCAAACTCGCCGATTTCCCGAGCATTTTGAAGTCTACTAATGGCTGCCGCGGAGAACTGCATCGTTTTCAAACAATCAAATACAAATTAGATTCACGGACATTTTTATTTCAACTCATCACTCCGAGTTTACTTGGCAATTGCGCCGCCGATTGCATCGCCAATTCTTAGATTGCGATACCACACATTTGTACTGTGATTCTGTAGACCAAAAAATCCTTCCTTCAGTCGCTCCCCAAGTTTCGGATGAGATTCAAGATCGGCTTTGACGACGAGCACACCGTTCTGATGAATCGTGTAATCATCGCCTTGGCAGTTAATCTCTAGGCTATTCCATTGTCCAGCGGGTCGAGCCGCTCGCTCGGTGGCTTCGGCGATCGCGTAGAGGCTCGCGGAGTATTGATACGACTTTAGTTTCTTGTAGCGTTCCGCTGCGTCGTCTAACACCTGCACTTCGATACCTGCGTCTTTGCCGTGGTGATTGCCGCTTTCCGGCACTCGAATATAGACTCCGGAGTTTCCTCCTTCTTCCAGTTTGTATTGCAATCGCAGATTGAAGTCAGCGAATTGTTTCGCGCTACGGAGCCAATTCCCTTTCATGCCATTACAGCGGATACAACCATCATCGACGGACCAACAACTGGCTTCGGGCTTGCCAACGACGGCCCAATTATCAAGCGTCTCGCCATCGAAGAGGGACTGATAGTTTTTTTCGGTTATCCGTAGATTTCGGAACTCGTACTGGCCGCCGCCGGGTACTTCAACTTGAATCGCAATGTAACCATCAAGGGCCTCAATTTGATCCGTTTCCCAAGCTGGCTTTCCGTTGATTTCCAACGACGCTTTTGAACCCACTGCGGTTAGCTTGAACGTATTCCACTGATTCGGCTTGGCGAGGTTTTTGGACTCCACGCCTTTCAGCAGTAACTTTCCTTGCTGCTTCTCCCGCAAGTTAATCTGATATTGTCCGGGAAACGGGCGATCCGTCGGCAATTCGCAGCGGAAGTACACGCCCGAATCGTAGCCCTCCTGCAAACGCGGTTTACATTCCCACTGAAAAACGAAATCTCGGTGACGATGCTCGGAAACAACGAGTCCGTCACCTGCTTGAATGACAAGATTCCCCGATTCGACTCCCGCTTCACAACCGATCACTCGCCAGCCGGTAAGATCGGTGCCGTTAAATGCCGAATACGAAAATTCCTCCGCAGCGACGTCCCCAACTCCAGACAACCCGATTCCAGGCAGCGCGAATACGCCAATTACCGACGCGATAACCAAAGAAGACAGAGGCAAGCGAATTCGCATAAATACACCGTCGTTTTAAATTCGGGTCAAATTCCAGAGTCGTATTTCAGCAGTAAGTAAGTCAGCGAGAGGCAGCATGCACTTGCGATCTATTTGTCTTCTATCCGATAAAGGTGGTCCGCCGTTCGGAGAAAAATAGCGCCGTCGCCCGCGGCGTAGGAGGCGAGTGTTCGCTCGCCGAGAGAATGAGTGGAGAGGACTTTGTATTCCTCGCCAACTTTCAATACATGCGTCTCGCCAGCTTCGCTTTGTAAGTAAATCCGTCCATTGCTGGCGATTGGCGATGATGAATAGGCACCACCGACTCGTTCCCGCCAAACAACCTCACCCGTCTTGGCTTTTAGGCAAGACGCGATTCCGCGGTCTGAGACCATGTACAGAGCGCTGTCAATTAGCAGCAGGCAAGGGGTGTGCGGTACCGCTTTATCTTCAACCCATTCAACATGAGTGTCCGTAACATCGCCTTTGCCACCCATGCGAATTGCCATCAAGGTTGGGCGATCGTAACCAGTGCAAATGAAAATCATACCATCGCCAAACACTGGTTTAGGAATTACAGAATAACCCTCGTATCGGACACGCCAAATCTCTTCGCCCGTTTTTGGGTCGAGTCCACACACCACGTTACTGCCCGGACTCACGATTTGCTTTTGACCTTCGACTTCAATCACAGCCGGAGTGGTGAACGAAAATTTCTTCTTCGCATCGGACTGGCGATCAAACTTCCAAACAACCTTGCCAGTATCGCGATGAAGAGCAATGACGAAAGGATCTTTCGCACCGTCGCAACTAAAGATCAGGTGGTCATCGACTAAAACGGGAGAGCCACCATTCCCGTGTACTGGTCGATAGTTTAACTCGTTGTTCTTCCAAATGACCTTCCCATCGAGATCTAAGCAGGCAGTTCCCATATGTCCGAAGTGAACATAGACGCGACCACTCGAGATCAATGGAGTGGGACTGGCGTGACTATTCTTGCTATGGATTCGGGGCGCTGATGCGCCAAGTTGCTTAAAGAGATTCGTTTGAAATGACACCTCGCCTGTCTTGGCGGAGACGCCGAGCAATTGGAGGTCGTAGTCAACTTTATCGCCTTCGCCCTGTGGGACTGCGGCGGTGAAGAATAGCGTTCCGCCATAGAGTGACGGCGACGACCAACCCTGTCCAGCGACGGGCGTCTTCCACGTCACGTTTGTTTCTTGGTCCCACGAAAGCGGCAAACTCAACGTGGTTTGGCCATCACCTGCCGAGCCACGAAACTGCGACCAATCCGCTTGTCCCCAAACGATCGCGGGAACTAAAAAAGTCCAAACGCAAAATGCCCGAACCAAAAATACATTGCGCAATAACATGAGAAACTCGCAGCTAAATGAAACAAACTAGTTTGTCTCACTATTTGCCTTGGTTGCGAGTCACTTGTCAACCGTGTGAGCAGCCAATCTCCGCGGCAAGCCATAAAAATGGCTCGACAATTCTAAATTGACGAGCCACTTGCCGATTGTAATTCTCAGGTTAATAGCGAACTAGCTGCGAACAGGTATTACGGAACGCATTTCATTTACGAGGTTTACGTAGATATTGGGAACGGGTGCCAGGAGCACTCGGCCGGTTCCTTCGATAACATTCACGAATCCTTCGCCCGAAGTCATGCTGCTAAATAGGCCTTTGGTCGCTTTTTGAACGGAGAAATTCAGCGACGCTTGGCGGGCGACGGCAAAACTACCGTCGACGACCAACCTATCGTTCTGCAAATCGATGGCTTCCAAAGGACCCTGGGAGTAAATCACCAGATTTCCCGAGCCCTCTACTTTGGTCTGAAAGAAGCCCTCGCCACTCAACAGTCCAGCGACTGCCTTATTGCGATAAACTCCGACTTCGATGCCAATATCGGAACAAACGTAGGCACCTTTATCTAGGACCCAAGCACTGCCGTCTAACGGCATGGCGGTGTATTCGCCAAAACGTGGCGGACCAAAAAAATCACGCCAGTTCCTGTATACGTCGGTCGAAAAATCGACTCTTGGGTTACAAGCGACTTAAGAAATCCGCCCGCGCTAGGAGCTTTTGATTCGAGGGTGACGTCGCCTTGCATGTAGTGCAAAGCCCCCGCTTCTGCGCGAATGGTCTCGTTATTGATTGTTGCTTTTACCATTCGCAAGCCCTGTCGTTCGATCACTTCAAACGTCGCCATTTCATCTCCTTTAACCATACAAACTAAACGGACGGCACAGACATCTGGCCGTCATCGTATAGAAATGTATTCGCTGTACAACTAGGGATATTGGCAAGAATGCAGATGGGGATTAGCGAGAAGCCTTGGCTTCAGCTTGCGCCGAATAGGCGTTAAAACCCGATCGCTATAGAAACCGTTTTAGAAACGAATCGCTTAGAAACGAATCGCTTAGAAACGAATCGCTTAGAAACCCGGACCCGGCAAATCGAAATCGCGTCCTGGACCGGGGGGCCCATCACCTGGAGGTGGCGGAAAAAGAGGTCCGCCTGCTGGTGGCCCGCCTTCGCGTGGATTTCGATGCCGGTGTTCGGGAGGAACGCCGCCCAGACGTTGAGCGATTCCATCCAAGTCCGTCGCGTCCAAAAAATCGTCTTCTCCACCGGGTACGTCAAACCAAAACGGTTCATCCAACTCATCGGGGTAAGCGATTTTGTCGTCGCCATCTTTGTCGTAATACTCCAACATACTGGCAACGTAAGTTTCTTCATTTTCGTCGACGTTGAAAAATTTCGCCATCTGGTCGGCCGTCACTGTATTTTCAGGATTTTCGTAGTATTGGGCGACGATCCAAAATCGGCGATTAGGTCCCCGCTCGTTTTCGAATGTAATTACACCGTCGGGAAAACGCGCTAGAAGCCGATTTACTTCTCGTTGACGTTCCGATTGATTGGCTTTCTTTGCCCCCTTTTTCGTTCCCTTTTGACCCTTGCGATCGCGTTCGCGAGTTTTGTCCTCATCTTCATCCTCGTCTTCGTCTTTCTCCTCATCGTCCTTGTCTTCATCCTCATCTCTATCGCGTTCGCCAACGACTGGAGCGTTGCCTTCACCATTATTGCTGGGCGGAGGTGGGCCGGGAGGACCCGAGAACCAACCACCGATGATGACACCTACCAGCAAGATGCAGAGCACGATTGGTCCGGCAATGGCCGCGATCATCCAGGGAGGAACCTTTGATCCCGCTGACTTGGAGTGTGAATAACTTGTCGGGGACGAGTACGATAGTGTCTCGGTGGCGAGGTTGTTAGTATCGGTGGAACTCGTTGGTAGCTGCTGCATCAAGTCGACAGGCAGCGACAAGTCGCCGGGCGCTGGGGCGACCTGAGTCTGTTGCAACATTTGAGTCTGCACTCCGGGCAATTGTTTCTTTGCCCACGTCGCATACTTGTCCGTTTTGGGTTCCGACTTATCGACAATCTTCTGCAGAATCGATTCAGCGGCTTGGAACTGTCCTTCGCTACAGAGCGTCCTCACCAGCTGGCATTGCTCCTCTAAACGAACCACGTCGGGATCGACAGTCGTGGCCAATTTCGTTCCCGAGTTTCCAGCTCCGCCCGACTTGAGATACACCGTCAATTCAGCAGCCAATTCCTTCATCGACAAATGCCGCTCGTTTTCCTCCTTCGCCATGGCCTTGCAGCAGATTTCGGCCAAGGCCGAATCGACTTCGGAACGAGCTTCCGACGGATTGGGAGGACTCTTCGTAAGAATCTCTTTGATGACGGAGATGACAGATCCCGTACCTTCGAACGGTAGCGTTCCAGTCAACAATTCGTAGAGCAGAACTCCGAGTGCATAAATATCGGATGAGGGCCCAACTTTCTCTGGGCGTCCATCGAGTTGTTCTGGCGACATGTAAGCGGGCGTGCCAATGATTGTCCCCGCTTGAGTCAACCTCGAGTCGTCCGACTGTTCGGCGCGGCGCGCGAGACCGAAGTCCATGATCACGGGTTCGTTCCGTGAGTCGATCATGATGTTCGCAGGTTTCAAATCGCGATGAACGATACCTTGTTCGTGCGCTTCTTGTAGCCCTAATGCCAACTTGCGAATGACCATTGCGGCGCTTCGCGGCGTCGGCGGTTTGACTTGGCTAACGTATGTTGATAGTGGCTTGCCGTCGATATAGGCCATGGCGATGTAGTGCCGGCCGTCAATTTCCCCGACATCGTATACGGGACAAATATTCGCGTGCCGAAGAGTTCCGGCCGAACGCGCTTCGCGATAAAACCGTTGAATCGTTTCCTTGGTTTCGTCGTCGGTGAATTTTGGAACCTTGATAGCGACTTTGCGATTCAATTGGCTGTCGTGGGCCAGATAAACCGTGCCCATCGCCCCCTCGCCAAG
>Ga0209403_10007405_pt1 | contig 10854 bp, 12 predicted proteins | sample ArcticOcean_MG_C_8_FD_187440 | JGI IMG/M metagenome (GOLD analysis project Ga0209403, IMG submission 187440) | Marine microbial communities from western Arctic Ocean - ArcticOcean_MG_CB11_86 (SPAdes) (version 2) | ecosystem: Environmental > Aquatic > Marine > Oceanic | place: Arctic Ocean...
GTCACTGATGAAACGATACATAGGCCGAGTAAAGAATAGGCTAATAAAGATATCTGGTTTAAACGACCTCCACTTCCATGATTTAAGGCATGAGGCTATCTCAAGGTTTATTGAGAGAGAATTAACCATACCAGAATCTGCTTCTATTAGCGGACATAAAGCACAGTCAATGCTTCTTAGGTATGCCCATCCTGACCTTAGTTATATTAGGAGCAGAAGGTGTTTAGTTTTTAGGTACCATATTCTGGGATTTTATACCCCATGGGATTGATAAAATAGATCATTTCCAAAAAAGGGTTTAAGAGGTGTTGTTATTGTTGTTATTTTATTTTAGCATTTGTAAAAAGAAATTTTGTTAAAAGCGTTTAATAGTAGAGGGATTTAAGCATGCGTGTTGGAATTATTGGAGTGGGGCTAATGGGCCACGGAATTGCTCTGAACGTACTAAAAGGCGGATTTCCTTTGATTATGTTAGATCATTCCGGCAATCAACCGATCGATGATCTGATTGAAATGGGTGCTAAGACAATAGATTCTCTGAGTGGAGTAGCAAATGAGACAGATTTAATAATTCTTTGCCTTACTGGATCCCCGCAAGTAGAAGCCGTGTTGACAGGGAAGTTAGGAGTTATTTCTTCTTTGAAACCTGGTGCAATTGTAGTTGACTGCTCGACTGCATTGCCAGCTTCTACCGAACGGATGGCTGAACTAGTTATTGCAGCGGGGGGACGATTTTTAGACGCACCGATGACACGTTTGGCGAAGCAAGCACATGAAGGAACTTTGAACATTTTGGTTGGGGGCGAAGTTGATGTGCTAGAAGCGGCATCGCCTGTTTTGCAGACATTCACTGAAAATATAGATCATGTTGGTGCTGTCGGGGTTGGGCATAGGATGAAGTTGCTTCATAATTATGTTTCTATTGGTCATCTTACGGTTTTAGCAGAAGCTGCAGCAAATGCTGCGCAGATGGGAGTCAAACCTCAGATTTTCCTAGATGTTTTAACAAAAGGTAGTGGTCAAGGAATAACGCTTGAGCGCCTTCGTAATTGTATATTGAAGGGTGACACAAGTGACGTTCCATTCACTATCAGAAACGCCATCAAGGATATGAATTATTACCGTGATATGGTTGGAGACGATAAAGGGAGTAAAATCGTTGCAGATAGTATTTCAGATGCAATGACTTCTACTTTAGGTTCAGGGGATGAGGACGCATATTTGCCGGAATTGATAAGGTTATTTCAAGGCCCAACAAAATAATCCTTCCCCAACTCCATCAACCCAACTACTAACCCCCATCCATGGTCAATGGACTACGGTCAATGGGCAGACCACCCCTTGACCAAAGATCAATCTTGATTAGGAAAAGTGTGCAGTAACCCCGGACCATGGACTTTATCTGCTGTAGACAAGAATGAACAAAGAACCACGGACCAATGCCCATCTATGACCGTGCTAGGGGTGGTTGAAAGTCGTGTTTTATTAGCTTTAATTGTTTCCTTTTGTTTCCACAAAAAAATTAAAGTAAATTAAACTACATCAATATAACTTACCATTCCTGACGCAGCATGTTCAAGCATATGGCAATGAAAAAGCCATTTACCCGGGTTATCAGCTAAAAAAATAAGTTTTGCTTTTTACCCTGCCTGCATTAGATAAGTATCTCTTAAAATAAAATCATTATTCCCTTTAAACTCTTGGGATTTCACAAAAAAATGATTGCCATGTAAGTGCATACTATGAGGCCATCGAGTATCATTCCAAACATCTAAGATTACAACTTGGTTTAGCTTAACTGTGGCAAGTAAATATTCATAACTTCCAATTTCTTTGTTAAAAGCCCATAACTTTTTATCTTCATTTGCAAGAGTACGAAAATCTTTTTCAACTCCATCCAAATTTGCTTTTGAAAGGTTGCCCATCGCTCCACCTTGCATTCGAATGCTTATAGTTTTTGCATTGTCTAATTTTGGGAAAATCCAATTAGATTTAAAATTAATGTTAGCGATGTCTTTCATTTTATTATTTGCTTTGGTTACATTAAGGGTAAAAGCTTTCAGCTGTTTCGTATGACTAATTTCAAAAAAATCAACTTTCAAAAGGTCAATTATATTTATAAGTAAATCTATTCTTTGTCCTGGTGCTAAAGTAAAATTTTTTACTAGCATCGGTTTTACTGCAACCCCATCAATAGCAATTATATTATTGTTTTTTAAGCTTGATCCAAATTTTAAAATACGAGCATTAGAAGCATTTATAAACCTTAATCTTGCCTGACTATTTGCTTTAATTGAGTATTGGGGTGATTTTTCCCCGTTTATTGTTAGCCAATTACCTACTCTTCCTGCATGTGACCAATCCATTAATGAACCAAAAGACTTTTCGTCAATTTGATATTTTTTGTTTAATCTCCAATCATCTGCTAAAATAACAATATCATCTTCTATAAGGTCATCAGTTTTATCATTTACAACTAACGGACCATACAAACCCTTTGCGACTTGTTTCCAAGATTCAAAATGAGCATGATACCAATATGTTCCAGATTGGTTTACTGGAAATTGATATGAAAAAGTCTCACCAGGCTGGACAGGATCTTGTGTTAGGTAAGGAACTCCATCCATTTTATTAATATTTTTAATACCATGCCAATGTATACTAGTGGGCTGATCTAAGTTATTTTTAAAATCAATTTTTAAAATATCTCCAACATTTGCCTTTAATAATGGTCCAGGGTTAGTGTTATTATATAATAACAAATTTGCTTTAAATTTTTCATTAAAATTAAATGATGTTTTATTCGCTGCAAGCTTATATTTGACTACTTTTTTAGTATCAAATACCAAAGGCTTACATGCAGTTAGCAAAAAACTATATGGTAAAATTTTAAGAAATTGTCTTCTAGAAGTCATATTAATCACTCATCGGTAATGTTAAGGAAGTTGTAAGTAAACTGGTTAAAAAAAAGATTATTAAAACAATAATAATTTCTACATTTATAGATCTTTTCAGTTTGATAATAGTTATTTCATTTATATATGTATTACTAATGAGCTTGAACAACGGTTGAATTAAATTTTTAGTCCTATTTATATACTATAACTAGTGCACTAATAAGAAACAAAAAAACTCATAAAACGAATTGTATTCTTAAAAAATATTTAACTCTTGCGATAAGTTTCTATAGCTTTTTGAAGTTTTTCATCAGTTATGGCTCCTGGGTATATAGTATTACCTATTATAAAAGCAGGTGTTCCATTTAATTTAAGTAATTTTGCTGCTTCACGATTGTTTTTAAGTGTTAACTGAATTTTAGGTTCATCCATATCTAGTTTTAATTTATCAATATCCAAACCTATTTTTTTTGCAATTTTAAAAATCTTTTGCTCATCAATTCTACCTTTTACTTTCATTAAAGAAATATGAAATTTATTATATAGATTTTGTTTTCTTGCAGCTAAAGAAGCTAATGAAGCAGTGTATGAATCTTGAGATAATATTGGAAATTCCACAAAAACAAAATTTACTTTTTTATCTCTATTAATAGCTTTCATTATTATAGGCGCAACAGATTTACAGTAACCACAGTTGTAATCAAAAAATTCATAAATTGTAATGTCAGCATTATTTTGAAGTAAAGTTGGATTATCAGCATTTTTTAATAATTGTAGAGCATCTCCAAACTTTTTCTTTTGTAAAGTTAGTTGCATGTTATCAAGAGATTTTTTTATTAAATCTGGGTTATTTTTTATATAATTTTCTATTATTTTTTCAATTTTATTTATTTCAATTTTATCACTATATGCAAAGCTGCTAGTAAAAAAACTGAAGCATATAAAAATAAAGATATGTTTTAAAGGACTGTTATATTTTTTCATTTCGATTGCACCTTTTTCTAATTTTTATATTTAATTATTTCGTAATCTATCCGTCATATCATTGACATTAAATTTATAATATAATGTTAATATTGTATATTTTAGTTTTACATCTCAATATTCTTCTACTTATTTAGCATTTGAGCGTGAATTTATTTTATCATGTTTGTTTTGTATGCTTTTGGACCACATGCTTTTTATATAAGACAAAGAAGCAATAATTTCTTCATCGCTTAGTGTTTCTTTATAAGCGGGCATGTTGTTTGGGTATTTTTCTCCTATCAACTCTTCAAGGCCATATTTAGTGATTTGGAAAAGATAGGCATCAGAATGATGCCAGGTATGGCCCGTTTTATCATGAGGTGGAGCAGGCAAATAACCAGCATCGTTACGTTCGCGCCAGTTTGGTTGGCCTTCTAGATTTTTGCCATGACAAGATGCGCAGTTATTTGTGTATATCTCTTTGCCTAATGATGTAATAACTTTATTATTTGGCTTTAATATAATATTATTTACTACTGTTTCTAATGGATAATTTATATAAAAAAACACAGCTCCAAAACCACATAAGATAACTAATCCAGTAATTATATTTTTTATCTTTTTAGACATCTTAGTGACAAGCCTTTCCTAAAGCTTTAAGACGCCAATAATTATATGGAAGTGGAGTAATAAAACCCGCAACCAGCATGAAGGGAACAGCCCACCATGTTAGTATTGCGCCACCTGTGAGCGCTACGTCTGTTGCGTTCATTACAATTTCCATTGATACCATTGATATCAATGACATGCCTATAGCTGTTTTAAAGGCAAGATTTATTGCCATTTGACGACTAAGAATAATGGTCTCAAGTATAATAGATGTAATCAAGCCATTAACGATAGCAAGGGCCATAATAGCAAGGACAGGCCATTCAATACCCATAAACTGAAAATAGGCAATTGTGCCAAAATCTCCAATGGAACATCCCAACAAACACCAAGATGTATTATATGATGACCTTTTCCAAGTGTGTTTACACTTCCAGTCAATCGATAATTGATTAGTAATCGACAACAAATTGACCTCCATTAAATCTAATTATAAAATTATATCTTATAAATCAGCAAGTAAAGACTTTAATAGTTTTTTAGATTTACCATAAACTTTTACCTTTTTAATTTTTTCAAGATTATTCTTATCATTTCCAACAACAACAATCCCAATCATGCCCATAGCTTTATGAGGGGTGCATTGATATAAATAAATCCCAGCTTTTGAAAACTTATAAACGGCATCTTTGCTGTGTTTTGATTTATACTTTAACGCACCATCTGGCATGCCAATAAACTCAACATTATGTCCTTTATCAACAGATTTCCATAGCACTTCATCATTTATGTCAATTTTAATAACTTTCTTAGAAAACAACATTTTTTCTTTTCCAAGTTTATTTAACATTTCTATTTCATAAGAAGCAGCTACCACATTATTTGAAATAAATAGCATTGATATTATCAATATTAATATAGAAGAGTTTGATTTAGACATTTTATACCTCAATTATTGTTTGTTATGATTGTTATATAATCTATATTATTAGAACATAAATTTTGTACCAACAACTGCACGCCATCCTTCAAAATCTTCGCCCTCGGCTTTTGCTAAATCTTCCGTTTGTCCAAACTTTCTCTCATAGACAACTCCAAAGTATGGAGAAAGTCTCCTATCGATCAAATCATAACTAAGACGCATTCCAGCCTCTATGTCACTAATTCCTGAGCCAACACCAATCTCATGATCTCCAGAAAATGCGACATTAATCTCAGCTGAAGGTGTCAGAATTAGACGATTGGTTATAAGAAGTTCATACTCAGCATCTAAACGTGCAGAAGTATCACCTTTTTCACTAACAAAAAAATCTGCATCAATTTCAAACCACTGGGGTGCAAGGCCAGTCAATCCTAAAACACTATATGATCGATCAGGACCATTAGGCGTATCCACTCGAAAGCCAGCTTTTATATCAAAAAAAGGTGAGATTGGCCATTGAAGAACAAGTCTGTTTTCTAAGCCTTCAAATTTACTTGTAGCAGTATCATATTCACCTTCGCCAAGCCACCTAAGCTTTACTTCATCGGTACCTACAAACGCATCCCCGTTCCAGGCGAACAATTCTTCACCTTCATCTCCTCGGCGAAATTCAAGTTCCTCTAGCTGCAAACCATATATCAACAATCCCTTTTGCTGTGCCAAAGAGGGAGAAATAGAAAGTGTAGATAATATAACTCCAATTGAGAAAAGTATTAAAAAATTAATTTTCATACCTTCGGTTCCTTTGAAGTTATTGAATTGAGTAAGGCTGATTTAGGCCCCCCTACAACGACTATTTTTCGAAACATTCCACTTGCTGCATGATAAGAAAGATGACAATGAAAAGCCCATTGACCTGGAGCGTCAACTTCGGTTTCCGTATAAAGGGTTGTACCAGGCGCAACACTTACTGTGTGTTTGATGGGATTCCATTTACCGGCACCTGTGTCAAGTATACTCCACATACCATGTAAATGCATGGGATGGCTCATCATCGTCTCATTAACAAACTTGAAGCGCACACGTTCTCCATATTGTAGACGGATCTCTTCCTCATCTTCATACTTTTTACCGTTGATTGACCAGATATATCTTTCCATATTCCCTGTTAAACGAAGTTCAATTTCACGAGTTGGAGCTCTATGTTTATAAAGCTGTTTTTGGGCTTTGAGATCCTGATAAGACAAGAATTTTTTATCTTTTCCAGCATTGGGAGTGAGACCACTACCTGGCGCATAGAAAGGATCTACCTGAGATTTCATCTTGGAGTGATCCATACCCTTCATCTTAGAATGATCCATGCCCTTCATCTTGGAATGATCCATACCCTTCATGTTGGAGTGATCCATACCCTTCATGTTGGAGTGATCCATGCCCATATCAGCCATAGTTAGAAGCGGACTTTTTTTCAGTTGAGGAACTACTGCAACCATACCGTCACGAGGAGCAAGGGTTCCACGTCCAAATGCAGATCGTCCCATTGATTCAGCAAAAATTGTGTAAGCTTTATCATCTTTAGGTTGGACTATAACATCAAAAGTTTCTGCAACAGCAATACGAAATTCGTCAACTTTCACAGGCCTTACATTGTTACCGTCAGCGCTGACGACTGTCATTTTAAGACCGGGTATACGGATATCAAAATAGGTCATTGCTGAAGAGTTGATAAATCTTAGTCGAATACGTTCTCCGGGTTTGAATAAACCAGTCCAATTCTGGTTAGGCCCTTTACCGTTGATAAGAGGTGTAAACCCCTGCACATCTTCAATGTCAGCAGGCATCATACGCATATCGCCCCATGCCATACGATCATTTATTGTTGTGCCAAGTCCATTTGTTTCTGAATCACTAATAAAATCAGTTATGGTTTGTTGCTGACGATTATAATAATCAGGCATAGTCTTTAAGTTACGCATGATACGTGCTCCAGAATGAGGATGTTTATCTGTCAACTGTACAACATAGTCACGGTCATATCGAAAAGGCTCTCGCTTTTTAGATTTGATTACAATAGAGCCATAGGCCCCATCTGGCTCTTGAAATCCTGAATGACTATGAAACCAGTAAGTTCCAGATTGAACGATAGGAAATTTATATGTGAACGTTTCACCTGGCTTAATTCCATCATAACTAATCGTTGGAACTCCATCTTGCTGATAAGGTAGAATTAATCCATGCCAATGAATAGACGTCATTTCATCAAGATTATTCGTTACATTGATTGTAACATTTTCACCCTCTTCCATTCGTAAAACAGGTCCTGGAGATGCACCATTATATCCAATTCCTTGTTTTTTAAACTTTCCGGTATCAATTATTACTTTATCAACCGTTAAATTATAGACATCAGCAATAGAAGTAAATGGCATTATCACTAGGGAGAACGCAGCAACGATACAGCTGCGTCTCCTAAATTTTTTTGTGTTTATCATTAAAGTTCCTTGATTTTTTATATGTAATATATTTTTAGAGTTACTGTTATATTTAGCTCTTAAACTTAATTTTACCCATCATACCTGCGTCATAGTGACCAGGAATGTTGCAAGCAAATTCAATCTTACCTGCTTTGGAAAACTTCCATACTATTTCGCCCGACTTACCAGGTTCAAGAAGGACACTATTTGGGTCATTATGTTCCATGGTTTTACCATTACCCATATCCATTTTCATCATGTCATAGTTGATTTTATCTGCTTCCAGTACTCCATGTTCAAACATGGTCATCATTTCTTCCTGATGTGCTGTATGCATTGCAGCTGTGCCAATATTAAATTCATGGACAAATTCACCATCGTTCTTGATAATAAACCTTACTGTTTCTCCTTGCTTAACAGAGATTGATTCTGGCTCATAGTAATTATCTAGCATTTTGATTTCAATGGTTTGTATCGCTTCTGAGGCTTTTCCAGGAATGCCAATATTCTTTTTAGCACCATGCCCTCCATCATGAGAGCCAGCGGACCAAGCTTGCGAAGAGCCTAGCGTAATTGTAGCTGATGCAATAGCAATAGCTGTAATTTTAGAAAGTATGTTCACTTTATTCTCCTAAACATTTATAGTTTCAGTTGAAAGATAATTGAGTAGTAATAGTTTCAATTGACCTTTAATGAATCATACTGTAAACTCTCCACCCAGGGGAGTGTAAAGGACAAAATAATATGAATATCGGAAAAGCTGCAAAATTATCTGGATTAACTGTTAAAACAGTACGTTATTATGCCAACATTAACTTAGTTAAGCCCTATCAAGATAGGGATACGGCGTATCGCGATTACTCAGATGAAGATATTGCAAAACTTCAATTCATCGGTAAAGCAAGACAATTTAATTTTAATATTGAGGATTGTCGAGTGCTTATGTCTCTTTATGAAGACAAGAATAGATCAAGCAAAGAAGTTAAAGAACTAACACTTGAAAAAATTTCTGAAATTGATAAAAAGCTTAGTGAGTTAAAAAATCTTCGTGATCAACTAAGTTATCTTGCTAAAAATTGTCATGGCGATAATAAGCCGGATTGCCCAATATTAGATGCTTTAGCCAAGAAATCTTTAAAATTATAAAAGTTAAAAAAATTTAAATACTAAATAAACATTAATAAAATAGGAAGTTAGTAGCTTTTCTAATAGCTCGATAAGCGGGATTCTTCTTGCAACCTTTAGCAAGTATCTTGAGTAATCCTAATTGTCTTTGATTTTTATCATTTCCCATAATTTAATTCTAAATAGAACAAAGATAAACACACAAAAAATAACATCCCACCAACTACACCAACCAAACTACTAAACCCCCATCCATGCTCCATGGGCTACGATCAATGGGCAGACCACCCTTGACCAAAGATCAATCTTGATAAGTAAAAGGGTGTAGTAACCTCCGTCCATGGTCAGTGGATCATGATCATAGGTTGCATTATCCTTGACCCATGGTCCTTGGATGGTGTTAAATTTACCATGGTTGCTTAAGGACTCGAACCTGTTGCCTCAAAATACTTTACTCATATTTGTTTTAATAATTAAGAAGTAACATTAACAAATGAATTAACTATATTCATGGCTATTGCTGTACCACTAATGGCAGAACCAATCATAATGGCTCTATCACTCCATTGCATTCCAACATATATCCAACCAAAAGTACTAACCAGATAGGCAATCTGACCGTAAAGTGTAAATGATGAACTTATTAAAAAAACACCCGCCACAGCAAATAACATTGACAGCCATTTAACATACCAATCAGGTGTGCCTGTAGGGGTTGTCGGTTTAATATCATCATACTCTGTTTGAAGTTCTTCTAATTCCTGCTTTAATCTTCTTTTCTCATGAGATAATTCCATGGCTAACCTACCAGCCTTTGTCATAGTACTACCAGTAAGATTAGAAGTTATTTCACTAATTTCATTAGTGTCTGTTTGTACTAAAGTTATATTTTGATCTTCCATGATCTTAATCCATAAAAAGTTTGACTTTAAGTTTCCGTATCACAATTAATTACAATTAGATAATAAATTCTTTAATTCCATCTAATATATATTGAACACTAAGACCTGCTAAAATAATTGCTATAACACTTGAAAATATATTAATTACTTTTTCGTTTACTACTTTTTCAAATTTAGAAACAATAAAAAAAGCAATAAAAGTTATCACCATTACTAGTACTAAAGATGTCATCCCAACAATTTGATTTATAAAGTTACTTCCAATATTATTAACTGATACTACTACAGATATAATGGCAGCAGGTCCTGCTAATAGGGGTATAGCAAGTGGAAATACACTTATATTATCTGAATGAAAATTAGTATTTTCTTTTTTTCTTTGTTGTCTTTTACTAAATAACATTTCCAAAGAGACAATAAAGAGAATGATACCGCCTGCTATTTTAAGAGCAGAAAAAGTTATATTCAAATGATTTAATATATAATTTCCAAGCAATGCGAAAAATATTAATACTAACAAAGCAATAATAGTTGAGTTAACTGCAGTTTTTATTTTATCCTTAATATTCAAGTTTTTTGTAATTACAAAAAATATTGGGGTACTGCCAATGGGGTCAACCACAACAAAGTATAAAACGAAAGATTGAATAAATATTTCTAACATAAAATAATTAAGATTCAGTTCTGTTTCTCAGATTGAATTTATATTATATCTTAAAATAATACTTTTTGAAACCTTTGATTTTGTAATTGTGTTTTATTAGCTTTTAAATGTTTCCTTTTGTTTCTTTTTTATGATTTTATATTTTTATTTTATTCAGTTCTGATTTTAGAAATAATGCAATTTCTTCCATACCATTTTTGTTGTTAATTGATTGTTTTTCAGCGTTTAAATTATAGTTTGTATTAGTATTTATATCATAGAAGATTGGAACACCATCTTTGTTCCTTATAAATTC
>Ga0209403_10007408_pt1 | contig 10852 bp, 9 predicted proteins | sample ArcticOcean_MG_C_8_FD_187440 | JGI IMG/M metagenome (GOLD analysis project Ga0209403, IMG submission 187440) | Marine microbial communities from western Arctic Ocean - ArcticOcean_MG_CB11_86 (SPAdes) (version 2) | ecosystem: Environmental > Aquatic > Marine > Oceanic | place: Arctic Ocean...
CGTAAATGTTCTGTAACGGCAGCGCCTTTTCCTCGTGGTAGCGTCGCAGCAATGACATGGGCGCCGATTCGCCGCTAATCGTCGCGCACACCAGGCGGGAATAGTCCGCCGATTCGAACGACGGGTCCTGGCTCATCAAGAGATACATCGTGACCGCACCATTAATGTGTGTGATGTTCAGGACGGGGTCACTGATCGCGCGGTTGATCGCGCCCGCATCGAAATCCCTCATCACATAAACTGTCGCCCCGATATGGATGCACGGAATCGAATAAGCGCTCAGCGCACCGACATGAAACAGCGGCCCGTATATCAGCGTGGTGGAGTCACATGTCAGACGAGAAAACATGCCCATGCTGGTTAAATTGTAGAATGTCGTACCGAAGGTGATGATCGCGCCCTTCGGCCTGCCGGTCGTACCTGAGGTGTAAACCAAGATCCATGGATCATCATGGCCGAGGATTTCCGTCGCCAACTCTTTGTCAGGGTCGGCCGCGCCCAGACCCGCTTGGTAGGCCGTCACTGGGTCATCAGACAGCACCACCACCTTGGCCGCATCAACAATTTCGGCCGCGGTTGCAGCAAGCTCAGGACTCGTAAACAGCACAGCCGGGTTAGCATCGCCGGCGATGTACTGCAGCTCCGGCGCAGCCAGCCGCCAGTTCATTGGCACGAACAGTGCACCCAGCCGTTTGCACGCAAACAACAATTCCAACTGGTCGGTCGAATTACGGGCCAACACCGCAACTCTGTCCCCGCGGCCAACCCCCAATGACCGCAAGTACCGCGCGGCGCGCTCAACTCTGTCGTGCAGCGCGCGGTAGCTCCAGCGGCGATCCGTCGCCACATCAACTAGCGCTAGGTGTTCGGGGCGCCGCCGCGCGTTGAACGCGACCCAGTCAGAAACGACACGCGTCATAGTCCGAGTTCTTTCGCGATGATGTCGCGTTGAATTTCGTTCGTGCCCTCACCGAACGTGTAGAGCCGGGCATCACGCCAAATCCGCTGCATATCGCTCTCGGACGCATACCCGGCTGACGCCAGGATTTGCATCCCGTCGCCCGCCACATCCAGCAGGGTTTCGGTGGCAATCACTTTGGCCTGCGCCGCCTCACGGCGGCACGGCGTGTCGGCGCTGATCAAATCGGCCAGGTGATAGGTCATCAGTCGCGCCTGATCCACGCGCATCTGCATATCCGCCAGTCTATGCCGGACCGCCTGAAAGGATCCAATCGGTTGGCCGAATTGAATGCGCGTTTGGGCATGCTGGATGGTGATATCCACCGCGTGCTGCGCTTGGCCTACCGCGCTCGCGGCTAACCCGGCCCGGGCATAGTGCAACGTCGACATCAGATTGTAGAACCCGCGATCAACCTCCCCCATCACGTCGTCGTCGGTGACAAAAACCTCATCTAATCCAATGTCCCACGATGTCAGCCCGGCATTACCGATCTTGGCCAACTCGGTCATGGAGACGCCCGCAGCGTCAGGGGGGATCAGCATCATTGTGATCCCGTGATGCCCAGTGGCGTCGGGGTTGGTGCGGCACGGTGTGACCATGTAGGTCGCTTGCTTGGCATTGCTCGACCATGTCTTGCGGCCGGTCACGCGCCACCCGCCGTCAACTTTCTTGGCCCTGGTTTGAATTCCGCCGGCATCGCTACCTGCGCCGGGCTCGGTGAGTGCCAGGGCAAACAGCGCTTCGCCGCGGATCATGCGGGGCAGCAGTTCGGCGCGCTGGCGTTCGTTGCCGTAGGCCATCAACGACATGCCGCCAAAGCACACCGTAGTGTCGAACAGCGTCCCCAACATCGATGCGCGGTAGCCCAGACGCTCTTCAACCCGCGTCACAATCGACCACGGCAGTGACTGCCCGCCATAGCGTTCAGGAAAAGGCAGGCCCAACAAACCCGCCGCACCCAACATGGGCATCAAATCAAATGGCGGCTCGTGATCGCGGTCTCGGCGGCGTAGCTCGTCAATCGGGATATGACGGTCAACAAAGCGGTCAACCGTGTCCAGAATAAGCCGCAGTGCATCGTCGTCGTGTACCGAAGGTTTGCTCATGGTCCTGTGCCGCCCGTAGATTGCCGGACCATTGTAGCGCACCGGCGCGGCCGTGCTAAATTGGCGCGCGCCCTAGTCCGCCTCGCCCGCTAACACCGTGTCACCGACAAACGGGTTGGACTGACGTTCCGCGCCGAACGTTGAGGTCGGCCCGTGTCCCGGCACGAACGTCACGTCGTCACCCAGGGGCCACAGCTTGGTGGTAATAGCGTTGATCAGGTCGGCGTGGTTGCCGCGCGGAAAGTCAGTGCGCCCGATCGAGCCTTGGAACAACACATCGCCCACCACCGCCACATTCGTGGTGGGTTCGTAAAACACGACATGGCCAGGCGTGTGTCCCGGGCAATGCAACACCTGCATCGTGAGGTTGCCCACCGTGACGGTGTCGCCGTCGACCAACCAGCGGTCCGGGGTAAATGGTGCGGCCTCGGGCAAGCCATAGGTCGCGCCCGATTCTTTGGCTTGATCGATCCAGAACGTGTCGTCTTTATGCGGTCCCTCAATGGGCACCCCATGGCACTCGGCAAAGGCGCCGGCACTGCCGGCATGATCAATATGGCCATGCGTGATTAGAATTTTCTCCAGGGTCACGCCCTGTTCGGCAATGGCCGCATCGATCGTATCGAGGTCGCCACCGGGGTCCACCACGGCTGCTTTCTTGGTTTCGGTGCACCACAACAATGAGCAGTTCTGCTGAAACGGTGTTACCGGAATGATCGCGATTTGGAGTGATTGGCTCATGGCTTCCCTTGTCAGTGCGCACCCCACGAATATAGGGTCTGTCTCTTGCCCACAAACATCTTGTCGCCCCATGTGCGCGGCTAAAGGGACTTCATGACCGGTCTGCCTTCACCGACCAGCCGCCAGCTCCTGCATAACCGCAACATTCAGCTTGCCTGTTACGAGCGCGAAGACGGGCTTTTCGATGTGGAAGGTCATTTGGTCGACACCAAACCGTTCGATCTGGTGCTGTCCACGGCACGACGCAAGAACGCTGGCGCCCCGATCCATGACATGCGGTTGCGCCTAACCTTTGATGACAAGATGACCATCGTCGACGCTGAAGGCGTCATGGATGTACCCGCGCACGAGTTCTGCAATGGCGCGCTGCCTAGTTACAAGGCGCTCGTCGGTTTGCACATCGGGTCGGGCTGGGTCCGCGATGCGCTCAAGCGTATTCAGCGTTCAGATGGTTGCACCCATATGTCGGAAATGTTCACGGAGATCGGAACAACCGCGATGCAAGGGATGTACGGCCGGGCAAATCGCAACCAACGCCTCGGCACAACCGCCAAGCGCAAGCTGGCACCGGTATTGGAAAACACCTGTTTCGGTTGGCGGAGCGGGGGCCCTATTGCGACCGCTGCGAACGGCCAAAAAGACGCATGACCCCAGACCTTGTCATCCGCAACGGCCTGGTCGTCGACGGCACCGGCGGTGAACCGTTCGTCAGCGACCTTGCCATAAGCAATGGCGCGATCACCGCGCTTGGTGATGTTACTGATACGGGCGACCAGGAAATTGATGCGGCGGGCCATGCCGTTGCGCCCGGGTTCATCGACAGCCATACCCACTACGATGCGCAGGTTTTGTGGGACCGCAGCCTCACGATTTCGCCGTGGCACGGCGTCACCACGGTGGTCATGGGCAATTGCGGCTTCGGTATCGCGCCCACTAGGCCACAGCATCGTCAGTTGATCTTGCGCACGTTGGAGCGGGTTGAGGGCATGAGCCTTGCCGCTCTGAATGAAGGCATCGGCGCCGAGTGGCCGTTCGAATCTTTTGGCGAATACCTCGATGCCGTCGCGTCGCGCGGCACGGCTATCAATGTCGCGGCCTATATCGGCCATACCCCCTTGCGTCTCTACGTCATGGGGGAAGACGCCGTCCGCCGCACCGCGACCCCTGATGAGGTTGGGCAGATGTGCGATCTCGTTGATGAGGCAATGCGCGCTGGTGCGGTCGGGTTTTCGACATCGCACTCGCCGCACCACGTTGGTTACGACGGCTTGCCCGTCCCTAGCCGTCTCGCGAGTGTCGCGGGCGAGATTGATCCCTTGGTTGCGGTAATGGCGGCGCATGGCGGTGTCATGCAGGCCACCGGCGGTCCCACCATGTTTCTCGATGAATTTGCCGAACTTGCCCGTAAACACGACGCGACGATCACATGGACAGCTCTCATGGCGGGCCTCGAAGGGCCGGGATCGCACCGACCATTGCTTGAACGTAGCGCGGCATTGCGCGCGGAGGGCCTGCGCATCAGTCCGCAAGCGACCTGCCGCCCCCTCAACTTCGACTTCTCCTTCGACGAGCCGACGGCCTTTGCAAGTCTGTCGATGTTTGCCGAACCATTGCGGACCGATCGTGCGGGCCGCGAAAAGCTATACCGCGATCCTAGCTTTCGCGATGCCTTTCGCGCCGCCCTGGCCAAGGGCGTCGAACACCCCTTCGCTGAATGGTTCACGCGGACTGTCATCTCTTGGGCGCCGAGTGACCGCACATTGGAAGAACAACCCCTCGATGCGGCGGCCGCGGCGCGTGGGATTGATCCTGTTGACCTAGCCCTGGACCTCAGCCTCGCTAACGGTCTGGAGGCGCGGTTCCGCTTGGCGATGTTCAACTATGATGCCGCCGAGGTCGCCGAGATTATGGCGGACCCCAACATCATCCTGGGCTTGTCCGATGCAGGCGCCCACGCGAGCCAATTGTGCGATGCCTGTTTCTCCACGCACCTTCTGGCTCACTGGGTACGCGAAACCGGCCTGCTCAGCCTAGCGCGCGGCGTTCAGATGTTGACCAGTGACATCGCGGACGTCTTTGGCCTCGACCGCGGCCGCCTTGCTGTGGGGTTGCCTGCTGATATCGTTATCTTTGACCCGGACACGGTGGCCGCTACCGGCTTGCGTCGCATGGCCGATCTTCCTGGCGGTGCTGACCGTCTTATCGCCGATGCTATCGGTATCCATACGGTGATCTGCAACGGTCAGGTCATTCGCCAGAACAACCAGAATGTGACAGGTGCGACTCTGCCTGGCACTGTGCTGCGCCCTCGGCGCCAGTAAGGCATACCCGCGATGGCTCGTGACTACCGCGTCATCATCATTCCTGGTGACGGCATCGGCCCCGAAGTCACCGATGCCACCCTGGCCGTGTTGGCCGCGGTGCAGGGCCGCGACAACTTCACACTTCATCTCGAGACCCATAGCGCCGGCGCCGCGCATTACGACGCCACCGGCCGCGCGATGGACGACGCCACCTTGGCCGCGTGCCGGTCCGCCGATGGAGTCCTCAAAGGCCCGGTCGGCAATCCCGCCGTGCGGTCTCCCGATGGGATCGAGGCAGGTACTCTTGGCGGCGTCTTGCGCCCAGGACTCGATGCCTACGCCAACATCCGCCCCATCCGGCTCTATCCTGGCGTGACCTCAGCGTTGCGCGATGTCCCTGATACCGGGATTGACTACATCATCGTGCGCGAGAACACCGAAGGCCTCTACGCCAGTCGCGGTAAGGGCACCGTTACGCCTGAAGGTGTTACCGACTACATGATTATGAGTCGCACCGGCATCGACCGCATCGTGCGCAAAGCGTTTTCGGTCGCGGCCTCGCGCCCCAACCCGCGCGTCACTTGCGTCGATAAATCCAACGTCCTGCGCAGCTTCGCCCTGTTTCGCGAAATCTTTGATAGAAATGCCGCCCAGCGCTCCGACATCGCCGCCGATCACCTCTACGCAGATGCCGCCGCCGCCGCGTTGGTCGAGCGCCCCGGCACGTTTGATGTCTTGGTCACCGAAAACTTCGTCGGCGACATCTTGTCGGATCTCGGTGCCGCCACCGTCGGCGGCCTCGGCATGTGCCCGTCCGGCAACATTGGCGATGACGCGGCCTACTTCGAACCGATCCACGGCTCGGCGCTTGCCCTTGCAGGTCAAGACCGCGCCAACCCGCTCGCCACCATCCTGTCGGCCGCCATGCTGCTCGACTGGCTCGGTGAGGCGCTGGCCGCAATGCGTATCCGGTCCGCCGTTGAACGCACCCTCGCGACGGCCACAATCAGCCTAAACTCCAACGGCACCACGCCCCAAGGCACCAAGGCCGCCGCGAACGCTGTTATTGCAGCTCTGTAACACGCCCATCCCGAAGCGGGCCGAAGGGCCGTCTCGAAAGGCACCGATCACACCTGCTGTCCCCGCGCATGGCACTGCTAGAACGTGCGGGGGGCACCGCGCCGGGTCAAAGCCGTACTCGCCAAACCGAACAGCGCGAAAGCAACCATTCCGGCGCCCATCGGCCCTTGTGTGGTGTGCGCCAAAAACCCAGCGACCACCGTGCCGATAGCGCCGCCACCCAATTGAATCGCGCCAAAACCGGCCGAGGCGGTCCCGGCCAACTTGGGCGCGAGCCCGACCGCGCGGGCGCCTGCAATCGGCATCATGCCTCCGTTGCCGAGGCCGACCAGGAATAGTGGCGCAATCACTCCGGGAATGCTGGTCCATCCTGCAAACCCGATGCCTGCAATTATAAGGCCACCCGCCAAGGAACACAGCGTTCCAATTGCCAGCAGCCGGTCGCCCCAGGGCTGGGCGCCATAGCGTGTGGCGGCTGCCGCGCCGATCAATGAGCCCGCGACCATGACCAGCATAAACACGCCGAAGGTGTCTGGTCGCATACCAAGGTTGTCGATCAGCACGAAGGGCGCCGAGCCAAGGAAAACAAAGAACATGCCGTTCATGGCTCCGACGCTCAGGCAGTAGCCGAGATACGGCGGGTACGTGCATAAACGACGCAGGTCGCGGGCAATCCGCAAGACGCTCATTGGCCGTCCGATGAACTGATTAGTTTCACGCAGACGAAATATTCCAATGATCACGGGGATGGCGCCAACCACCGCCAAGAACCAAAATCCCGCAGTCCAGCCGAAACGCACGGCCAGCACCCCGCCGATAAGCGGGGACACCGCCGCGCCTAGGCTGATCGACAAAGTTAAGAATCCCATGATGCTGGCTGAGCCATCGCGGCCCCAGGCGTCGCGCACCAGAGCGCGGGTCACCACACTCCCCGCGCATGCACCAAAAGCCTGCAGCACCCGGCCGACCAACAACGCTTCGATCGTGAAGGCGAGCGCGCACACGACGTTGGCCACCACAAAAAGCGCTGTACCCCATAGCAAGATCGGTCGGCGGCCGTAGCGATCCGACATCGGCCCGAGCACCAACTGCGCAAGGCCGAAAGCAATAAGAAAAACGGTAAGCGTGAGTTGGACCTCGGTGGGGGAGGCGTGCAGCGCGCGGCTGATCTCAGGCAAGGCCGGCACATAGACGTTGATAGCCAGCACACCAGCCAGCACCATCGTCATCAACAGCCCAATTGGTGGGCGAGCAGATGGCGGTAGGCCGTCGTCTGCCGCTGTGTCGCCTAGCACCGTGGCTCGAGACATAGGCTCAAAGGTTTTCCGCCATTCTTCGGGCGACTCCTTCTCTTACGCTGCACCGATTTATGACAGACGGTTTATTCCGTCGAGAGCCGCTGTTTTGTAGCACTCTGCCAGGGTGGGGTAGTTGAAGACCGTGTCGACAAAATAGTCGATATCACCGTTGTAGCTGAGCACGGCCTGACCAATGTGGATCAGTTCTGTGGCGCCCTCGCCGATGATCGAGACCCCTAGCAACTTGCGGGTCTCGGTATGGAAGATCAGCTTCAGCAGGCCCGTTCGGTCGCCGATAATTTGGCCACGCGCGATTTCTTTATACGACGCCTTACCAACCTCGTAAGGAACACCGTCGTTCGTGAGTTGCTGCTCATTCTTCCCGACTACCGAAATCTCGGGGATCGTGTAGATGCCGAACGGGAAGAGTTCAGGCACGCTATGGGCCGGCACACCAAACGCGTGACAAGACGCCAGGCGGCCTTGTTCCATGCTGGTGGCTGCCAGGCTGGGAAATCCGATGACGTCGCCAACGGCGTAAATGTGGTCCTGGTTAGTCTGGTAGTTTTTGTTTACCGAAATGCGGCTGCGGCTATCCACCTCGATTTCGGCAGCCGCGAGGTTCAACGCGTCCGTCGCGCCAGTACGGCCGATCGCGTAAAGCGTCTTTTCAGAGATCACCTGCTTGCCGCTGGCGAGTTTGATCCGGATGTGTGCACCTTGGTCATCATCGTAAGGTTCGACGCCAGAAACCTCTTCGCCGAGGCGGAGAGTAACCCGGTTTTCGCGCATGTGGTGCGTCAGCGCATCGGTGATTTCCCAGTCGAGGAAGTCGAGCAGACGCTTTCGCTTATCGATAATGGTGACGCGAACGCCGAGCGCCGCAAAGATGGTGGCATATTCAGATCCGATCACACCGGCGCCAATAACAGCGAGTCGCTTCGGGAGTGTCTTAAGTTTGAGCAAATCGTCGCTGACGAAAATCCGTTCGCCGTCGAAAGGAATGTTGGGGTCCAGGCTGCACACGGTACCGACAGCGATAACGATGTGATCGGCGGTGATGTCGCGGTCACCACCGGTCGCTAAATCGTTGAGGCGCAACGTGTGAGGATCGACGAATGAGCCGGTTGCGGAAATCACCTCAACCGAATTGCGCATTAGTTGATGATGCGCAACAGCGATTTCCCGGCTGATCACATGGTCGGTGCGGTGCAGAAGATCGTCCATTACGATCTTTTTCTTGACCCGGTAGTCCTGACCGTAGATGCCGCGCTGGTTGTACCCCGACAAATGCATCACTGCTTCGCGCAGCGTCTTCGAGGGAATGGTGCCGGTGTTGACGGTGGCCCCACCAACGACACCCTCACGCTCAATCATGGCGACGCGTTTGCCGACCTTGGTAGCTTGAATAGCCGCGCTGTGGCCCGCGGGACCCGAACCAATCACAACTAAATCGTAGTCACGGCCAGCCATACTCGCCCCTCGTCACAGTTGTTTCTATGGTGCGGTGCGTAACTACCTGACTTTGGGGTTATTTTAAAGGTTGGCGCAAGGAGCTCCGCTGAGCGTCTTGACGGTGCCGAAGGCTGTGGCCGACGTCAGTAGAATGGCCGCTTGGCATGGTCTCCTCTTAGCCGTTCAGGAACATGGTGGCTCGACGCCTACCACATCGACGCTTTAGCGCGGGCTGGCCAAGCCTTGTCGTAGTGGGCACCGCCAACGCGGCCATCGCTGGTTCGCGCGAGCATCGTACCGGCACTGGGCAGCGATTTGGGTTTGACGTGCTTGTCGGTGTTCCAGAGATCGGCGCGTAACACCGCGGGGGCATTGGAAGTAGATCGCGGCGACAGCGACTACCACAACGCAGCGTGGCCCTTTGCCCTCGATGGCGTGCGCCGTGAGCAGCTCAGGCTCGACCGAAATCTCGGCGCGGCCTTGGGTGCGCATCGTGTTGCCAGAGCCGGGAATGAGAAACAGCAGAGCGACGTGCGGGTCGTGAACGATGTTGCGCAGCGAGTCGAGCCGATTGTTGCCCCGTCGGTCCGGCATCATCACGGTCTTCTCGTCGGTCACGCGCACTACGCCGCCCGCGTCGCCCCGCCGCGAACAGTCCAGGCTGTTGGGACCGTTTGTCGCGAGGGTGACAAACGGCGAAGCGTCGATCATCATTTTGTAGGCTGGCACGATCCGGTCGGTTTCTTTAACCAGTGAAGCTTCACCTGGCGTGCCGTAGAGGGCTTCGATATCGGCAAGCGTGGTGATGGTCGACATGACGCGGCTCCGTCTGCGAGAGTTGCCGGACGCTCTAGAAGCGGCATGGGCGAAGCGACAAGCGCCGCTACGAGATCACTCTGGAAGGAAAAATGATGGCGCTGACCGCACCTGTTTCCCGCACGACGGTGTTCACCCGCGATGCCGAGCGGTCGCTGGGTTTCTACTGCGATCTCTTGGGTATGGAGGTTTGGATAGACAATGTTATTCCGAACCCGGGTGCATCCGACATTCTGGGCCAACCCTGCAAGTCAATGCGGATCATCGTGCTTCGCGCGGCTGACACGGCGATTGGCAATATTGGGCTGGCCGAAGTCCACGGGGCCAACCCGCCGTTGGATAACCCGCCGCCTGCGACGAAGGTACAGTTTGGCGAGCCCTGCTTGGTCATTCGGACCGAGCATCTCAAAGAGCTATTGCCCATGTTGGACGCAGCGGGCGTTCATGTGATTAGCCCGCCGACCAAACTTGATCTCCCGATTGAGGACGAGGTGTGGGAAATGTTCCTCCGTGATCCCGACGGAACGATGATCAATCTCTCCCACCACGGCGCGTGGTGAGTCGCACAGCCTAGACTCCTTGGGTGATCACGTTGACGACGGCTTGGCGGCATTCGTTGAGCACGATGTCGCGAGCTTTGGCAAGTTCGGCTTCAAGTTTGCTGGGATCGTCGACAATCACGCCATAGCCGCCAGAAGCCGCGACGACCATTTCAAGCGCGGGGGCTGGCTCGAGCAGGGTGAGCGGCACTTGATTGCTCTTGGCAGCATAGCCGTCGGGGTACATGAACTTTGTTGCGCGGCTGACGGCGCCCCACATACGGTTGTTGAAGATCACGATTAAGACTGGCAGGCCGAGGGCACGGGACACAAAGTGCGCAGAGGTCGGGTTCCCGAACATGTAGGCGCCGTCGCCTAACGCGGCGATAACTAATTTGTCGGGCGCGCCGAGTTTCAAACCGAGTGCTGCTCCCATTCCCCAACCCAATCCACCAACCGGACTTGCCGAAAAGAAACTGCCTGGTGCGCTCAAGGTGAGGTGGTCTTGCTGGAGGGGTGATTCGTTCACTAGGATCGCGTTGTCGCCTTTGAT